>Ga0105049_10005117_pt1 | contig 15310 bp, 10 predicted proteins | sample MAT06_FD_78087 | JGI IMG/M metagenome (GOLD analysis project Ga0105049, IMG submission 78087) | Freshwater microbial communities from Lake Fryxell liftoff mats and glacier meltwater in Antarctica - MAT-06 | ecosystem: Environmental > Aquatic > Freshwater > Ice > Liftoff microbial mat | place... | reverse complement strand
CGGCAGTATTCCGGATGGCTGATGGGAATCAGGTCGTGCACCATCACCACAGGCCTTGCACCCCAGCGCCGCAATGCCCAGGCGTAGTGCCGGTTTTCGAGGCCGATGTGGCTGGTGTTGAGCAGATAACACGGGCCTCGGACCACTTTCAGCCAGCGCCACCCGACGGCCTTGGCGATCAGAGTCACGGCGAGCCAGCGGGCGCGCGTTTCGGACCTGGTCAAGGCCTGGAATGCCCGCTCGGAGTCTTTTTTGGACAGTACCGCGTTGAACGGCCCCAAGCACAGGACCGCACGCGCGTGGCCGGAAAAATGCCGGATGTATTCGATGCAGACCCGGTCGATGCCGGTGGGCAGGGTACGGGTCAGTTGGCGGTAAACCAACCGTGTGATGTCGATTAAGATGGGCGCCACCGCGGAATTGTCGCTGAAGCTGCCGCGAGCGGGTCCGGCGCTGGAGCCCTGATCCCCCAGCATGTCATGTTTGGTCGAGTCGATGCATTCACGTTTCCGTATTGCCGCAGTTATGGCGTTTCTTGCTGCATGCTTGTCGGGGTGCGCCTACCTGCCCACGTCCGGGCCGAGCGCCGATGAAGTTGCCCAGACGGCCAGCGTGGCAGAGCCCGGCACGGCAGTGATCCAAATTGTCGATGTCAGCGACTCCGTCACGCGCCAATTGCTTGCCCAGCGCTCGCAGAAGCTGTTTTCCGAGACGCTGGGAACGAGCGCAGCCGATGTCCTGCGGGTGGGCATCGGCGATTCGATCGAGGTGAGCGTGTGGGAGGCCGTACCTGCGACCCTGTTTGGCTCCGGGCTGGCAGACATCAAGGGCGTGCCAGGCACGTCGCGCGCCACGGTGTTTCCGGAGCAGGTCGTTGGCGCAGCGGGAACCATCAGCATTCCCTTTGCCGGCGCCATCCAGGCGCGCAACCGCAGTCTGCAGCAAATCGAGGTGGACGTGGCGGATCGTCTCAAGGGCAAGGCGAACCAGCCGCAGGTGCTTGTGCGATCAATTCGCAACGTGTCGTCCACCGTGACGGTTGTCGGTGAAGTCTCCAATAGTGCGATAGTGCCATTGTCTGCGCGGGGCGAGAGGCTGCTCGATGCCCTAGCCGCTGTCGGCGGCATCCGCCAGCCCGTCAACAAGGTGACCATCCAGGTCACCCGCGGCGCCAGCGTGCAGGCCTTGCCCCTTGACACCATCATCCGGGACCCGCGGCAAAACATCCCGCTGCACCCTGGCGACGTCATCACTGCCTTGTTCCAGCCCTTGAGTTTCATTGCGCTGGGCGCGACCGGGAAAAACGAGGAAGTCAACTTCGAGGCGCAGGGCATCACACTGGCGCAGGCGCTGGCCCGCGTGGGTGGCTTGCTGGATGCGCGCTCGAACCCGCAAGGCGTGTTCATCTTCCGCTTCGAACCGCAGGCCGCGCTGGCGTGGCCCAGGCAACCGGTCAGCGCCACCGCCGAGGGCATGGTGCCTGTGGTCTACCGGATCGACCTGAAGAACCCTGCCAGTTTTTTCGTGATGCAGAGTTTTCCGGTCAACAACCGGGATATCCTGTACGTTTCCAACGCGCCGGCGGCGGAGTTGCAGAAATTCCTGAATGTGGTGTTCTCGGTGGCGTACCCTGTGTTGAGCGCGATTCAGGTAACAAAATAGCGGTATTGACCAATTGGATGTGGGATGGCGTTGCAGCCTCCCTCGTGGCAAATGCCAGATCAGCAGGCTCCCTTGTTACTGCAACGCGACACCCCCCGACGCAGGTGAAAAACATCTGCCACGATGTTCAGGTCTTCGGCGCCGGTTTCGACATTGGGCTCCAGAATGCCTCCTTCGTGCCACTCATTCCACGCATAGAGGTACACGATCAGCGAGGCCGGATGTTTGTCGCGTGCGAAATTTGCGTCGGCAAATTGCCTGGTGACGTCGAGGTTGTGCCGGAACGTTTCACCTGTCTTGCCGACGAGGTAGCGAATGCTTGATCGGTCGGTAATTAGAACATCTTGTCTTGGCCGTTCATCGAAATTCTGGAGCATGCACGGGCTCACGGGTTTGCGGGCGGATGAAAGCGGCGCGAACACAGATCCGTCGAGCGCGGGATACGGAGTTCCGCCTTCCACCAGAATTGGCGGAACGAGGCAAGTCACGCCGTCCGCTTGACCTACCGCATCCCAACCATTGGCACCGGTTTGAATTTGGACGAACGGCGCGACACCCAGTTTCGAGAGTGACACCTGCTTGAGCAGGAGGATGAATCGATTGGCTGCGCTCACATGGCAGTTTGTCTTCGTGCATTTCTTATCGCTCAGGTCAAGTATGTTCCTGTGGTCGCCCATCACGAACACCGGGCGGCCATCTGGCAGTCTCAAGTAGTTTGGGTCAGCAAAATATGCGACGATTTGCTCGGCGATTGCTGTCGCGTTTGTCGAGCCGATGGCCATGTCCGGGTCCCAGGGATGGGCATACAGTGAAATATTGAACTTCATTTTTCCGTCCGTGTTGGCCTGGATGAAGGACTGCAGCGCTTCGGGCAACAATTCTCTTTTCTGCGCTTTGCTCCAGTACCAATAAAAACTGAAAAAGCCGAGGCCAGCGTCAGACGCCTGCTGAATATGCTTACGCAGGGTCTCAGTCGATCTCTGGTCGTAATAGCCGATTGACGGCTTCAAGTGTGAATAGTCGCCCGGCCAGCCGCGCGCGTTCTTCGGAACCCCAGGCTCCCCACCGTAGAAGTCCTTGATACCGCCCCACCAGTCGTCGGACCGCCCATAAACGCGAGCGGTTCCCTGAATCTGACTCCTGGCAGAGGCGCTGAAAGCACCGAAATAGTATGCACCGACTAGGTAATTGGGCTGCCGTAAAAATATTGCATCGTTCGCGTCGACATCAGCCCAAGACTGCAACCCCCAAAGCACAACGAAAACCATGGCCAAAATTTTGAATTGCCGAACAATCGAATAGGACATCGTTTTCCTGCGACAAGAAAAACTTAAGATGAACAGCAACAACAAATACCGACACTGTTACAGCGCGGTCTACGCTTGAATCCGCTTCCACCAAGGCAACTCTCGGTAGGCGTTCGCCTTTGCGACCTCCTCAGAAAGACTGCCAATTTTCAACTGCGACTGAGCCTCCAAGTTCGCGCGGTCAGTTGCAAGTTGAAGCAATTCCGTTGCATGCATAGCTGTGACTCGCTCAAGATCCTCAAAAAGCAACTGGTGCTTTTGTGTAAGATTATCCGAATGGTGTGACTCAACTGCCAATTTTTCTATTGCATCCAATAGCGAAGCACGCAACGACGTTTCCGAGCGAGATTGATCAAGGTCCTGCCGCTCAATTTTTTCCAACAAGAATTGGCTATAGTTCTCGGCACGCGCAGCACGATCGGTTAACGAATCGGCGTGTTGGCGGAAATTGGATCGCTCTGTATCCATTGCAGTTTGCTCAGATGCATACCCATGTTTGAAATTCTCCAATTCATTAAACAAAGATTTGCTATAAGTTTCCGCGCGAATTGCTCTATCAGTCAATGCGGCGAATTGCGTCGCTGTCTCTGCAAGATACGCGTTGCCTTCGGCCAACGTCGACTCATGAAGTTCGTTTAGCTGCGCGTGATCGTTGGTCAATCCCCTGATGGCATCTTCCGCGTCCGCAACAGGCTCCGCCGAAGCGGCAAGTGCAGCATCAAATTGGACCAGTTTCTTTATATTGGTCGGCGCCTCGGTAATCTCCAGTAAGTGTTGCAGTTGCGCTAGTACAAAGTCGGGATTTTGCAGGTTAACAGTTAGCCTGCCCGGAAACAAGACACGGTCCGTAACGAAAACCACGGCTCGCTTGGCTAGTGAGTCTGCGAGTCGCGAGGACTGGGTATCAGTCATGTACCCTTCGATGACCACTAGGTCGTCTGATGAGGCAACCCCACTGGCCAACATTTCAATATACTCATTGGTCAATCCTGCTATGTCGATCCCCAAACAAAGATTCTCAATGTGAGACTTAACGAAATTGGCGGCGATATAGGCTACAAGTCGGGTTGGTTCGGCATTGTTCTTGCTGAGTAATTCTAGCCAACTATCGATGAGTAATGTTTTGGTGCTAACTGGAGACAACTTGCGGGTCAAAGATGATTTTCCGACATTGGATTTCCCACGAAGCAAAATAACAGTTGGTTGACGCCTTACGCAGTGATATACGATGCGGGGTACGGGATCCCCGGGAGTCAACTCAGGTGCGCTAATTTGACGGAATCCGAAATCAGCCAGCAAGTGTGGGACTAAGCCAAGCGTTGGATACCAGGCGACATCCTTTGGCCTGAGTACTGGCACGAATTGGGGTTCAACCGCATCAAATACGCCGCATTCCAGTATTAGCATACCGTTGGGATGAAGGCATTCAGATATGCTTCGTAAAATGGCTGCAGGGTCGAACTCATAGTGCATCGCTGACAACCACAATACGATGTCAAATTTTTCCTGCGGCAGTTTGGTCCACGACCCAACTGTGAATTCAACGTTTAAAGCAGCGTACTTGTCTCGAGCAATATTGATGGCATCAAATGAGTTATCTAAACCAATCACGCGAGTCGCGCCTCGCCGCACAGCCTCAGCACAAAAGAAACCTTCATTGCAGCCAAGGTCCAATACTGCCTTACCGTACAAGTTCGCTGGAAGGCAAATTCGCTCAAGTTTTCGTCTGGAATTTGAAGTCGACACATTACCATCGTGAGATTGATAGAGCATGTGATTAACGAGCCTTGAGAAAAATGAAATGCGCGCCCAGATGACTATCGTCATTGGTTGGAAGAACAATCATGGGAGCGCCGCATATGCGGGACAACTGGGCCATTACCTGGTTCAAGTCATAGTCGAACATGTTGATGGTTCCCTCGGGAGGGCTCCAACCTGAATCCACAATATCTATCATAGTGCCGCCGTCGCGCCGGTAATAGAGTGCTTTGGGCTGCTCATGTATTAGGAAGTTTCGGGATTTCGCATAGGTGAGTTGAATCGAGCCCACTCCCCCGACTTTAAGTCGGTCAACCATGGCCTGTATCAGTCGGTATCCGCGATTCGGCGGAATATGCTGAAGAACAATATAGGTATTGACGAGGTCAAACCTGCCAGGCACGAGAGTGAGATTGTCATCGCTCACGCAGAGCGTGAGATTGCCGACGCCTGACAGCTTTGCGTGTTTTTCGCAAAGTTCAAGCATCGCTGGCGCAATGTCGACGCCCACGGCTTCCTTGACTCGCTGGGCCAGTGGAATGACGAGTCTCCCGACGCCACACCCGACATCAAGTGCACGGGCCGGCGCAAATTCAGCAGACAAGTACTTGCGCACAAACGCGAACAGGTCCGCAACGTACCGCTCCCCGGATGCCATAAAATGCTCTAGCTTTTCTTCGTTCATTGAGCTCTTGCGATACTCGTCATGGCTGAGCACCCCCCAGTAGGGGTCGTCAAGTGCGACCCGCCTCCAATCCTTGTCGGTGTCACGATTGCTGCCTGTCATTTGGTACCTGCTTTGGTGTTGGCTTCGTCATCATGCAATGGATTGCCGACCAAATGATTTCGGCGCAGGCCCTCTATCATCGCGCGTGCGACCGCGCCGATCCTGGCTTTGTCAAGTGTGATTCGAACAGACTCCATGCCGGTCTTGCCAAGATGCATGCGTCTCGCTTTGTCCTGCATCGAGCGCATCGCCTGAACTGCAGCGTCCAAGTTGGGATCACCCCAGCAGGTGCCTGCGGGGTATGCGCCATATGGCCTGTCGGTTTGGATGACCTTTACAGGAATCAGCAGGCTATTGTCATCGGTCATGAATTCAAGGTTACCCGAATAGTTGCTGGCGATCACTGGCAGGCCCAGCGCCATCGCTTCGGCGCAAGTCAATCCAAAACCTTCGGACCGGTGCAGGGATACATACGCGTCCAGTGATTTGATGAAATCAAAGGTGTCGCTGCGTGACAGTGTCGCTTCGACGAACAGGATCCGGTCCCAGTCGGCGGCGGCACGAATCATTTCATAGTCGTACGCGCCCAGTGTCTTGCCATTTACCTTCAGGACAAGGTAACAGTTGTCACGGTCTCGGAATGCCTCGCGAAACGCCTTGATGAGGCCGCCGACGTTCTTCCGTTCAATGACACTTTGCGGATCGAACATGAAGCCGAAAAGCGTTGCGTCTTGTGGCAGTCCAAAGCGCTGCCGGTTGGACTGCGCACCGTCCAATGCCGCGGCGTCCAACGTATGCGGCAAGACCCGCACAGGGCAGTCAACCGTCCGACTGATGGCGTCGGCGGCATATTGTGAAGGCGTCCAGATCTCATCAAATAGCCTCTGGCTCATCTTGAACCGAAGAGGAAGGTCTTCGGTTTCCCAGACCCAGTATCCGACGTTCTTGCCGGCCCAATAGGCTTGTGGCAAGAAGGACTCAACGAGATGGGCAGAGTCCGGGTTGGCGACTGTAATGGATACGTCCGCACAACTCATGGGCCAGCCGAAGAGATCTGGTCTCGTCGGGGCGCGCGCGTAGGTCGCCTGAAGGTGTGGCAAAGCCATTCCACGAAACACAACACCCGACTGCTCCAAGGTCGCCCTCATGCTTCGTGCGGATTCGCCCATCCCCGACTGAGCTGAAAGGTATCCGGAATAATTCACCAGGCAGGGCATGCGCTGCCGCGCACTGACGTTCTCGCGTAAGTGCTTTACGAACGCGAAATTCTTGCGCGGATCCAAACCCGGAATAGAACACCTGCCGAAATCGTTCAGCGCGTCGGCGTCACCGTCCAGCTTTAAAAGGTAGTGATCAGCTGGTTCGATGAAGTCGCTTTCATAGAGGTAGCTCAACACCCTCTCGGTGCTGAGCGCGCTGGCTATTTCGTGTCGACGATCATCGATGGCATAGATATTGGGGAAGGTCTTTGCTCGCTGGCCTTTGTGAAAGTAGAGCAGGCGCATCTTTTCGGTCAATTCGCCCGAAACGAGTGCAAATTCATGGAACAGTGAAACTTCCTCGCTGCTCAACTCGAGTTCATACCGGTGCTCGTGTAGCCAGTTCGTGAACTCGGAGACCTGCGTCTGATCCCAAAGGATCGGGAATCTTGCTTGAACATCGACGCGCAGGAAATACACGTTCAGGATTCGCCCGATGCCGGACTGGGCTCGCTTGAGTGCCACTGTGTGGGAGCGGCTACACCGCAATTGCTTGGAACCATGCACCGTAAACCAGTCGGCGAACTCGTCAAACACCCTCGAGTCGCTCCACATCGACCTAAACTCGTTGAAGATATCCTGGCGGTTTGCCTTGCGGAGCTTGTGAAAGGCGTCGGCGACCCAATCGGCAATCCCGGTTCGGTCTTCGTATTGCAGCAGCTTTTGAAATCCGTACTCTTGAACGCCACTGTGGTTAACCCATTCCCTGAAGCCCTTGTCGTCGTGGTCATACCCCGCATTCGGAAACGCGACTGCCACGTCGTTACGCAACTGGATCAAGAAGTGAAATAGTAGTACTTCCTTTCGGCGATTGGGTAGCACACCCCTGGACATCAGGAAGCGGCAGAATTCCGTAGGGCTTTCTATAGGGCAGGGGGTTGCCACCTGTGCGCGCGAGGCCCATTGCATGACCTGCCGAATCAGCCCTAGGGGCATCGGTACGCCGTTGGGCAGAGTTTCAAATGCATAAGGCCAGCCGCTGGATTCCTCATATCCATTCGCAACCAGTGTGGCCCCATACAGGTCAGTCAGCCGCTTGAGAATGGGCATGCTGTCCAGGCGATGTCGATTTTGATGCTTCGACAATGTTTGGGGGGCGAAAGGGATGTAGCCAGAAAAGTGAAAAAAACTCAATGGCTGGCCGTCGATCAGCCACTCGCTATTCTCGTAAGTAAGACGCCGCTCATGCAGGTTCCAATAGGCCGCGTTATAGCCGGAGCCGTACACGATCTTGTGGTCTGGAAAGAAACCCGGGATCAAGTCAATCCACTTCTGATCGACAAACAGTCCGTTGGCGATATCGACGATGCAATCGCGGTACAGTTTTGTCATCCACCAGTTCAGCATCTGGGCGCTGCTGCTGGTGTTTCTTAAACCAATAAACCCCAGGTTATAGGTCCCACTCTGCAAGATGGTCAGATCACTCGGCAGGCTGTCGTCGTAATATGGTTTGCGAATGTGCGGGGTTAGCACAATGGACGCAGACTGCAGCGCGTCATAGATCTCAGCAAGCGGTCGAAAGACGAGGATATCTGGATCAATATACAACAGTGTTTCATAGCCGCGTTTTTCGAAAATATCCGCGAGAGCGAATGGTTTGACTGCGGTATTGAGCTCCATGATCGAGTATCGATAAATGAAACGTCCAATGTCTGGGATGACGAGGTTGGCCATCTCGATCACTTCGGCGCCGCACGACAGAGATGCCGGCACGTGGCCGTCAGCCTTGTCAACGAGCACTATGAGAAAGTCATGGTCTGGATGATGCTTCTTGTAGGATTCCGCCAGAGTCGTCGCAAACGCAAAGTAGTTTTTCGAAACAATGGTGATCGCCGCATGCTTAGTAGGCATTGTCATCTTTCACTATTCCATCAATTCTTGGGGGCAAACTGCGAAGCATGGCCGCGGCGGAGCGCCTACCAGCCGGTCGCGCGATGGCGGTGATTGCATTTTGTTGATCGCCTTCGTCACTCCCCTCAGACGCTTGCCCTTCATCGTTGGCCGAAGCATATGTCACCAAGCTATCCTGGCCAATATCGTCGGAAGATACGGGTTGATCATTGCCCAGTTGGAAGACCTGATTCTCGATTCGTCGAAGTCGCTGAACACACGCTCCTTCGCCCTCGATCCCGGTTGCCAGGCCAATGATCCAGCCAACGAGCGGCAGCCGGGCGAGTCGATACAACTGAATGGCGCTTGCCAAGCTCACTGTGAACTCGCTGGCGGAGCGTGCATCTTCGGATGACAGGACTTCAGCCACAAGTTGCCTTCTCGACATACCCTGACGCAGTTTCCTTGAATATGCTGCCAGGTTTCCCGGCGGGGGCTCTGCGCTAGTCAGTATGCGAAACACGACGGAGATGAAGTCCTTTTCGGGGTAAGCCAGCAACTCCGCAAATTGCGGGGCGGCGCATGCGGCCATCGGATTGCCGGGCCTGGGTGACTGCCGAGGCCCAAGAAGTGCCGGGCTAGGAGGAGTGTCCCTTTGCCTGACCGCAGCCGACCACTCAAGCACGTTGGTCTGGATAGCGTGCCGTTCTGCACAATGACCCAATTGCGCTAGGATTCCAATCTTGGATTTGCCGGCCCGGATTTGTTCGAGGTAATTGGCCAAGCCGGTGGTATCCGGTTCGCGGCCAAGGATCTTCCCGTATGCGCCAAAGACAAAGGCGCGATCATGCAGCGCGAGTAGTTGCTGTAATCGCGTGATTGCTGTGAAGCGGCTTCGCATGCTGAAAAAGATCTTTGGTCTCTTGGTTTAGCTTTTGTCAGGCTCACTGGCGGCCCGCTGTCTCCCACAGTCTTTTGGCCGATGGCGCGCGTTTTGGCGTGCATGACGGGCTTGCGGAACGTAGCAATGATACGCGGACGGGTCGACTCGCTCCCCTCGCATTGCAAAGGTGATTGCCTGTAACGATGGCGTGCTACGTGTCCATTCCGCGCTCGCGGGATCGGAATGGTCAGGCGGGCCGATTGCGGCATGCCCAGAGACTCGAGCGAATCTCAAAACCGTCACAATCCAGGTGAATGCGTGATGCCGGATTGAGGACTGATTCTTTGACTTGGAGCAGCAAGCATGTGGGCCAGGCCGTGCTTGTAGGGGCGAAGTCGCTGGAGGTCGTGAATGGGTGGTGACAATGGTTGGGGGGGCCGTCTTGTAGAAAGATTGCACCATTTGGTTGGAGGGGGCCGACCGCCGACACGGACTATCAGTCGGGCGGACGTCATCAATGCTTTCAGATCTGAGTTGGGCAGACTGCCGGAGTCAGAAGCCGCGATTGCCGCACACGTGGCTCTTGCGGATCGTGGTGCCTTGATGGCTGTCTTGAGAGGATCCGCGGAATATGCCACACGAATAGCAGCATTGGGTCCGCTGGAGGCGCACATTGTCCAAGACGGCGAAGAGCAATGCTCGTCAGCAGCTCCAATGCTTGGTGATGCGCGTTCAAACCTTCGGATACTGATCTACGGCAACTGCCAAGCGATCCCGTTGGTCAGGCTGCTACAGGCCATGACCGGCTGTCCAATGCCTACCGTGTTATCGACAACCAGTGTCATTTTGGCCCGCATGCAGCAGGGCAAGCGAGAGATGTTCGAGCTGGTCGCCGACAGTGACCTGGTTCTGGTGCAGGGCATCGAAGACGTTGCGTCACGGATAGAGGCCTTGTTTCCGGAGCATGCCCACAAGGTCAGGCGGGTGCCGGTCATCAATTTTTCGGGATTCCATCCGGACATTGTCTATGTGACCAATAAGGCCTCCGACAAGTTCCTGATAGGGCCGATGAGCGAGTATCACTCCGCACTGGCGCTGGCCGCCTGGAAGAATGGTCTGTCGGTTACACAGGCGGTGGGCCTTTTCCGGGAAGACGTATTCGCGGAACTCGGTTACTTCACCCATTGGGAGCTCTCCAGAACCCGTTTGGGCGAAGCATTTTCCTGGTCCGGGTTACGTCTCGATGCGTTGCTGCGGAAGTGGACCTCGACGGGTTGCTGGATGTATTCGGTCAACCATCCCAAGCACCGAGTGCTCGCCGATCTCGCGCGGTCCATTCTGCATCGCGAAGGACTGGATGCGCGCCTGAGTGCGGAGGAGTTTGTTCCGGACCACCTGGCCACGGACGCGGTTTGGCCGGTGTACCCGGAAATAGCAAAAGCACTTGGTATCGATGGCAATTACCTGTTCAAGTGCCCGCGCCAGCCAGGTGCCGTGGATCCAGCGGTATTGTCTATTGATCTGGCTGAAATGGTCTCTAGTTCGTATGCCGTATTCAACGGTCGCCCGCCCGATGGCTTGGCCTGTGTGCGCGTCGACGGGCCAGGGTATCAGGATCTGGATCGATTCGTCAGGCTTACGCGCCCGGCCGTGGTGACGCCCCCAGTCGCCGACGCTGGTGCCGTTTCCTCGGTTCCGGCGTCGACTTCCGTTTCGCGCAACCCCTATAGCGGGCTGCCGGATTACCAGTTCTGGCGCCGGGGCGTCGAGCGTTGCGCGCCGGTCGATATCGATCCAGTGGTTCAGACTGCTTTCCAGCTGCAGCAATCCGACCGTGTCGCGACGGCGGGCAGTTGCTTTGCGCAACATATTTCCAATACGCTGCGCAGCCAGGGGTTCCGTTTTCTGGTCACGGAGGGTGGTTCGGGGCTGTCGCAGGGCGACGCAGCGCGCCGGCAGTTTGGCTTGTTCTCGGCACGCTTCGGGAACCTGTACACGTCCCGGCAGTTGCTGCAATTGTTCGAGCGCGCCTTTGGCGAATTCCATCCGGCGGACACGGCCTGGCAGCGGCCGGACGGGCGCTGGGTCGACCCGTTCCGGCCCCAGGTGGAGCCGGATGGATTTGCCGACGCGGCGGGCGTCGCATCTGCTTTGGCAAGCCACCTGCCCGCCGTGCGCAACATGTTCGAGAGCCTGGACGTCCTGGTGTTCACCCTGGGGCTGACGGAGGCCTGGCGTAACCGGCGGGACGGCGCGGTGTTCCCACTGGCGCCGGGCGTCGTCGCGGGCAGCATGGACGATGCCCAGCACGAGTTCGTCAACTTCGGTGTCGACGAAATCTGCGCGGACCTGCAGACCTTTGTCCGCAAGCTCAGGCTCGTGAACCCCGGGGCGCGCATGATTCTGACGGTATCCCCCGTCCCCTTGATCGCGACTTACGAAGCCCGGCACGTGTTGGTGTCCAACACGGCCAGCAAGGCGGTATTGCGCGTGGCGGCCGAACGCATTGTGCGCCAGCACGAGGGTGTTGATTACTTCCCGTCCTTCGAAGTGATCACCGCAGCGTCCGCGCGTGGCCGGTATTATGAAAATGATTTGCGCAGTGTCACTGCGGCCGGCGTGAACCACGTTATGCGCGTGTTCCTGAGGCATTACGCGCCCACTGTGGACGTCGACGACCAGCGCGCCACATTCGACAGGGAGGCGGCGGATGTGGCCGCCGTGTTTTGTGACGAGCGGGCTCTGGACGCCGGGTGAGGCGCCCCATGCGGCGCCATCAAGTGCGTAGCTGCTGCAGAAATGCTCGCCACTGCGGGAGTATCACCTCCGGCAGGTAGCGTTTCGATACCTTGGCCCCTCGCCCGACCAGTTCCAACTGGCGTGCCGGTTCCGAAGGATCGATCAGCTGTGCAATCGCCATCGCGGCCTGCTGGGCGGCGTACGGGTTGAAATACTGGGCCGCGTCGCCGTACACGTCGCGGTGCACCGCGATGTCGGACGCCACCACCGCACCGCCGCAGCGCATGGCCTCGACACCCGAGAAGTCGAAACCTTCGCCGAAACTGGGGCACACGGTGGCACGGGCATGCCGGTACAACAGCCGCAATTCTCCGGCCGGAACGTCCTCCAGCATGAACAGCTCTCCGCGTTCGAGCCAGGGCCGGAACTTGGCGACGATGGCCCTGTGGTCCCAGCCCAGCATGCCGACGATCACGAGCTTGAGCTGGGGGAATCGCTCGGTCCGGAGCTGTTCCCATGCGGCCAGCAGCGTCGCGTGATTCTTGCGCGGCTCAATGGTGGAGACCATCAGCAGATACGCAAAAGGTGTTGCGCCGTTGTTGTCCATCAGAGGCTCCACGCGCTGGTGGATGTCGGTGCGAACGCGGACGCCGGTGTGCATGCGGGTGCGGATGATTTCTGGCACCCGCAACGGCGAGGACGTCTCGGGAAAGTAGTGGTGCGACACCATGTTGTGGATCGTCACGGAGCGCTCCTCCACCTGTGGGAAGATTGAGACCAGGTCGCGCCGCGTGGCGTCGGACACGCAGGCAAAGTGCGCGCCGTGGGCCACGTTGCAGCGCAGCGCCTGGTAATGCGAGGCTTGGTGGTACGACTTGTCGGAGATGGTGTGCGGCATCAGGACCGGGATGGCATCGTGGTAGCGCACCACGAGCCGCGTGCCCCTGGAGACCCTGGCTGGGTAGGGCGTCTCCGCGATCATCACGTCGAAGTCGCGTGTGTCGAGCCGCGGGTACACGGCGTGCCCGAGCTTGAGTGTCAGCAGGGCCACGGTGTGCATCGCGGTCCAGGGAACCCGGGCAATGCGAAAGCGGGCCTGGGTCACGGCGTCGAAATCCTCGAACGGCAGTGTGCGCGCAAACAAGGCGCGCCAGATGAAATCCCTGAAATGGGTCGGGTCGAACCGGCCAAGTTCCTGGCTGCCGCCCAGCAGGTGGCGCAGCAACATCGTGGTGGGCGCGATGGCCAGCGCCAGCGCCGTGCCCAGTGTTTCCGACAGTTTTGGCTTGGCACTTTGCTGCAGCGACACCACCACGCGCGACAACCGGTTGATCTGCCGGTCGACGCTGAGCCGGTCCTGCCGCGCGTCCTGCGTGGCGGGCAGGGCGCGTGCCAGCACCCGGCCGCTGCTCTGGATCAAACCTTCCACGTCCATGCCGTCGAGCAGGCGCAAGGCCCGGAAGAGGAGCCGGGTTTCCTGGGGAATGCCGGCGTGGCCGTCCAGCGCGGGGCGCATTTCAAGCAGGATTTTCATTGGGGGGAGGAGCCTGCACCGTGTGGGTCTGGTAAAAATCGTAGGCGTCGGCGACTGTTTCGAACGGGTAAAACTTTCCTTCGTGCAACACGCAGGCGCTCTGGCAGATCGCCTTGACGACCTCGGCATCGTGGGTGACCAGGATGAATGCCCGGTCCTTGCGTTTCTGGAACAACTCGTAGGTGCAGCGGTCGTGGAAGCGCTGGTCGCCCGCCATCATTGCCTCATCGATGAGGAAGCAGTCGAACTCGATCGCCATGGACAGTGCAAAGGCCAGCCGCGTCAACATGCCCTGCGAGTAATGCAGCACGGGTTCGCGGAAGTAGATGCCCAGTTCGGTGAAGTCTTCCACGAAGCCGACCAGTGGCCGGTAGTCCACGCCGTACACGCGGCTGATGAACTTCAGGTTGTCCAGGCCGGTCAGGTGGGGCTGAAACGCTCCACCGAAGGCAAGGGGCCAGGACACGCTCATGCGGCGCACGATCCTGCCGGCGGTCGGATGCTCCGCGCCGCTCAGGAGGCGTATCAAGGTGGACTTGCCTGCGCCGTTGCGACCAATGATCCCGACGTTGCGCCCCCGCTCCAGCGTGAAGTTCACCCGGTCCAGGACCGTCCGTGGTCCGAACCGGGTGTCGTAGGTCTTGGAGACGTTTTCGACCGAAATCATCGTGTCTCGACCTTCAGCCCCGCCTCGCGCACTGTCAGTAGACCAGCCAGTGTCAACAGGAGGCAAATACTTGCCATGTAACCGACGTCGTAATGGGTCCGCACGACATTGCCAAAGTACCCCTCGCGCAGGATCTCCACGCCATGCACCATCGGAAGCAGCAGTACGTATTTCTGCATCGCCGTGGGCAGCCAATCGACCATGTAGGCTGCACCGGACAACGGGAACAGAAGATAGGCGGCGGGCCCCCAGAGTTTCTCGACGATATCGCTGTAGGCCGTCGCAGCGCCTATCAGGAGCGCCAGCGCGGTACCGAACCAAGCCAGCATGAACCAGCCGAACATCACCTGAAGTGTGTTGATCGGAGGAGCCATCCATCCGATGGCGATAAATACGATAGACAACACGGCGAACGAGGTCGTCGCGCCGGCAATCTCAAGGATGCTGCGGATCAGGAAGACGTCGATCACGCGCACGTTGCGGTGGTACAGCAGGCTCTGGTTGGCCGCGATCGCCCCAATGCTGTGGTTGGTGCAGTTGCGCCATAACAGCACCGAGGAGTAGCCGGTGATGGCGAACGCCACGATGGGAATATTCGAGCCGTGGTGCATGTCGGCGGCAATCCACAGTGCCGCGACCCCAAGTGTGAAGATCATGGGCTCCACGAACACCCACAACACCCCGAGGTTCTGGCGCCCGAAGCGCGTGATGACCTCGCGCATCATCAAGGCGTGCAACACGCGCCGCTGTATTGCCAGCGCGCGCACAAAGGAGACTTCAGACTTCATGAGTCGCTCTCACGATCAGTCTGCATGCTCTTTGACGCTGGCCACGAGCAGCGACACGACGCCCCACGCGATCAACCCGAGCAGGAAAACGGTCAGCACCGAGCGCAGTCGGCGCGGTTCCATCGCCCGGTCCGGCCGGTTGGGTTGCACCAGGCG
>Ga0105049_10005115_pt1 | contig 15313 bp, 10 predicted proteins | sample MAT06_FD_78087 | JGI IMG/M metagenome (GOLD analysis project Ga0105049, IMG submission 78087) | Freshwater microbial communities from Lake Fryxell liftoff mats and glacier meltwater in Antarctica - MAT-06 | ecosystem: Environmental > Aquatic > Freshwater > Ice > Liftoff microbial mat | place... | reverse complement strand
TGCGGAGGCCGCAGTCGAGGCTGCGCCATCCTTGCGGAGGCCGCAGTCGAGGCTGCGCCATCCTTGCGGAGGCCGCAGTCGAGGCTGCGCCATCCTTGCGGAGGCCCCGGCTCTGGACGTTGTGTCGATCGGGGCTATCGTCTATCGTCTATCGAAGTTCGCGGCGTGGTTGCCGGCAAGGCTGACCACGAGCGCCGAAGCACCCGCAGGAAGTGGTGACACACCATGGTGGACAGACGCCGCGACAGTACGAATCTCTGCTGCTCCTTCTGTGGGAAGAGCCAGAAAGAGGTCAAGAAGCTCATCGCCGGACCCACGGTCTACATCTGCGATGAGTGCATCGGGCTGTGCAACGACATCATCGCCGAGGAGGTCCAGAAGGAGGACGTCTACTCGGGGCTCTCGGCGATTCCGAAGCCGCACGAGATCCGACGCGTGCTGGACGAGTATGTGATCGGCCAGGAGAAGGCGAAGAAGATCCTGTCGGTGGCGGTGTACAACCACTACAAGCGCATCGACGCCAAGGAGAACCACCGCGACGACGTCGAGCTGTCGAAGTCGAACATCCTCCTGCTCGGGCCGACCGGCACCGGCAAGACGCTCCTTGCGCAGACACTCGCGAAGCTCCTCAAGGTCCCGTTCACAATCGTCGACGCGACGACACTGACCGAGGCCGGCTACGTCGGTGAAGACGTCGAGAACATCCTCGTGTCGCTCCTCCAGAACGCCGACCACGACATCGAGCGGGCGCTGCGGGGCATCGTGTACATCGACGAAATCGATAAGATTTCAAGGAAGTCAGACAACCCCTCGATCACCCGCGACGTGTCGGGCGAGGGCGTGCAGCAGGCCCTCCTGAAGATCATCGAGGGCACCATCGCGAACGTGCCGCCCAAGGGAGGTCGCAAGCATCCGCAGCAGGAGTTCCTGCAGATGGACACAACCAACATCTTGTTCATCTGCGGCGGGGCGTTCGTCGGCCTCGAGAAGATCATCGAGCGGCGGATCGGGCGGAAGACGCTGGGCTTCACGTCGGACAAGAACCAGGCGAAGGCGGAGATGACGGTCGGCGAGATGCTCGAGGTCGTCGAACCCGAGGACCTCATCAAGTTCGGGCTCATCCCCGAATTCGTCGGGCGTCTGCCGGTCGCGGCGACGCTGCACGAGCTCAATGAGGAGGCGCTGATGCGCATCCTGGTCGAGCCAAAGAACGCCGTGACGCGCCAATTCAAGCGCCTGCTCGAGATGGACGGGGTCCGCCTCACGTTCACCGACTCGGCTCTGCGCGCCGTGTCGAAGAAGGCGCTCGAGCGCAAGACCGGCGCCCGCGGGCTGCGTTCCATCCTCGAGAACGTGATGCTCGAGGTCATGTACGACATCCCATCGATGGGCACGGCCAAGGAGATCGTCGTCAACGAAGACGTCATCCACGGCAAGACCAAGCCCATCGTCGTCTACGATAAAGAAGCCGCCTCCGCCTGAGGTGGCTGCCAAGAGCCGCCTCTGCGTGAGGTGGCTGCCAAGAGCCGCCTCCGCCTGAGGTGGCTGCCAAGAGCCGCCTCCGCCTGAGGTGGCTGCCAAGAGCCGCCTCCGCCTGAGGTGGCTGCCAAGAGCCGCCTCTGCGTGAGGTGGCTGCCAAGAGCCGCCTCTGCGTGAGGTGGCTGCCAAGAGCCGCCTCCGCCTGAGGTAGCTGCCAAGAGCCGCCTGCGTGAGGTGGCTCGCCTGCGAGGAGAGGCTAGAAGCCCATGTTCGGTAAAGAGAAACGCTCCTCGAAGTCCCGCATCGTCCCGCTCCTTCCACTACGCGACATCATCGTGTTCCCCCACATGGTGGTGCCGTTGTTCGTCGGTCGCGAGAAGTCGATTGCGGCGCTCGAGCAGGCGATGGCGACCGACAAGGAGATCCTCCTGTCGGCGCAGAAGAAGGCAAAGACCAACGAGCCCACGCCGGACGACATCTACAAGGTCGGAACGCTCGGCACGATCATGCAGCTCCTGAAGCTGCCCGACGGCACCATCAAAGTGCTGGTCGAGGGCAAGCAGCGGGCGCGCATCAAGCGGTTCGTGCCGAGCGACTCCTACTTCGTATGCGAGGTCGAGGAGATCGCCGAGAAGCGTGATCCGAACATCGATATCGAGGCGCTGATGCGCCAGATCCAGTCGACGTTCGAGAGCTACGTGAAGCTGAACAAGCGCATCCCGCCCGACATGCTGATGTCGGTGTCGACGATCGACGACCCGGCGCGGCTGGCCGACACCATCGTGGCGCACCTGTCGCTAAAGCTCACCGACAAGCAGGGCATCCTCGAGATCGATGACCCCGTGAAGCGGCTCGAGCGACTCTATGAGCTCATGCAGGCCGAGATCGAGATTCTCCTCGTCGAGAAGAAGATTCGGACGCGCGTGAAGAAGCAGATGGAGAAGAGCCAGAAGGAGTACTACCTCAACGAGCAGATGCAGGCGATCCAGAAGGAGCTCGGCGAGCGCGACGAGTTCAAGAACGAGATCCAGGAGCTCGAAGAGAAGATTGCCTCCAAGCGCATGAGCAAGGAGGCGACGCTCAAGCTCAAGCGTGAGCTGAAGAAGCTCAAGATGATGTCGCCGATGTCGGCCGAGGCGACGGTCGTGCGCAACTACATCGACTGGGTGCTGAGCCTGCCGTGGCATCACGTCACCAAGGACAAGCTCGACATCAAGGAGGCGCAGGCGATCCTCGAGCGTGACCACTACGGGCTCGAGAAGGCCAAGCAGCGCATCCTCGAGTACCTCGCCGTGCAGCACCTCGTGAAGAAGCTGAACGGGCCGATTCTGTGTTTCGTCGGGCCGCCGGGTGTGGGCAAGACCTCGCTCGCGCGCTCGATTGCATCGGCCACAGGACGCAAGTACGTGCGCATGAGCCTGGGCGGTATGCGCGACGAGGCAGAGATCCGCGGCCACCGGCGCACCTACATCGGGGCACTACCGGGCAAGATCATCCAGATGCTCAAGAAGGCGGGGTCCTCGAACCCTGTGTTCCTGCTGGATGAAATCGACAAGATGTCGACCGACTTCCGCGGCGACCCGAGCTCGGCGCTCCTCGAGGTGCTGGACCCCGAGCAGAATGGGGCCTTCAACGACCACTACCTCGACCTCGACTATGACCTGTCGCACACGATGTTCATCGCAACGGCGAACAACCTGCACGGCATCCCCCTGCCCCTGCAGGACCGCATGGAGATTATCGAGATCTCCGGCTACACCGAGTTCGACAAGCTCAACATCGCGCGTAAGTATCTGATACCAAAGCAGTCCAAGAGCAACGGCATCGAATCGATCCAGCAGGTGTGGACCGACTCGGCGGTGCGGCTGCTGATCCATCGCTACACGCGTGAAGCCGGCGTGCGAAATCTCGAGCGTGAGATCGCCAGCGTCTGCCGCAAGATGGCCAAGGAAGTCATCGAGCTGCGCCAGACGGGCAAGCTCGACAGCGAGATCCGCTTCCACCTCGATGCGCAGCGCGTCCAGAAGTTCCTGGGGCCGCCGCGCTACCGCAGCAATGAGGCCGAAGAGCGCGACGAGGTGGGCGTGACGCATGGCCTGGCCGTGACGATGGCGGGTGGCGAGCTGTTGCCGACCGAGGTCACGTTGATGCCGGGCTCGGGGCAGCTCAAGCTCACCGGCAACCTCGCCAAGGTGATGGAGGAGTCGGCGCACGCGGCGCTGTCGTACGTGCGTTCGAAGGCCCATCAGTTGGGGTTGGCCAAGGGCTTCCACAAGCAGATCGACATCCACATCCACTTCCCGGAAGGCGCCATTCCGAAGGACGGACCGTCGGCGGGTATCACGATGGCGACGTCGCTCGTGTCGGCGCTCACGCGTACGCCGGTGCGGCGCGACGTCGCGATGACTGGCGAAATCACGCTGCGTGGGCGGGTGCTGCCGATCGGTGGTCTGAAGGAGAAGGTGCTGGCCGCGCATCGCGCGGGCATGAAGCTGGTGATCCTGCCCGACGAGAACAAGAAGGATATCCGCGACATCCCGGCGGTCGTGCGGGCGGCGATCAAGCTCGTGACCGTCAAGCACATGGACGAGGTGCTCCCGCTGGCGCTCGTGCGCGACATCGTGCGGCCCGACGCGGGTGCGGACGGGACTGGGCCAGTCGACCCGCTGACCGCGATCCTGACAGGCGTCGAGGATGTCGTGGCGGACAAGCCGAAGCCTGCAGTGCACTGACGTCGAAGGTCGTCGGGCCTCGATTCAGGGAGATGCGTCGACGAGGATCGCACCGAGCGAGCGGTAGCTGCGGCTCTTGGGATCGGTGCGGGCACCGATGTGGGCGGTGTAGCGGCCGTGGGTCGTGAGGTCGCAGGAGAGGGTCGCGCTCGGGTCCGACGAGGTGCCGCAAAACGGTGACTGCTTGCCGTCGGGCGTCGTGAGCCAGAGGCCGAGCGGGATGCCGCGCGGGTTGTCGAGCTGCACGCTGACCTTGTTCCGAGCCGTGATCGCGGGTCGGGTCGGATCGCGTAAGGCCAGGCCCTGGGCTATGAAGTCGGGCCGGACGAGTGGCATGCGCAGCCAGGCCGCGCGCGAGAGCGGTGCCTCGCGCAGTTGCCACTTCTCGTCCTTGGGGAAGTGTGTGAGCGCCATCACTTCCGGCGGCGTGAACAGGTACGCGGTCGAGTACTGCGGCACGAACGCGCCGTCGCGGAGGTAGCCGGCGTCGAACGTCGCGTCGAGGAGGTACCAGCGAAGGCCTATCTCGACCGCGTTCCAGGTGTGGCCGAGGCTGGGCAGAACGGGCTCGGCATCACTGCCCGGTAGCCCCTGGTAGTCGCTGATCGAACGCGTGTCGCCGGCCACGCGCACGATGTGCAGGCCTGCGGCCTTGCCGATCGCAATGAGCAGGATCGAGTAGCCCTCGCAGATCGAGGTACGCGTCGCCAGCACCTCGGGGGCCGTGATGCGCGGGTAGTCGGCGCCGTCGCGCAAACGCATGAGCAGCGGTGCATCGTAGCTGATGGTGGTCGCCACGAAGTCGTGCACCGCCTTCGTGCGCTCGAACAGGTCGGGCACCGCGGCCGCAAAGTAGCCGCCGAGCCCGTCGATCGACGACCTTGCGGCCTCGGGTATGAGCGCGAGGCAAGCATGCGGCGTCTCGGGCAAGGGCCACACGAGCGAGCTGCCCGCGATCGGCAGCCCGGGCGCAGGCGTGATCGTCGTCGGCGTTGGCTTCGATGCTGTGGCCGTGCCCGGCGCGTCAGTGACGACCGATGCTTGTGGCGAAGGGGCGATCGCCTTGTTGTCGGCGTCGTCATCGAACGTGTCGCTGCGGGTGAGGTTGTAGAGCCCCTCGAGCCCACCGGCGAGGGTTCCGAGCACAGCGCGAAGCGATTGCGCCGAGGCGCTGGTCGACCCGCCGAGGAACCAATCGCCACGCGTTGCGAGCGCCTTGAAGGCGGTCGCGGGGTGGGTCAGGACAAGCACGGCGAGGAACGCGAGCGCGAGGAACGAGCTGCGCAGGATCGCATCGCGGATGCGACCGCCCTTCTGATGGCGATCGGCGACGAGCTCCCAGACGAGTGGCAAGAGGAAGAAGCAGGCGATCGCACCGACCACCGCGAGCCACACCGGACCATCGTGGTAGACCGCGAGCGAGGTCGCAACCCAGACCCCATAGAGCGCGATGCAGAGCGCCGCGAGCACGAGCAGCGAGTAGAGGAGACCACCAACGAGACCGAGCTTGGCGGGCGACTTGGCAGCAGAGGCAGGCGAACGCTGCATGTAGGGCGCTCCAGGACGGCTGAGGGCCAAATGCGATCGACGCGTCGCCCAACCGGCTACGTGCAATCGGCCAGGCGCGCCTACACCTGGGCGACCAGCTCGCCCTTGTTCTTCGCCCGGATGGCAGCTGACTGCAACGCCTCGCGCGGCTCGTCGGGCGCTACGGGGATCGGGCAGTTGTGCCCCCAAGCATTCGGGATCATTTGGAAGCATGCAATTCACTTGGTACGCGTCGCCAATGCGTACTAGATCGCCGCCGATGCAACGCCGCCTCCTCGTCATCGCGCTCGTGTTCGTCGTCGGCTTCGGCGTCGGCTATGGAATCACCTGGCTGCTTGTCGGGTCGTCCGCGCGCGACCCCGGTGCGGAGCGACAGGCACGTGCGCCCGAGCCGACCCGGCTCGCGAGCGACGCGCGCCCGACCCCTGCATCGATACCCGCCCCAGGGCAGGACGTGGCGGTCGCGGCGCCGGACGTCGCGCACGCGGTGCCCGACGTCGCGACACCGACCCCCGACGCCGTGGCTGCGGCCGCAACAGAGACGGGTCCGAGTGCAGGCGCTGAGGTGGCGGCGGCACCCGTGGCCGATTCCGAGCCCGCGCCAAAGGCTGCCTGGGAGGTCTGTCACATGCACGCGTGCCGTGTCGACTTCGGCAAGATCACGGGCGGGATCTCCATCCGCAAGGGCAGCCTCGAGCACGGGCAGACCGTCGACTGGGACAAGGACTTCGCCAAGGCGGACAAGATCGGCACGCTCGACTCGGGACCACGGGTCAAGGTCGAGGTGCTCGCGATTGGGCTCAAGAACGGCGAGCCGACCGCGGCCTACGTCATCCGGAAGACCAAGCGCGATGAGTTGAAAGGCGTCATCGCGCTGCGCATCGGCGACAAATCGCTGCGCCTCGTCCCGCTCGACGAGTGAGTGTTCATCGCCCAAGCAAGCTCGACCCTTGCGATGCTTGTACCGTCCCGCGAACGCACTCGCGTTGGCACCTCACTTCGTGAGGCCGCAGTATCGCCTTCGGCTGCCTTGGCCGAGGCCTTCGCCCACGAATTACAGGAACCGCTGATCCCCGCTTCAAGAGCGCTTGACGGGGGATCTCGGCTTTGATCTACTCGCCTTGTCGCCGGCAACCGTCATTGCCCGGAACGACGCCAGGCTGGTTTTGGCGATGTTTTTTTGACGGTGATCCAGGTCGATGCGAATCGAGCGATCCAGGCGAGCCAGAGCAGAAATCCGCTGGGTCACCCGGTAGCTCGTCAGAAGTTCGTGGAATCATGGGAGGTGCGCATGGATCCGGTGCGAAACGATGTAGGCGACGGGAGCGGTTCGACCCGTCAGCGTCGAAGCCGTCTGCGGCCGAAGACCATCGCCGGCAAGCGCCTCACGCGTGCGGAGATCCAGGAGGGCATCAAGCTCGTCGACGACATGTGGTACGAGCGCCCGAAGACGCGCGCGGACTGCGTCGATGGCCCGCGCCCCTGCCCCTTCGTCAGCTGCAAGTTCCACTTGTACCTCGACGTGAAGGACGAGACCCAGAGCATCAAGCTCAACTTCCCGCACCTCGAGGTGTGGGAGATGGAGCATTCGTGCGCGCTCGACGTGTCCGAGCAGGGCGGCATGACCCTCGAAGAGGTCGGCCACATCCTCAACCTGACGCGCGAACGGGTGCGCCAGGTCGAGGTCGCGGGCATCGACAAGCTCAAGCGCGTGAGCATCGTCGAAGACATCGAGCGCATCTTCGGGTCATCGACCAAGTTCGAAGACCTCTGATAAGGCTTTCGGGTGCCCGACCGCATCCTGCTCGTCGACGATGACAGCGCCACGCTCGAGGTCCTTGGCCTCGGGCTCGAGAGCGCCGGCTTTGGCGTGTCCAAGCAGACGAACATCGCGGGCGCCCTGGCGGCCCTCGACGATGGACGCATCGCGCTGGTCGTGACCGACCTCGACCTCGCGGGCGAGAGCGGGCTCGAGCTGACCAACCGCCTGCACGAGCTGCGACCCGAGCTGCCGGTCATCATCATGACGGGCTACGCGACGGTGGGCTCCGCCGTCGAGGCGATGCGCGCTGGGGTGTGGGACTACCTGACCAAGCCCGTGAGCCTCGACGAGCTCGAGCTGCATGCGCGTCGCGCCATCGAGCACACGCGGCTCACGCGCGAGGTCGAGGCGTTGCGAAGGGCCGTGTCGAGCCAGGCTGTCGACGCCCAGGAGCTCGGCGGCCTGGGTGGGATGAGCCCGGCGTTGATGGAGCTGCGCGAGTTCGTGCGGCGCGTGGCGGGCACCGAGGTTGGGGTGCTGTTGCTCGGTGAGAGCGGCACCGGCAAAGAGGTTGTTGCGCGTGCCATCCACCAGCAATCCACACGTGCGGGCCAGCCGTTCGTGCCGGTCAACTGCGCGGCCCTGCCCGACAACCTGCTCGAGAGTGAGCTGTTCGGTCACGTGCGTGGTGCGTTCACGGACGCGCCCAAGGCGCGGCGCGGCCTGTTTCTCGAGGCGAACGGCGGCACTTTGTTCCTCGATGAGATAGGCGAGCTGCCGCTCGCGATGCAGCCGAAACTCCTGCGCGCGCTGCAGGAGCGGGTTGTGCGCGCGGTCGGAAGCCACGAGGCGGTGCCATTCGATACACGCATCATCGCCGCAACCAACCGCAACCTCGGCGAGGCGATAGCAGCCGGCACCTTTCGCGAGGACCTCTTCTACCGATTGAACGTCGTGCAGATCGACCTGCCACCGCTGCGTGCGCGCGGCAACGACGTGCTCATCCTGGCGCAGAGCTTCGTCGAGCGCTTCGCCGAGCGCCACCAGGTCAACGTGCGCGGGATCGCCCCCGAGGCGGCCGAGAAGCTGTTGCAGCACAGCTGGCCCGGCAACGTGCGCGAGCTGATGAACGCGATCGAGCGGGCGGTGGCGCTCGCGCGCGGTGAGCTGCTCATGCTGGGAGACCTGCCCGAGCGGGTGCGCGAGGCCGAGAAGGTGCGCATCGACGTCACGGCCGACGACCCGGAGGAGCTGCTCACGCTGGAGGAGCTCGAGCGCCGCTACATCGTGCGCGTACTGGAGGCGACCGCCGGCAACAAGACCCAGGCCGCGCGGATCCTGGGGGTCGACCGCAAAACGCTGTTCCGGAAGCTCAAGCGAGCAGACAGCGAGGCCGAGGAGGGCGCGCTCGCGGCCGCCGCCATTGGCAACCCCGACGCGGCCCGCGGTGCCGGCTCCGCCATACTTGCGGAGGCCCCCTCCGGCGAAGGGAAGAGCTGATTGCAGGGAGACGAGTGATGCGCGGATGGAATCGGGTCGGGTCGGCGCTCGTTGGCTGCCGACTCCCATTGCGAGGCATCTGATCATGCGAACGATCTCGCTCGTGCTGTTGTCTTCATCCGTGGCCCTTGGAAGTGCGGCCCTGGCCCTGCCGCCGGATGAGACGGGACGTGGTTTCGTCGACGGCGCGAACCATCACCTCGGCGATGCGAGCATCGTCGCGCGCTTCGGGCACGCGCCCGGTAAGGGGGATGGCGAGGCGACGCGCATGAAGACGCATCTCGGCTACGTGCGGGCACTGCTCGCAGCGGGTGCGCCGACGCGACCCGAGCTGGCAGCGCGGCGCACTGAGCTGCTCGACTATCTCGACGACTACATCGCCAAGGGCATCACGCCGGCCAACATGGACCGGCCTTGGCGCACGCCAGTGTTCGTCGACGCGCTCGGCAATGTGTGCGCCGTCGGCTACCTCATCGAGCGCAGCGTCGGACGGGAGCTCGTCCAGCGCATCGCGGCAACGCATCGCTTTGACTACCTCGAGGACATCGCGATGCCGGAGGTGGCGGCATGGGTCGCCGAGTCGGGCTTTACGCTGGACGAGCTAGCGTCTATCCAGCCCGGCTACATGGCGCCTATCATCGAGACCTGGCAGGTGTGGGACCCAGCCAACGGCAGGCCAGCGGACGGTCCGTGGGAGGTCGCGATCGGAGGCGTGACAACGAACGGGACCTGGCAACGCGGGCAGATGCAGGGTCCGTGGAGCCGCAGCGACGCTGACGGCAAGGTGATCGGTCGCGGTGAACTCGACCGCGGTCGGGGAACCTGGATGAGCCTCGATCAGAAAGGACGAAGGATCGCGAAAGGCCCCTTCGTGAAGAGCCAGCCCGAAGGCACCTGGCGCTTCTTCCATCCGAGCGGCCAGCTGGCGGCCGAGGGTCGCATGCGGCGTGGGCAGCGCGAAGGACGCTGGACGTTCTACTACGACAGCGCGACCGCGACGCCCATCGCGCGTGGCAGCTTCGCGCGCGGCGGCCGGGTGAGCGGCAGGTGGCATCACTTCGATGGGCGCGGCAACGAGCTCGCGACCACCTGGCAGGGCCCGACGGTCAACTGGGGCGAGGTCCTGCGCATGCGTATGACACCGCACGACGGGCTCGAGCACGAGGTCGCCGAGGGCAACTTCGCCGGCGACTACCAGCGCATCGACACGCTCACGATGGATGGCACCCGCGTGTTCGTGGACGATCGATACGACGAGACGATCATCTACGACCGCGACGGTCGGGTGCTGACCGAGACTGCCAATGGCTGGCAGCGCAGCGGCTGTGGCTGGGACCCGCAGCTGCGCAAGGCGGCGCAGGCCGGCAACATCGAGCGGGTGCAGGCGTTGCTGATGGCGGTGCGCCGTCAGGATCGAGCGGATGTCACGTCGGGTCACTGCCCGGTCGCCGAGCCGGTCGCCGCGGACGAGAGCGGGCGGGTCGCGCGCGTGATGGCGCTGAGCCTGGCCGTGCGCGCGCCGACCCCCGACTTCGTGCGGACATACGCCGCGCCGGAGGTGGCCCCGACGGAAGCCGGTGACGAGGAGACGCGCGCCGAGTCGCCGCCCTACCTGGATGACCTCGGCAAGATCATCGCTCGCTCGATGATGTGGTACATCGAGTGGCCGCACATCGATGGGGCGTTCGCACGGGTGTTCGCGACGCTGCCTGGGCACTACGCGCCGGGATCGTTGTTCGCGGGTGACAACCAGGTGTTCTTCGACGAGGCCCAGCCGGAGACGCTGCGGGTCGTCTCGGCGCTGCCGCGCGAGGGCACGCAGGTGTTGGTGACGTTCCGATAGCGGCGTTGGCGTAGGTGACGGGACGCGGCGATCTGTAGCCGTTCCAGCGCGACTTGAATATGCTGCCGCCGGCGGGCGTTGCCGTGCTCCTGGAGGCCTCTGATGCTGTCGATGTCGTTGGTTCGAGGTTGGTTGGCGGGTGTGCTGCCCCTTTCGTTCGTGCTGCTCGCGGGCTCGGCACATGCCGACGAGGTCGAGTACACGGTGGTCGCCAAGCCGGTGACGTTGAAGGTCGGCCAGAACACGCCGCTCGCGGTGCAGTTCGCGCCCAAGGCGCCGTGGCATTGGAACAAGGACTACCCTGCCAAGCTCATGCTGGTCGCGGAGGGCGTGACGATCGCACGCACCGAGCTGAAGCAGCAGCAGGATGACTTCAAGATCACCAAGGCCGGCATCGAAACAGCCTTCTCGCTGACGGCAGTAAAGCCCGGCAAGACCACCGGGACGCTCAAGGGCAAGATCGGCCTCTGCGACGACAAGGTGTGCATTATCAAGAAGGTCGAGCTGACGGTGGCGATGACGGCGACGCTTTGAACGGGTGTCTTGAAGCGCCCCGCGCGGCATGAGTATCGCCTTCGCGCTGTCCTGACGCTCTGATATGCTCCGCGCATGGTCGATCTCCGCCTCCTTCGTGACCTCGAAGACCGTACTGCGCGCGCGTTCCAGGAACGGCGGCAGGTGCTCTCGTTCGATGCCTTCTTCACCGCATTCATGGCCGAGCCGGCGCAACACGTGCGCACCTCGGCGCAATACCTGCGCGACTGTCTCGAACACTACGGCAAGACCGAGATCGAACGCCCGGCGGGCAAGGTCGTACGCTGGAACCTGTTTGATACGCCGTGGGCCAACGGCAAGGATCGGGTCGTCGGGCAGGAGGAGGCGCAGAACTCGGTCTATCGGCTGCTCCAGGGGTTCGTGCGCGAACGGCGCGTGACCCGGCTCGTACTGCTGCATGGCCCCAATGGGTCGGCCAAGAGCTCGCTCGTCGAGTGCCTGGCGCAAGCGCTCGAGGACTACTCGAGCAAGGATGTCGGCGCCGTCTACCGCTTCAACTGGGTCTTTCCGTCGAACCGGGTCTCGAAGAAGCGGCTCGGCTTCGGCGGCGCGCCAGATCGTGAGTCGTTGCAGAGCTTCGCGCACCTGGAGGACGACGATATCGACGCGCGGTTGCCGGCCGACCTGCGCGACCATCCGCTGTTGTTGCTGGCCCGGGCGGACCGCCGGGCGGTGCTCGACCAGCTCACGGCCGAGGGGCGGATAGCGCAGGACGAGCCGCTCGGCGAGTACCTGCTCGAGGGGGATCTGTCGCCGCGTTCGCGCGCGATCTTCGACGCGCTCCTCAACGCGTATCACGGCGACCTGCAACGCGTGCTGCAGCATGTCCAGGTGACGCGTTTCACGTTCTCGCGGCGCTACCGCCAGGGCATCGTGACGATCGAGCCGCAGCTGCACGTCGACGCCGGCATCCGCCAGGTGACGATGGACCAGGCGATGGCGTCGCTGCCCGCGTCGCTCAAGAACCTGAGCCTGTTCGAGCCGTACGGCGATCTGGTCGACGCGAACCGCGGCCTCATCAACTACAATGATCTGTTGAAGAAGCCGATCGACGCGTTCAAGTACCTGCTCGCGACGTGTGAGAAGGGCACGGTCGCGTTGCCCAACGCGATCCTGCACCTCGATACGGTGTTCCTCGCGAGCTCGAACGAGACGCACCTGAGGGCCTTCAAGGAGTACCCCGACTTCGCGTCGTTCAAGGGGCGCATGGACCTCGTGCGCATGCCGTACCTGCGGTCTCACGAGACCGAGCGCCTCATCTACGACGAGCACCTGCGGGCGGGTGGCCTCACGGAGGACGTGGTGCCGCATGCGACGTTTGTGCTCGCGCTGTGGGCGGTCCTGACGCGCTTGAAGCGGGCGCGTGCGGAACTCTACCCGGCGCGCATCCGCGACGTCGTCGGACGCATCACACCGATGGAGAAGGCCGAGCTGTATGCGTTGGGCAAGGTGCCGCGTGAGCTCAACGCCGAACAGACGCGTGAGCTCCTGGCGGTGCTGCCCGACATCTTCGTCGAGAGCCAGGATGCGCCGGACTCTGAGGGGTTGGCGGGGGCGTCGCCGCGCGAGATGAAGCAGGTGCTGCTCAATGCGCTACAGGGACGGCGCCATTGGGGGCTTTCCGCGCTCGGAATCATCGAAGAGTTGCGCGAGCACGTGAAGCTCAAGAGCGTCTACGAGTACCTGCAGACCAAGCGCGACCAGGGCTATCACGACTACGAGGGCTTCATCGACCAGGTCTACGACCGCTGGATGGAGCTGGTCGACAGTGAGCTGCGGCAGGCGATGGGTATGGTCGACGAGCAGAAGTACGAGGACCTGTTCGCGCGCTACCTGTTGAACGTCACTTATGCGCAGAAGAACGAGAAGCTCTACAACGAGAAGACCGGCAACTACGATCCGCCGGATGCCAAGCTGATGGGCGAGCTCGAGCGCACCTGGGAGATTGCTGGCGATCCGGACCGCTTCCGCCGCGACCTGGTGTCGCGCGTCGGGGCCTGGCGGGTCGAGCACACCGGCACGCCGATCCCTTGGCGCAAGTTGTTCCCAAAGCTCATCGAGCAGCTCGAGCAGGACTACTACACCAAGCAGAAGGCGCGCGTGCGACGCCAGCTCGAGCACTGTATGACTTTACTCGCGGCCGAGCAGCTCGGCGAGGATGTCAGCGCACGCGGAATAGGCGCACCGGATATCGCCAAGGCGATGGAGGTCCTGGCGCACCTCGAGACGCAGCAACACTATCCGCGGCGGAGCCTGCGCGAGGTGCTGAGCGCGCTCCTGAAGCATCGGTACTGACACGACATGTCCATGAACGACGATGAGCGCGCGTTCGCGGCGAGCCGGCTCGAAGCCTGGAAGGCGGCGCTCGCGGTCTTTGCCAAAGGTGGCGCGGAGCTCGACCAGCTGCGGCCGCCGCGTTGGCGCTGGCGCACCGCGGATGGGATGGTGCTCGCGACGCTCAACGAACCGGGCACGCGCACGCAGGCGTCGGTCGCGATCGAGGCACCGGGGACGAACAGCGCCTGGACTGGACTCCTGGTGTTGCCGCGCGAGCAGGCGCTGGCGACGGCCGCGGCACTGACGACCGGCGATCGTGGATTCGACGACGCGGTCATCGTGTTCTGCCCGGAGCTCGCGGCGCACGGCCTCTTCGATGTCGCGACCCGGGCGCTGGTGCGGGCGGTGGTGGCGGGCGGCGCGGTGGTGCTCGACGGCGCGGTGTGCCTGGAGGCCAACGCGGCGCCGCTGGCCTCTGACATCGGGCCGCTTTTGGGGCAGATGCTGGCGCTGCGCGCGGTGCTCGGACGCGTCGGGCTCGAGGCCGCACGGCGTCGGGTCGTCGACATCGCGGCCGATGATCCGGTGCGCGAAGTCCGCACTCGCTACGACGGGCTCGCGCGCACCCCCGTCTTCGCCCGTTATGCCGTAGAGCGCGAAGCGCGGCGTGGGCTCAGCACCGGCGATACCTCGTCCACGCTCGGGTCTCAGGTCGCTGACGCTCGGCTGCCCGTAGCGCTGCGGCGCGCGGCGTTGCAACGCCTACTGGCGAAAGATCCGCTCGAAAAGATCGCCGCGCTGCATGAGGTGCGCTGGCGCGAGCTCGCGGGCGACGATGAGCTCGCGGCGATGCTCGCGGTAGCCCTGCGCCGCCATGACGAAGCCGCTGCCGAGCGGCCGGCAGGGCATGCGCGCGCTGGCCTGTTCATCACGCGCGCGATCTTCGGCGATTCGGGCGGTGCCCCGTCAGTCGTGGCGCGGGCGCTGGTGCCGCTCTTGCCACACGAGGCGACGTATGGCGGACGGCTCCCACTGGTCGAACTCGCGCGGCACTCCGATCCGAAAGTCGCCAATGCGGCGCGTGATCGCTTCGTCGCGAGCTTCCCGGACATGGCCTCGATCGTCAGCGCCATCGAGACCGGCCCGACGTCGAACGATCTCGTCGCGTGGCCTGAGCTGGCGCGGGCGGTTCTGCTGCGGGCGTGTGATGTCGTGGTCAAGCGCAAGCACCACACGGCGGAGGCGGCCGCGGCCCGTCGCGTCGTGCGTGCGATCGTCAGCCACCTGGGCGAGCCGAACGGCGACAACGAGTGGCCGGCCGAAGCGCTCGCGTTGCCATGCGTCCGGTCCCACCTCGATGCACATGATCTGGACGGTGGGCCGTTCCTCGTGACGCTGGTGGCACATCCGTCGGAGGCGTTGCGCCGGGCGGCGCTGGCGGCGCTGTTCGACCTGCAACCCACCACCGCCTTCGAGGAGGCTGTCACCCTGCGCGCGCGGCCTGCGGATATCGTCGCCGCGGCGCTCGATCGCAGGCCACGCTTTGGCGCCCACTACCTCGCGAGCTGCTTTCCAAAGAGCCCCGATGATGGGTCGATGCTGTCCTTCCTGGAGGCA
>Ga0105049_10005114_pt1 | contig 15315 bp, 10 predicted proteins | sample MAT06_FD_78087 | JGI IMG/M metagenome (GOLD analysis project Ga0105049, IMG submission 78087) | Freshwater microbial communities from Lake Fryxell liftoff mats and glacier meltwater in Antarctica - MAT-06 | ecosystem: Environmental > Aquatic > Freshwater > Ice > Liftoff microbial mat | place... | reverse complement strand
CCGTCGATGCGGTACCGCATCTTGAACTCGTTCTCGAAGGGCTCAAAGTGAATATCGCTGGCGCGATCCTTGATCGCCTGCATCAGCACCAGGTTCAAGAGCTTGATAACCTGATTGTCGCTCGCCGCGTCCATCACCGCGTCAAGATCGATCGAGGCCCCCATGCCCGCGCCCGCCTTAATGAACTTCTCATCCACCTTGATGTTGCTAATTACATCACTCACCGACTCTTGCTTGGAATAATATTTCTTGATCAGCCCATCGATGATCGAAGGGTCCGCGACCACCGCCTCGACATTAAAGCCCATCAACATCCGCAGATCTTCCACCGCGCGGAAGTTGTCCGGGCTCTTCATCGCGATCTTCAGCCGCTTGCTCGTCGGGTTATATTCAACCGGGATCACCCCGTAGGCGCGGACGTTATCCGATGGCACAATATCCCGGAACGATTCGGGGATGTCAAACCCTTTCAAATCAACATAAAGCATTCCCGCTTGCCCGGCCAGAGCCTCGGCAATGTCGGTTGTCGTGCAATAGCCAAGCTCAATCAAAAGCTCGCCAAGCCGCACCTTGCGCGTCTTCTGAACCTCCAAGGCTTCATGCACACGCTCACGCGAAACCTTGCCTAACTTGCTCAAAACGCGGCCAATCTTCCGACCCTTCATCTCCGCCGGATCGATCTTTCCTGCGTCTTTTCGTATCGCGTCAATGCCCATAGCGTCGCCTCTTTCATCCTGGCCGCTCAGAGCCGTGCATTTTCCGTGACTAGCCCAAGAAGCGTTCACAGCAAACCGAGCAACACAAATAGGTTTAGACGTGGGGCACTCAGCCGGACGCCAAACCGATTCGCATTTGCCGCGATGCAGCACGCTTCCGCCCGACTTCGGTCGGACTACTAGACCTTTCGACGAGGATACACGACCTGTTCGGGTAATACCAGCCTTCCACCCAGAACCAAACGATGTGACAATAGGAGTTTTGCACTCCTGATCGAACACCCATAAATATGCCCCTCACTACCCTTGCAACCGCTTACTTATCGGGCGTCTCATCTTCTTCATCCCATTCCATCCGGCCCACCGTCCTACCCAGCCTATGGATTCGAGCCGTCAGCTCCGAAGGGTTCTTGCTGACGTCAATCATCTCTTCAGCGCCAATTTTGCCTTGGGAATAGAGCGACCAAAGGTGATCATCCAACAGCTGCATTCCGAACTTCTTACCCGTCTGGATCGCCGAATCGATTCGGAATGTTTTCGCTTCACGAATTAAGTTCGCCACCGCAGGCGTGATCACCAGGAACTCGTACGCTGCGACCATTCCCTGAACGTCCACTCGCGTCAGCAGTGCCTGGCTCAAGATGCACAAGAGCGCGGTTGAAAGCTGCACACGGATCTGGTTCTGCTGCGTCACCGGGAACGCATCGACGATTCGGTCGATCGTCTTGGACGCCCCGGTCGTGTGCAACGTCCCGAACACTAAGTGGCCCGTTTCGGCCGCTCGCACGGCCGCCTCGATGGTCTCAAGATCGCGCATTTCGCCCACCAGAATGACGTCCGGATCCTGCCGCAAAGCGCGCCGCAGCGCCTCCGAAAAGCTCGGGCTGTCGTTACCGATTTCACGCTGATTTACGATCGACTTCTTATGATAGTGGTAATATTCGATGGGATCTTCCATCGTAATAATATGTTTATCAAAGTTATCGTTGATGTAGTTGATCATGCAGGCAAGCGTGGTGGTCTTCCCAGACCCCGTGGGCCCCGTCACCAGGAACATCCCTCGGGGCCGCCGGATCAAATCCTGGCAAACCTTGGGCAGACCGATCTGCTCGAACGTGAGCAGCTTGTTGGGAATCTGCCGCAGCACAATCGCCAGATCGCCGCGCTGGCGAAACACCGACACGCGGAAACGAGCCGCGTCGCCGTACGCGAAGCCAAAGTCCGTCGTCCCTTCTTCCTGAAGCTCTTGCTGATTACGCTCAGGCGTGATGGCCTTCATCAGCGAAACCATGTCGTCTGAATCCAGCACCTTGGTCTGAAGGTTCCGCAGGTTGCCGTGGTGACGGATAGTCGGCTGGCGCCCCACCGTAAGGTGAAGATCCGACGCCCCAAGTTTTACCACCGTGTCCAACAGGCGGTCGATCTGCATTGTTGACATAACTACTCCGGAAAACGTTTAAAACCTTGGGAACTTATTCCCCAACACCCACGCCCCCAACACCCACTCAAACCTACGCACCCCCTCCTCAGCCTAAATCCCAACAAACGCGCCAGCAGCTCTCCGCCCCAATCACCCACTCCTACACCAGCACCCAATCCCTCTAATCATCTAAAGGTTGTCAATATCAACCTGCGTGGTCGAAGCGATTTCGTCCATCGTGGTCGCCCCCTTAAGCACCTTCACCTTCCCATCCTGCACCAACCCCCTCATGCCGTTGGCGATTGCCGCCTTTCGCAGATCAGAGATCGCCGCGAGCTTGAACGCCAGCTCTCGAATGTGATTGTTCATCATCATCATCTCAAAGATCGCCTGCCGACCTCGGAATCCTGTCGCGTTGCAGTTGGTGCAACCTACCGGCTTCATAGCCTTGCCCTTGGCCTCGTCGGCCGTAATCCCCACAAGCCGCATGATCTTGGGGTCATAGTCACTCTCCGGAGCGACCGTCTTACATTCCTTGCACAGCACGCGGATCAACCGCTGCGCCATCACCGCCTGAATAGAAGACGCAACCAGGAAGGGCTTAATGCCCATATCGATAAGCCGCGTGATCGCGCTGGGCGCATCGTTCGTATGCAGCGTGCTGAAGACCAAGTGGCCCGTCAAGGCCGCCTGAATCGCGATCTCTGCCACTTCCTTATCTCGGATTTCACCCACAAGAATAATGTTGGGTGCCTGCCGGAGCATCGACCGCAGAATCGCCGGGAACGTAAGCCCGATGTGCTCGCGGACCTGGCACTGGTTAATCCCCTCAAAGTTATATTCTACCGGGTCCTCGGCGGTGATAATCTTCTTGTCCGGCCGGTTCAGAACCGCTAGCGCGGAATAGAGCGTTGTGGTCTTCCCCGAACCCGTCGGCCCCGTCACCAAAAAGATGCCGTTGGGCCGGCGAATCACCTTATGAAAGAGAGCGAGATTCTCCGGTTCAAACCCTAGATTCGGTAGGCCGATCCGCACCGAATCGGGCCGCAGAATACGCAACACCATGCTCTCGCCGTGGTAAGCGGGGCACGCCGAAACGCGGAAGTCAATAGACGTGTCATCGACGTTTAACTTAATGCGGCCGTCCTGGGGCACCCGCTTCTCAGCGATGTTCATCGCCGCCATAAGCTTAAGTCTGCTCAGCAGCGCGTTCTGCATCCGCTTGGGCAGGTTGTCACGCTCCATGCACACCCCGTCGATCCGGTACCGCAGCCTCACGCGGTCGTGCATCGGCTCGATATGAATATCACTTGCCCGCATCCGCACCGCCTCCGCGATCAGCCGGTTCGCCAGCTTCACGATCGGCGCATCCTCTTCATTCACATCCACCGACTTATCCATCGACCGATCCACCGATCGATCAACCGACTTATCCACCGACTTATCAATCGAGGATGTAACCAACGACTCCGTGGCCGCGAACTTCTTCGCCGTCCCCGCCGCCGCCGCCTCCAGATACTTCTTAATCTGGGTCTTGGTCGCCAGCCGCGGCTCTAGCTCCACGTTCAACCGGAACCGTAACATATCAAACAGCTCAAGATCCATCGGGTCGTGCACCAGCAATTGCAACCGATTGCCCACCTTGGAAATCGGCAGAATCTGGTGCTTCTTCACCAGATCATCCGGAATTAACTTAAGATCGATTTTCTCCGCAGTCCCTCCCTGCGCAAGGTCCACGTACTCCATCCCAAACTGATTCGCCAGCGCCTTCGCCACCTGATCTTCCTTCGCAAATCCAGATTCAATCACCACCTCCCCCAAGCGTTTGCCCGAGGACTTAGCGATAACCGCCGCCTTTTCCGCTTGGTCTGCGGTAATGACGCCCCAGCCAACCAAGATTTCGCCGAGTTTTTTGCGTGATCGTGCCATGTAAATCCTAATGACCGCTCCGTCCGCCCCCTCCCCACCGTCCGCTCGTTCGCGACCCCTACCCGCGCCCAAAACCTTCTCGCTTCCGCAAGCGTGCCCTCATTCTAAAGGGCCTGTATCCTAACAACCCCGCCGCGTACTTGCAAACGCCACTGCACGCCTCCCCCACTTCGCCTCTCCCTCTGCCGCCAAAGCGTCTATCCGTTCCATTCAACCTCGCCGTTCCGTTCAACCTCGCGCGTCTATCAGATTCGCGACCCCGCCCGCCCGGTTCCTACCCCTGCTCCCTCCACCTTCAACATTCACCCCAACTCCGCCCCCAACCGCCCACTACCCTAATCACAACTCCATGCCACGCCCCCCTTCAAAACCCAAAGCTTCCTCCCCTAACAAACGTAGCGAAGAGAGCAAACGCAGCGAAGCTAGCATTCGAAGCAAAGGTGTACCCGTTCCCAAGCCCGACTCGCCCCGCCCCCTCCCCACCTCAAACTTCAAAGCCCCCATCTTCCTCCACGGCGGTATCCGCCTCGTCTATGAAGATCGCGATGTCCTCGTCGTCGATAAACCCTCGGGAATACTAACAGCCTCCATCCCCGGCGACGATCTTGATTCCGTCTTCCGCGAACTCAAGGTCTACGCCCGCAACAAAGCCAAGCGTCGCGGCACCCAAGTCTGGATCGTCCACCGGCTTGATAAAGAAGCCTCCGGTCTTCTCGTCTTCGCCAAAACCGAATCCGCCTTCGAGTCCCTCAAAGAGCAGTTTCGGGCCAAACGTATCCACCGTGTGTACTCGACGGTGGTCGAGGGCAAAGTCCAGCCCCAGGGCGGACCTCCTGACGAACCCGCCGCGGGAACCATTCAAAGCTTCTTGGTCGAAGATGATGAGGGCCAAGTAAAAAGCATCGGCCCAGGCCGTGGCTTACTCCGCACCCGCGGGCCAACCCCAGACGGCGAAGCCAAGCTCGCCATCACGCATTACCGCGTGGCTTACACCGGCCAGGGCCGCACCTTTCTTCACGTCCGGCTCGAAACCGGCCGAAAGAACCAGATCCGCGTCCACATGCAGGAAATGGGGCACAGCATCGTCGGCGACCGGCGTTACGGTTGTAAAGAGGATCCCGTCGAGCGAGTCTGTCTCCACGCCACCGAACTCGCTTTCGCTCAGACCCTCACGGGCCAACCCCTTCGATTTGTTAGCCCGCCCCCCGCTTCTTTCTTTCGCCTCGTCGGTGCTCGCCCTGGTGCCGGTGCCACTCACGAAACCGCAGAGTGGAATCTCGAAGCACCCCCCACCGCTTTCGATCTCTCGCCCATTGCCCCCAGTGCCCAGCCGAGTGCCAAGCCCAGCCCACAGCCCAGCCCGCTCGCTGAACAAACTGCCCCAGTCAAGCGGCTTACTTCCAAACCTCCCGCACCACCCGCCCCACCCCGCGAGGATTCCCCGGCCTCTTCTTGGGACCACGTGGCCGACTGGTACGCAGATCTCATCGAAGAACGCGGCAGCGATCACCACGACAAAATCATAATTCCAGGCACCGTCCGCCTGCTCAACATCGCGCGAGGTCAGCGCATCCTTGATCTCGCGTGCGGCCAAGGCAATCTCTGCCATTCCCTCGCCGCCCTCGGTGTCCACGCGACCGGTATCGATACTTCGCCGCGACTGGTCGCTGCGGCCAACAAAGCCAGCAAGAAGACCCAAGCCTCGCCCGCCAGCTCCCACCCCCACCCCGCCTTCGCCGTCGGTGATGCGCGCAATCTTCGCTCGCTCGATCTCGAGCCTTTCGATGCCGCCTCCTGCGTCATGGCACTCATGAACATTGAGCCGCTCTCATCCGTCTTTTCCGAAATCGCGGCGGTACTCAAGCCCGGCGGCCACTTTGTAGCCGTCATCCTTCACCCCGCCTTCCGCAGCCCCGGCCAAACCGCGTGGGGCTGGGATGATGGAAGTCAACGGCGCGATGGTCCCCCGCCCTCCAATCGAGAGAGCCGATCTCTCAGTAACTCAAATCAATCTCGGCAAAGTAATAAAATCACGCAGTACCGTCGCGTGAGTGGCTACCTTTCTGCCGGCCAGCACGAAATTATTATGAACCCAGGCGACGCCGCGGGCGGCAGGCCGGCGGTGACCACCATCACCTACCACCGCCCGATACAGACTTACATCCGCCTCTTAGCCCAAGCAGGGCTTACGATCGATGCGCTGGAAGAATGGCCCAGCCTGCGCTCCAGCCAACCCGGTCCAACCGCCGCCGAAGAGAACCGTGCCCGCCGCGAAATCCCCATGTTCCTCGCAATCCGCGCGCTGAAAGTAACATAACAACCCCGCTCCTTCCGTTCTTAATTTGCCACGGCTTCCGCTGCTTGGTCGATGACCTTGCCGCGCCTCCCCAGTCAATCTAATAGGGCTTATCCAAAGATGGCCCGGGCTAGGCGGGACTTTGCAAGAACCAGAGGTAGCGTTGGCATTCCGGCCCCCTCGAGCTACCTACGGGTTACGTTTCGGCCCGGTCCCCCCGCGGTGAACTTGAACCGCCACAACGCGTGCCAGACTAAACCCCTCCGCGGCCTCCGTGCCCAGCCTCTCATTTACGGTGCGCCTAAATGAAAACTTCCACACCTCTCTTCGCGCGCAGCGTTTATCCACTCCTCAATCCCACGGTTGTCCTCACCAATCTCAAGGAGACTCTTATATGGCTGGCAACCGCGCTGTCGTCTATCTCGGGCCCGAAAAAGTTGAAGTGCAGGACGTCCCCTACCCCGAACTGGTAGACGCCAGCAATGGTAAGAAAATCGAACACGGCGTCGTGCTCAAGGTCGTCATAACTAATATCTGCGGAAGCGATCAGCACATCTACCGCGGCCGCTTCCCCATGCCCAAGGGCGAGCAACTCGGGCACGAAGTAACCGGCGAAGTAGTTGAACTTGGCCGTGATGTCCTTTTCCTGAAGAAGGGCGACCTTGTTTCAGTCCCATTCAACGTCGCGTGCGGCCGTTGTTTCAACTGCAAGCAACGCCACACCGAGATCTGCAAGAATGTAAATCCCAAAAAAGACTGCGGGGCATACGGCTTTAATCTAGGTGGTTGGAAGGGCGGACAGGCCGACTACCACATGGTTCCCTACGCCGATTTCAACCTGCTTAAGTTCCCCGATAAGGATCAGGCAATGGAGCACATCGATGCGCTCTGCCTCCTCTCTGATATTCTCCCCACCGGCTACCACGGTTGCGTCTCCGCTGGGGTGAGGACCGGCTCCACCGTTTACATCGCCGGTGCTGGCCCCGTCGGGCGCGCCGCCGCCGCGAGCGCGCGGCTCTTAGGCGCATCGTGCATCATCGTCGGTGATGTCCAGCGCGAAAGGCTTGACCTCGTCAAGAGCGCTGGTTACGAAATCGTAGACTTAACAAAACGGACGCCCCTCCCGGATCAGATCGAAGCCATCCTGGGCGAACGCGAAGTGGATTGCGGCGTAGATGCCGTCGGCTTTGAAGCCCACGGTCACGGCGCAGAGTCCGATGAAGAACAGCCCGAGGCGGTGCTCAACGCGCTCATGGAAATCGTCAAGTCCGGTGGGGGCATGGGTGTCCCCGGCGTCTACGCGGAAGGCGACCCCAAAGCCAAGACCAAGGAAGCGAAGCAAGGCAAAATGCTGCTGGACTTCGGCAAGTCATGGATTAAGTCTCCCTTCATTCTCGCCGGCCAAGCTCCGGTAATGAAATATAATCATGATCTCATGAAGGCCATCCTCTGGGGACGCATGGACTACTTGAACGATGTCATCGCAACCGAAGTGATCTCGATGGATCAAGTCGTAGACGCTTACAAAGTCTTCAACGAGGGTTCGCCGAAGAAATACCTAATTGATCCCCACGGCTCGATTAAGTCCAAGCATCGAAAATCACAAACCGCCGCCACTGTGCCCGCGTAAAAAGTGCCCCACAATACCCCAGCCCGCTACCGACCAACTACTGCCCCCTCCCCCACCCCCTCTACCCTCTCGCATGGGTTCCACCCTCAACGCCAACGGCCACGCCGCTTCAGACCAACCCCCACCACCACCAACGCGCGATCAACAACTCGCCCGTACCCATCCCGCAGGATGGGAGTACGCGCCCGCTCCCGAAACCACCAAGGTCGCCATCGCGCCCCGCTACAACCACTTCATCGGTGGTAAGTTCGTCCCCCCCGCCGCGACCGACAATCGTTACTTTGACGCGACCAACCCCGCCAACGAAGAGAAGTTAAGCGAGGTCGCCCACGGCTCTCCCGCAGACATTAACGCGGCGGTAAAAGCCGCTCGGGCCGCCCTGCCCCGCTGGGCCAAGCTGCCCCCAGCCGAGCGCGCCAAGTATCTCTTCCGCATCGCGCGCCGCATCCAAGAGCGTGCCCGCGAACTCGCAATTCTTGAGACGCTCGACTCCGGCAAACCGATCAAAGAGTCGCGCGATATCGACATCCCCCTCGCCGCCGCCCACTTCTTTTATTACGCCGGTTGGGCCGACAAACTCGCTTATGCCTTCCCGGGCCAAACGATCTCGCCCATCGGTGTCTGTGGACAAATTATCCCTTGGAACTTCCCGCTGCTGATGGCGGCCTGGAAGCTCGCACCCGCCCTCGCCTGCGGTAATACCGTCGTCCTCAAGCCCGCCGAAACCACCCCACTGACAGCACTCCGCCTCGCCGAGATCATAAGTGAAGTAGGACTCCCTCCCGGCGTCGTAAACATCGTCACCGGCGATGGCACCACCGGCGCGAGCCTGGTCACCCACCCGGGCGTAGATAAAATTGCGTTCACCGGCTCCACCGCCGTGGGCAAGCGCATCGCCGCCTCAACCGCAGCTCCCCGCCCCGATGGCTCCCTCACCGCCCTCACGCTCGAGCTGGGGGGCAAGAGTGCTAATATTATATTTGAAGACGCCAGCATCGACCAGGCCATCGAGGGCGTGATCTCCGGAATTTACTTTAACCAGGGCCAGGTCTGCTGCGCTGGCTCACGCCTCTTCGTCCAAGAGAGCATCTTGCCCGACGTCATCGCGAGATTAAAGGTCCGCCTCTCCTCCCTCCGCGTGGGCAACCCCATGGACAAAAACACCGATGTGGGCGCGATCAACAGCCAAGCCCAGCTCACCCGCATCGAACATTATCTTACACTGGGCGAGCGCGAAGGCGCCACCCGCAACGACTGCGGCCACGGCGACCTCCCATCCAAAGGTTACTATTGCCGCCCCTGCTTCTTCACCGAAGTTCACCCGGGCCACACCATCGCTCGTGAAGAAATCTTCGGCCCCGTGCTCAGCGTGATGTCCTTCCGCACCCCAGAAGAAGCGCTCTCTCGCGCCAATAACTCTCCGTACGGCCTCGCCGCAGGCGTTTGGACCGACAAAGGCAGCAAAATCTTCGAGGTCGCCAGTAAGCTCAACGCGGGCGTCGTCTGGTGCAATACATACAATAAGTTCGACCCCGCCTCACCCTTCGGAGGCTGCAAAGAATCCGGATTCGGCCGCGAAGGCGGCCTTCAAGGCCTGCGCGGCTACGTCCGGCTCGATTAGCCAAGCCCTATTAGCCAAGCCCACTTAGAAGGGTGGCATAGCCAGCTCGCAAAGCAACCCCAACGTTACTCTCAGTCAGCCAGCCGGCCTCACCCCGCTTACTCCACCGTAACGCTCTTCGCCAAGTTACGCGGCTTGTCCACATCGTGGCCCCGCAACACCGCCGCATGGTACGCCAGCAACTGTAACGGAACCACCGTAAGCATCGGGCTGAGGCACTCGGGAATGTCCGGCACGTACATAACATCGTGCGCGTACCGCTTGATCTCCTCGTCACCCTCGGTCGCCACCGCAATTACATGACCACCCCGCGCCCGCACTTCTTGAATGTTCGACATCACCTTCTCGTACTGCCTGCCTCGATTCGCCAAGAAGACCGCGGGCATCCCCTCTGAAATAAGCGCAATCGGCCCGTGCTTCATCTCCGCGGCGGGCATCCCCTCCGCGTGAATATAACTTATTTCCTTCAGCTTCAGCGCGCCCTCAAGCGCGGTAGGATAGTTATATCCGCGCCCTAAAAAGAGCCAGTTCTCCCGCTCCACATACTTCTCTGTAAGCCGACGTATCCGATCATCGTGCTCCAGAATCGCCTCGATCTTGTCCGGCACGGTCTCAAGCGCTCGCAGCAACTCCGAGCACTGCTCCGCCGACATAAACCGCCGCCGCGCCAGAAATAGCGTGATCAACGTGAGCACCGCCACCTGGCCCGTAAACGCCTTGGTCGAAGCGACCCCGATTTCCGGGCCAACCCGCAGATACACCCCCGCATCCGTCTCCCGCGAGATCGAAGACCCCACAACATTAATTACACCCAGCGCCATCGCCCCACGCTCCTTAGCCTCGTGTAACGCCGCCAGCGTGTCCGCCGTCTCCCCACTCTGGCTCACCGCCACGATCATCGTCCCATCTTCAATGATCGGGTTGCGATAGCGAAACTCACTGGCATACTCCGCCACACTGGGGATCTTCGCCAGATCCTCCATCATGTACTCGCCGATCATCGCGGCGTGCAGCGCAGTCCCCTGCGCAGTCAGCACCACCCGCTTCACCTTCGTTAACTGCTTGGCATGCTCCGTCAATCCCCCCAGAATCACCCGCGCATCCCGCACATCAATCCGCCCCCGAAAACAGTTGCGCAGTGCCTTGGGCTGCTCATGAATTTCTTTCTTCATGAAATGCGTAAACCCGCCCAGCTCAATCTCCTGCAGTTCAAGTTCAAGTTGCTCGATCTTCGGCGTCACCGGCACATCATGAATCGTCGAAGTCCTAAACCCATGATCCCCGCTCCCAACGCTTATCTTAACGACATTATAATCCGCCAACGTAATTGCCCGCGTCGTGTGCGCCACAATCGCCGATGCATCCGAAGCAACAATATATTCCCCGTCCCCAATCCCAACAATCAGCGGGCTTCCCTTGCGCGCCACCACCAACGTCTGTGGCTCTTGCTCGCAAATCACCGCAATCGCATACGCGCCCGTCACCTCTCGCAGCGCGGCCTGCACCGCCTTCTCAAGGTCAATCCCCTCCGCCGGGGCATACAACTCGCTAATTAACATCGCGATCACTTCGGTGTCCGTCTGCGATTGAAAGACGTGCCCTTTCTCCTGCAACAGTGTCTTCAGCGCTGCGTAATTCTCGATAATCCCATTGTGAATCACCGCAATCCCATGCCGATCATCCACATGCGGATGCGCATTGATATCCGTCACGCCCCCGTGCGTCGCCCACCGCGTATGGCAAATCCCGATCGTTCCCCGAAAATTGCCAATCTCCTCCAACTTGTCCTCAAGATTCGCAACCCGACCCACAGCGCGGCACAGATGCAGCTTGCCATCCTGAATCACCGCGATCCCCGCAGAGTCATATCCACGATACTCAAGGCGCTTCAGGCCCTCAAGCAACAACGTCTGACACGGCTTTTTACCGACATACGCGACGATTCCGCACATAATAATTCTCAATCTAAAGTTGACTACTTCTTCGCCTAGAACGTTAGCACGCGGCGGACGCCCCCGCTCCCTGCCCCAGCACCGCCCTACCGGCCAAAAACCAACCCCATCCCCCTGCCGCCTGCTTGCAAACACCAGCCGTTCCCTCACACCCGCAACCCGCTGAATACGAATCGGCCCGCGCACGGGTTCTCCTCGCCCGCCGCTTCCACAAAGGACCGCTTTTTGCATTAAGCCGTCCCCGCACACCCCTGTAAACCCCCGCCACCGCAGCCGCAGCACCCCCTTCACCGTCCACTTCATGATTTCCCACTGAACCCACCCCCGCAAATCGCAGCCTTTCGCGCTCTCGTCACCTCCACATTCCTCTTCCTCAGCGCAGCGTCCATAAACTACTTCTCATGCCTGAGATTCACCCTTCCTCGCTCGTCGATCCCAAAGCACAGCTTCACGAATCGGTCCGAATCGGTCCCTTCTGCACGATCACCGGCGACGTCCGCCTCGCCGCGAATGTCCAGCTTCTCTCGCATGTCTGCCTGTACGGTCCGCTCACCGTGGGTGCGCGAACCACTATTTACCCCGGCACGTGCCTCGGGCTGCCACCACAAGATGTGAAGTTCAAGCTGGGTGATGTAACCGCCGGTATCGTTGTGGGCGAAGACTGCATTCTGCGAGAGCACGTCACCATTCACTCCGCCAGCAAAAGTGACATCCCCACCACGATCGGTAATAATATATTTATGATGGCCTCCAGCCACGTAGGCCACGACGCCCACGTTCATGATAATGTTATACTCGTCAACTGCGCGCTCCTGGGCGGCCACTCCGCCATTTTCGCAGGCGCAACATTGGGCGGCCTCGCGGCCATCCATCAGTTCTGCCGCGTCGGTCGTCTCGCTTTCGTCGGCGGGCTCTCCGCCGTCACCCGCGATATCCCCCCCTTCTGTCTTTCCGCACTCCGCGGCACGATGCAATCTGTTAACCTTGTAGGAATGCGTCGCGCAGGCGTGCCTCGTGAACACATTACCGCTGTGAGGCGCGCTTTCTGGCATGTCCTTCGCGCTAACCTGCCCCGCAAAGAAACCATTACCGAGCTTGAAGCCCGCGGCAAAGACTGCCCGCTTATTATCGAGATGGCCGAGTTTGTCGCGACCGCCAAGCGTCCCATCGCACGAGGCATCGGCGGTCATTCTGATCAGGCCGCGGGCGAAGATTAACGCCCATCCTCCAACCCAACCTCCAACTTACCTCCCCAACCACCTCGCTCCTCCCGTCCAGCCGATCAATGCTTACGCCCGCCCCACTGCTTAGCGCCGAGCTCTGCGTCATCGCCAGCAGTTCCTCAGCCAACTGCTCTCTTCTCCGCGTCCGGGCCGAGGGTCATACGTATGTTATCTTAATTGATGCCGGCCTCTCCCCCCGACGTACCAATGCCTTTCTAGCCGCGTCCAACATCGCGCACATAGACCACGTTCTGCTCACCCATCTTGACTCTGATCATTGGCACAACGGGTGGCTCGCCCACATGCCCGCAGAAACAACCATCCATATCCACAAGCGCCACCGCAGCCGCGCTGAAAGATGCGGCCTCAGCTACCTCAAAACCAGCCTCTTTGAATCCAGTTTTTCGCTTATTCCCGGCCTCACCGTCCACCCCCTCCTCGTCGCCCACGACGACCTGGGCGCCGCCGCGTTCGTCCTTCACTTTACCGCCCAGTCGCGTAAGTTAGGTTACGCTACCGACACCGGCACCCCCACTCCCACGCTCTGCGACCACCTCCGCGGCGTAGATGTCCTCGCCATCGAAAGTAACTATTGCCCGCAGATGCAACTCGCCAGCCCACGCCCTGATTTCCTTAAGTCACGCATCATGGGCGGCAGGGGCCACCTCTCCAACCAACAGTCCGCCCGCGCCGTCGCCGCGATCGCCCCCAAAGAAGCCCTCATCCTCCTTCACCTCTCTCGCGAATGTAACTCCCGCGACGCCGCCACCCTCGTCCACACCGCAAATCAAACCCAACACAAAAACGCAACCCACCCCACCACCAACGCGGCCTGCCTCGCCACCAACCCCGCCACCAACGCGGGCAACCCGACCACCAGCGAGCCCTACCGCAGCACCAACCCCGCCGCCCCCTCCACCACTTCCAGCCCCAACTCCCCAAAACTTATAATCGCCCACGCCGACACCCCCACCCCCTGGGTCCGCATCGTCGATCCACAGTTACATCCACACTCCCCGCCCACAACCCAAATCCACCAAGCCAACTGCTTCCAACCCCTGCTCTTCGCATAACCCACACCCAAGCACGCCGCCCAGCCAGTGCGACCGCAACGCGGCGACTCCCCGCCCCAACGAGCAACGCCGTGAACCGAAACCATTTCGTTGCCTTCGGAGGACGTTTCAACGGCCTTAGCCACTCGTAGCCTATGGCTTCAGCCATAGTTAAGGTGCCAAGGTGCCTGCGAATCAGGCGGTTTGCTCGTAAGCAGTGGTGGCTCAGGCTCTGGGTAGCAGCGCAGATAGGCACTCTTGAGCCGGTTACTCTCCGCAGTTAACTGCACCTCACGCAGCCGCCCGAAGCCATCATATAAATACTTCTGGCCCTTGCCATCGGTAATCATGTTGCCCACAGCATCGTACGTCAAGGTATCGATCGTCGGGCTTACACTTGGCGTGGTCCTGCTCCGCCCTGTCCACTCGTTAACCTTATTGAACGTGCCGGTCTCACTCAGCACGTTATTCCCGCAAGCATTATTACCGATGCTATGAGCGTTCCAGTTCCCTGTCATGCCCAGCGTCCAGGTCTCCTTGAGCCAGCGCCAATCCGCAGACACCGAGTACAAACCCGCAAGGCCATCGAAGGCCCAAAGCGGACTTCGATGGCACGACCACTTCGAAGCTATCGGCGGGGGGGGATTATGTCAACGGATCGTGGCATGGATCACTATACATTCATGAATCGCTTACAGCTCCGCACTCTGAGCATCGCATTTGCGATTTGCTTGAATCAAACGTCATTCCATAGCCACACGAAGGACAGTCTAGACGAAACCGCGGTTTGTAGAGGGCCAAGCGAAATGCACACAGATACCCGTAGCCAATCATCGCCAATCCAAGCAAATAGCACAGCCAAACAACTAGTGCTCGATTATTAGCAACCGATTCCATCGTAACCTGGCGACTCATCATGTCAGCAATTTCCGAAGGCACATCGGTGTAATCGAACGAAACAGATTGGCCATTCGCGCCGTGGATAATACTTGACAGGCCGTTTGGGTATTGTCCAAAAAACGCTAGGTACTTATCGTGGTGGGCAGGGGCCGCATTTACATACAAGGTCTTTGTCGTACTAATCGCAAACGGCTTTATGAAAGAAACCCATGACGGTTGGTGTAACGTTACAATTTCAAGCTGCACTTCGGTTTCCTCTGCCGCCGTGACTCCGGAATACAACTTACCGCTGCTTCTATCCGTGTGAAAATAGAACATTGCATTATTCTTCGATGCATTTGTTAATGTGGTTCGATACGACAAAGTCGTCACCACGATGGCTAGGCCGCCGCACAAAGCAAATGGCATGGCCCAAACCATCCTTCGCGCCCTATCTTTTAAGTGTCGCATAATAGTGCTCGGCCGTCGCTGTCGAACTAGTGAAGCTTCTCATTGATGACAATCACGCACCACTCCCCGGCGGTCGAGGAACAATAACTGAAGGCCCACCCGGCAGTACCGACGCAGGCAGTTTGT
>Ga0105049_10005112_pt1 | contig 15316 bp, 8 predicted proteins | sample MAT06_FD_78087 | JGI IMG/M metagenome (GOLD analysis project Ga0105049, IMG submission 78087) | Freshwater microbial communities from Lake Fryxell liftoff mats and glacier meltwater in Antarctica - MAT-06 | ecosystem: Environmental > Aquatic > Freshwater > Ice > Liftoff microbial mat | place... | reverse complement strand
TCCTGGCTGGAATTCAAAGGCGATTACATGCCCGCGATGGGCAAAGCGGTGCAGGCTTTGTTAGCCGTAAATATTCAAAACATGGATTTATCGGAGAGGACGACAATGATAAAGCAGCAATTAGAAATCCGCGGGATTACGGAATCGCTCTCCGCCAATGCGGTATCCCAACAAATGGAAGTATTCCAGCAATGGCTGGAAAAGCGCTTTGCACCCACACTCCGTGTCGCGAAATTCCCCCTGGAGGGCCTTGTGAACCAGCGCCAATTAAAAATCGAAGCCGACCTTTTCCTGGAAAACGAGGAACAAGTTGCGGTATTGCTGTTTGCCGGATTTGCCGAAGGCATGAAAAAATGGAAAGCGCAGGCACAGGCGTTGGCACCTTTGGCAGGCTGGACGCAGCATTTATTACAGTACCTTAACCCTGGCAAAAAAGTGGAGATTTTGCTCGTGCTTCCGTTTGAGGGGATAAGTATTTTGTTGGAAAACAAAGCTTAGTGCCTCCTGGCCTTTGTCCCCCTACTGGCCTTAACCGCCGCCATGCTAATTGCCCTGCTTCCTTCCTTTCGTATCAACAACAAAGGGCAGACATTGTCATGTCTCAAGTACTAAAAATACTGATCCAGCGCATAATTATACGGTTTGGGCAGCATTTCTACTCAATACTGGCTAGTTTGTCCTACTTTGGTTTGTAATTTCATAGCTGCTATGCACACCAAAACGTTTCTTTACCTCAGTTGCTCCTGCTTGCTGCTCATGGCTGCCGGGAATAAGTGGGTGCCCCCAGCAAAATATCAATGTATTAATGGAGCGGTTACCCTTAAATCAGTGGCAACACTGGAGCTTATTCAAGCCAGAAGCAACAGGTTGCGCGGGGTTATCGACACAGACAAGCAAACGTTTGCCTGGACTGTTGATGTCCGCTCGTTCGAAGGTTTCAACTCTCCCCTACAGCGGGAACATTTCAATGAAAACTACATGGAAAGTGATCATTATACCCAAGCTAGTTTTATAGGAAAAATAATTGAAAACATTGATTTTGAAGCTCCTGGCACACAATCGGTGCGTGCAAAAGGCAAATTAACCCTTCATGGCACCGAACAGGAACGCATTATCAAATGCCAGTTGGAGAACAAAGGTGGCAAGCTCTACATAAAATCCAGTTTCACGGTGCCAGTGGCAGAGCACAATATTGAAATACCGAAAATTGTGCACCAGAAAATAGCGGAGGAGATAGAGGTGATGGTGGAGGCGGTTTTGGAAAACAAATGGTGATTTGAACAAACAACTTTCCATATTTCTCCTTTTAGTGTGCTTGCAAACGCAGGCCCAATCCCCTGTTGTGCGCCTCCATGCTACACAGGACCTAGGAGGTTTGCACTTCACCACCGTTTACCAAGACAGCCACGGCTGGCTTTGGCTTGGTGCCGAAAACGCCGTGTACCGCTACGATGGCCTGGAATTTATGCCCCTGAAATTTCCCGAAAAAATGGAAGCGACTCCGGCCACAGCCTTGTTCGAATCCAATGGCCGGCTTTGGGTGGGTTTTGACAACGGTACGATCGCTTATTTACCCAATGCCAACAGCGTAATGCCTGTCACGACCGGCGACATGGAGGAAAACCTGCGGCGGGCGCCCACATTGACCATCTGGGAACCCGAAGAGGGCTTGCCTGCTGCTCCTATCAAGGGTATTATCGAAGACAAAATGGGCGCTTTGTGGATCGGCACTTACGGAGAGGGTCTGTATGTCTGGAAAAATGAGCGTTTATATCAATTTAACCAATCCGACGATGGCCTGGCCAGCGATGATATTTATGCGATGACCATGGATCAAAATGGCCGGATTTGGGTCGCCACGGATGCTGGAATTAGTATTTGTGCCATGCCGGAGCAAGGGGAAAAGAAGGTACTCAACCTGACAAAATCTGATGGCCTGCCCGACGAAATCATCACTGCGCTCAGCACCGACAATCAAGGCAATATATGGGGTGGCACGGACGAAAAAGGCATTTTTCGCTATAATTTTGCAACAAACAGCATCGACTATGTAAGCCAGGCCTGGGATTATGGGGCCGTCAGCAGCCTGAAAAATTTTGGCAGTGGCGAGCTTTGGATTGGCACAGAAAAGCATGGCATCATCCGCATGGATGTTAATTCGGGGGAAACAGGGGCCATGCCAACAGGACATGCTTTGGAAGGTGTAAAAGTTCGCACTTTGTGCAAAGACCGGGAAGGCTTGCTTTGGCTGATTGTCAACCAAGGCACCTTGTATTCCTCCAACTTGCGATTTACGCGCCAGGAAACGCCCTTTTCCCATATCCAGGCCATTTGTACCGGCACAAATCGCCAATTCTGGGTTGGCACACGGGAGGGTTTGTTCCTGCGAAAACCAGGTAGCTTTGTGTCGGTGTTGCCAACCAAGGAAAACGTTGTGTCCTTGTGGGAATCGCCCCTGGATGGCACTATTTGGGCAGGAACGCTGGGGAACGGGGTGTTTTTGATAGAACGAGATGGCCGAACATGGCGACATTTACCGGAACGGGAAACCCAGGTAAACAGCAGCGTGTTGTCCATTTCTGGCGATAAAGAACACGTATGGTTGGCCACCCTTGATGGGGTGAGCGTGCTGAATGCAACCACGCTTAAACCTGAAAAAGGCATTTTGCAAGATCAACTGGCCTCCAACTATGTGTACAAAGTGCTGACGGACAGCCGTGGCAGGGTTTGGTTTGGCACGGATGGAGAAGGTTTGGTGCTGTATGAAAAGGGCCAGTTCAAAGCCTATTCAACAGCAAACGGCGACGACTTGCGCACCATTTACAGCATTGCCGAAGATCGCTTGGGAAATATTTGGTTCAGCACTGCCCGGAGTGGCTTATTTAAGTTTGACGGTCAGCAATTCACCCGATATACCACCGCCAGCCACCTCCACAGCATGGCCATCACAGGCTTGGCTGTAGACGGCAACAACCAGGTCATCATTGGTTATGAAGATGGTTTTGACGTGCTAAATCCCAATCGATTTGACCATGTTAACTTTTGTGGGGCAAAAACAGGTGTGCCTACCATAGAGGTCAACCTGAATGCCTTGTGGACCGATGCGCAAGGCCATGTTTGGCTGGGTGGTCAAAATGGAATTGTCAGGTCAGCAGCTTATAAAGAGCCCATTATCGACGACCCGCAACCAGGCATAACCGGCGTATCTGTTTTCTTGCAATCTATTGATTTTCAGAAAAAAAATATTTTTGAATACGATCAAAACAATTTCTTGTTCAACTTTATCGGACTTTGGTACACCGATCCAGAATCGGTGCGCTACCGGTATCGTTTGGAAGGCTTTGATCCAGAATGGAAAATATCCAAAGACCATACCGCTTCATATCCCAGGCTGCCACCCGGAAACTATATATTTAGGGTGCAGACCAGTGAACACGGCAACTTCACAAATGTACCGGAAGCTATTTGGTCTTTTAAAATTAAAACCCCGTTTTGGAATCGTTGGTGGTTTATTCTGCTGGCAGGAGCTTTAACCAGTGGCTTGTTCGTTGCTTACGTACGTGCCCGCGAGGCGCGGCTGAAGCGGGAAGACCGCCTGAAGCGAGAAAATGTGGAATCACAATTTGAAACCCTGAAAAGCCAGATCAACCCACATTTTTTGTTCAACAGCTTCAATACCCTCATCACCATTATCGAAGAAAATCCTAAGATTGCGGTAGAATATGTGGAGCACTTGTCCGATTTTTATCGAAGTATCATCGTATATCGGGAACGCGATTTCATCAAAGTTTCGGAGGAAATGGAGCTGGTGCGCAGTTTCGACTTTCTGTTGAAAAAACGCTACGAAGACGGCTTCCTCCTTGTCGACCGATTAAATGGCATAGAAGGCAAGGTAATGCCGCTTTCCTTGCAAATACTGGTGGAAAATGCCGTCAAACACAACATTATTTCCGTTTCAAAACCCTTGACCGTCGAAATTTTTGAGGAAAACAACCACATCGTCGTGCGGAACAACATCCAACGAAAAATTAAACCCGAAGCCAGCACCCATTTTGGCTTGCAAAGCCTTATAAACCGCTATAAATTATTAGGAGAACGACCCATCAGCGTGGAGGAAAACAACGCGTTTTTTACAGTCAGGCTACCTTTGTTTAAGTGATGAGTTATGAGTTATGAGTGATGAGTTATGAGTTATGAGTTATGAGTTTGCCCATTATTGGTTGTCAAGTTTGGTATTGAGTTTCAGCAAGTTTGGTTCGGTGTCCATTTACTGGCCCAAAGTGCTGAAAAACCAATGCCAATCCAAAGCTCAAATGCCGTGCACCCGCCTATCGTCCACCGTCTACCGTCCACCGCAATGAAAGTACTACTTATTGAAGATGAAAATGCCGCCGCCAGAAGGTTGGAAAAACTGGTGCTGGAGATAGCACCCGAAGTGCACGTGCTCGATCGGCTCGATAGTGTGGAATCGGCAGTGCTTTGGCTAAAAAACAATCCGCCGCCAGCGCTCATCTTGCTGGATATTCACTTGGCTGACGGCTCTTGTTTTGAGATATTTCAGCATGTCAAGGTGGTTTCCCCCATCATTTTTACCACTGCTTACGATGAGTATGCCTTGCAAGCATTTAAGGAAAACACCGTTGACTATTTGCTTAAACCAATAAAAGTCAATGAATTGCAGGCGGCTATAGAGAAATTTAAACGCCTGCACCAAAGTCCGCCGGCATTGGATTATAAAAAATTGTCGGAAACCTTGATGAAGCAAGGCGGCACCACTTACCTGCGCCGGATGCTGATCCGCTTCAGCAACAGTTTCAAACTGATCGACATGAGTGATGCTGCTTATTTTTACAGCAAAGACAAAATCACTTTTTTGGTCAGCCGCAGTAATGGCAAGCGCTTCCCGGTCGATTATCCGCTCGACAAACTGGAAGGTATCCTCGACCCCGAAGTGTTTTTCCGGATCAACCGCCAGTTTATGATCAATATAGCTGCCATCAAAGAAATGCAGCCTTATTCCAAGAGCAGGGTAAAGGTGTTGCTTGAACCTCCCATTGATGGAGAAACGATTGTAAGCACGGAGCGGTCTTCGGATTTTAAGCAGTGGCTGGTGGGGGCAAGTTGATAGTTGTTCGTTCTTCGTTGATAGTTCTTCGTTGATAGTTGTTCGTTTGCTTGGAATTGCGTTTCAGCACCTCGTGTCATTTGCGCACTAATAAACACGAGTCATCCCTTATTTTATGGAAGAAAAAACGGGTGTAAACTTGGGCGTTTGTGTATACTTATTGGTCGGACGATGAAAAATTGTCAGACCAAATGGCCCTCGCCCGACCACTTTTCGTGGTCGGACGAATAAGTAAAAACGAATGCAACCGATTCGCCTAGTGCCGAGCCCTTCCATCTAAAAACACCAAGGATTCCCGAAAACAAGGGATGACCCATGTTCTTTACAAACAAGCGAAACAAGCGTTTATTGCTTCACCACCACCACTTTCCGCACCATCACTCCCGCATCGCCGCTGAGCTGCAATTTATACACGCCCGAGGGTAAAGCCGCTGTTTGGATGCTGATTTTCCGGTTGGGGCGCGCAAATTTTTCGGTATAACATTCCCGTCCATCAGCATCAAAAAGTTGCAGCAGCAGTGCCGCAGCTGGTGCCTTTTCAAATTCCAGGTGCAATTGATCGTTGGCCGGGTTTGGGTACAATTTCAGTCCATAAGAATTGTCCAGGTTCTGCGTCCCGGAAGCCAGCGCAACTGTTACCTCCTGTTGGTAGGTGGCATTGCAGCTGCCGTTCGACACGGTAAGTACTACGGTATAGGTTCCGCTGCTGGCATAGTTGTGGCTTGGGTTTTGGAGCGTGGAAACAGTCGTTCCATCGCCAAAATTCCAGGCCCAGGAACTTGAATTCCCAATTGAACCATCGCTGAAGCTGGCGGTGAGGCCGTTTGTGGTTACATTAAAGTTGGCAACCGGCACCGGCAATACATTCACCATGACGCCGCTCGGGATACTGGCGCAACCTGTTTCCTGGATCTCCCAGTCGTAGAAATAATAGTAGAAGATGAGGGCGTTTGAGCCCGTTGCGTTGGAACTGTATATCCGAAGCAGGTTCGGCACCGTATAGGGATACCCGGTTCCGGCATTGTTGCGGTACAGGTTTTGGCTGATGTTGCCAAGGCTGTACAAACCAGCGGCGGGAATTTCCATGTTTAAGGTCACCCGGGAGGCACCATCGGGGACATTGACGGTTACTTCCTGTACCACCGCACCCGTGCCGTCATAAAGGCTGAAGGTCCTGCTGGCAGCACCTTGCGCGTACACCAGCACAGAAAGCAGCTTGAAAGGCGCGTATGCCTCAAACAGCAGCCGACCATCAAATCCGGTGTTGTGGTTGCCGCCACCACCCAAAGTATTGTCAACTGGCCCACCATGAAGCACTGGCTTTTCTTCCAATTGTTGCACCGAATAGCTGGTGTTCGCCGTCAGCGTCGGGGTTTGGAAGGCTGGTCCGGTATACACCAAATTGCCATTTTCGCGCCACTCGACAATATTGCCGGGGGCTGAAATGGCCTGGAGGGTTGTACTTGAGCCGGCACAAACAGTTGTGGTGCCAGAAATCATCGGCACCGCTGGCGGCAGGTAGGTCACCGAAAGCGAAAAGGTGTCGGCACCCAAAGTGTTCCCAACAATCAGGGTCACTGGGAAGGTGCCCGCCACGGCATATACATGGGAGGGGCTGGTTTCGGTGCTGGTGTTGCCATCTCCAAAATTCCAAAGCCAGGTTTGCGGGGTGGCGGTGGATTTATCCGTGAAATGGAAAATCCCGAAACAGGAAGTCGTTGTATCCGAGACAAAATTGGCTATGGGTGGAGCGGTAGCTATTTGGCAAATGCTGGGCAGGTCAAATGCCGGGCTCTCATCTCCTGCAACGCCCGCACTGCCGGCACTGGCACTAAAGCCCATGCCCCGGCCAGCGAAAGCTTTCCAAATGAGGCAGCGATGCGCATTGTTGTACAACATTTCATCCGCCTTCAGTATGCCGTCTCTGGCGTCGAGGAAGCTGGGGCCGCAGGCTTGGAGTTTCATGCCTTCAATCACCAGGTTCATGGCTGTGTTGTTGCCTGCTGTTCCGTTCAACCAATCAGGGTTAAAGCCTTCTGCCTCGATTAATTTCCAGGTCATGTCCCACAAAACCTGGCACCATATCTCGCCGACATTGTGTACCCCGGTACTGAATGCCAGATCGCCGTAGGTCTGCGGATTGACCGCCATATCGGTAGAATAGGGGTAACGCCGGATGCCTGATCCGGTTGTGGCCTGACCAGTCGCGTAGGTGCCTATGCCCCTGGATTTGGAGCCGACATCCCCGGATTTGATGGTCATGATCAGGGCCAGCCAGTCGCTCCAGCCTTCGCCGCCTTGTTCTCCGTTGCTCAGGCAATTAGAGTTCCCGGGCCCTCCGGTCAGGCGGTTCGACAATCCATGGCCATATTCGTGCGAAACAATTCCATTATCGAGGGAGCCGTCCAGATCCACATTGTTGGAGGATGGCGGTTTTAGGGTTACATTGACGGCGTTGCCGGCGTTGAGTTGTGCTTTCAGCAGATCCCCGTCGGCCTTAGAAATCATAACTGATGGAATATTGACATTGCCGGTTCCGCCCATGGTCGTGGGGGCTCCAGCGGAATTGTTGATGACAATAACCGCAATGGCACCGGATGCTTCCGCAGCAGCGACTTTTACCAAGAACGTGCACTGGCCGCGATCCACCACCGCAATTTTACCGCTGATGGCCGCCCCATTGACAATTGATTCGCAGCCATCGGTCGTTGGGTCAACACCATCGTTTACGAGTACGATGTCGCTGGTAATGGGGCTCAGCAGTCCGGGCCCAAACCCCGCTTCAACGGCGGTATAGGTGCCTGCCACACTTGCAGGTCCATTGACCAACATATCGGAGGGCGCAGAATTGGTCCACAGGTACATTTGCATGGTCCCATTGTTGCCATCGTTTGGGGTTGAAAAGTTGGCATTGTTGGTGCCGCCGCCATCCTGTGCTTCTGCATTGACGTAATCGTTTCCGGCGCCGTCATTTGAATAGTTTGTTTGCTGAAAATTGCCCGCAGCTTCATCAAAACCATGCAGGTGCAGGATATCGTGGAGCATGTTGTTGACGTAAAACAGGTTGGTAATAATGGCATCCTGGTTCACGATGGGCTGCTGGTTGGGGTCTAGTGGAAAATCAAAATTCAGGCTGGCGCCGCCGTCCGGGGAATAGCCAGGCGAATCCTGATTGTTGCGGTCATCATACGCATGTACATTGTTGCCTCTGGTAATCGTGTACTCAGGGCCAACCATTCCATCGATATCATGCCATCCGAAAGGGGAAGCCTCCGGAGAGCCTGGATCCACTTGCACCGTTCGGGGGCCAAAATTAGGCGCTTCCAATGGAAACTCAAATACCCTATAGCTTGCTGTACCATTCCCGGCTGGTAGCTTGCCCGCTGTTTCCAGAGGGCTGCCCGTTGCAGGCTGCAGTAATTCCGAAGTCGCAGGCGAATCAAAATCACAATGAAGGGTCCAGTTATTTTTTTCCAAAAAAGAACCGTCTTTGGCGTCGATCCGGATATTCCACCAATCCGGGCTGTTTAGGGGAGCGATGGTCACATTCCAGCCAAGCCGCAGGGTATTTTCCAGCAGTACATAATACAAGCTTACTTCAATAGGCTTCCTGGAGACATCGGCTTGTAGAAAAGTGTATTGGTGTTGTGCCTGATTTTCAGCTTTTAAAGAAGGCCTGTTGATGGATTGAATACCCAGATGTTCCAGGGCTGCTTTGATGGCTTGCTCGGGTTGGAGTGCCGGGCTGGTGCCAGTCGTCATGGCGGTGGCATCGGCATAGAATCGGTTGGCAAAGCTCAGTACTTTGCCATCACGGATGGCCATGCTGCTCACGGCGTTAAAAATGCGAATCCCGCTGATTTCCTGTTGTATATATGTGTGGGTAATTCCCGTTTTTTTGTCGCTGTACTGGTCGGAAATACCCCATTCGGAAATATCCCGAGCGGTCAGTTTATGTTGCTCTTTAGCCGCTTGAAGGCCGTTTTGAATAATCTCCTGCATTTGTTGCGCAACGACAGAAACGCTGGCTGTCGCCATAGCAAACAGCAGCAGGAAAAATTTGACAGGAAAACATTGGGACATAAGATAAAGCGATTTAGTGGAAAAACCTATTGTTTGGCAGAGGGCAAATGTAGGAAACTGATGATTTGCGCTTGGAGACAAAGTAAGGAAATGCTCAAATGGTACAGAGTTGGCAGATGTAGTTCCAGTCGGGTGATATTGGTGCTGAATCGCTTCAGTTCGTCGATAAGCAGGTCGGTTAGTTTGTCGTTGTAAGCATCATGGACGGTGATGTTATGGTCTGTATTGATTTGAATGAGCATGTATTTCAATTAAATTGTGTGGTGAGTGGTCAGTATGGTTTATGGTTTTATTGGGGCTGGGGTAGGGCTGTAGGCAATGCAAATGTTAGCAGGAACAACAAATATAGTAAAATCTGCTGGTTGTAAAGCGACCATTTTTGTTGTCGCAGTGGGTTGCGCTGCATATATAACGGCGTCCCGGAAGTATCGGCAGATACTATGGGGAAATAGTTGCTCTCGCTGGGATTAGAAGCAGAGATGAACCTTCCTGCAGCATTGGGGAAGGTGGAGCAGGAATAAAGCGCACCAAAAAAAACGCCGCGATGCACATTTGCAACGCGGCGTTCTTAAATTTCAGGTAAGAATGTGAGTAAGTCGGTCTGGAATGGCCTCTAACACCGTCAACGAACGATAAGCTTTCCTGCGGCAAGCGGCTTGCCATCTGCGGCAAGTCGATAAATAACAGTGCCAGCCGGAAGTTGGTGACGGTACAATTGGAACATTGGATTATCGTAAAAAAGATTAGCAATCAATCGGCCTTGTATGTCGTAAAGCTGCAGCGTATACTGTTTCGCGTCAACTCCTGTGATTTCAAAATTCACATACTCGGATGCTGGATTAGGGTAAGTCTTCACCTGGACATTCGGAATATAAATTTCCTTGGTTTTGGTGATGATTATGAAAGAATCAAATTCGCAAACCGTGTGGAAGGTCGTGGTCGACATGATCGGCGCTTTGAAATCAAAGTAGATGGCGGCGCTGTTGAAGATGATTGTTTCGCAGGGTAGATTTGGTTTCTGAGCCACACGAAACTTCACAAAGCCTTCACTCGCGCCGCCACCTGGTGGTAGATTGGCGTTTTCAAGGGTAAATTGTACGATGCCGTTGCCATACATCTCAAAGAGATATGGATGACTGGAGGCACCAGGGTACACCGTAGCCGGATCAAGTGAGGCGGAGAGGGTATCACGGATGATAACCTGCCGCACTGTATCGGCACTGGTGTTCCGGAACTGGATTAAATAGTCCAAATCGGTTTCTGGACTGACGTAATGGTGGGCAACGTCGTAACCCTTGGGATGGCCTCTTTTCAGTCGGTCAGGATTGTAATCGGTTTCTTGACTTTCTTGGCAATCGGTTTCATAAAATGCATCAGCATCGCCTTCCGGGAACATGGTATAGAAACCCAGTGAGGGCTCGATGGTGCTGGTATCGCTGATGCAGCCTTCTACGGCAGCAGTAGGGTAACTGGTGCCCGGTAGCCTGGGCTTTGTTGGGCAATGATGCGGAAAGTGCTTCCATTGGCTGGGTGTGTCCAATAAACAGAGTCTTGGCCGGCATCTAATCTGAATTGGAAATTTGGGTCGTTGGGTGCGGTGAGCATCACAATATCCTCAGCAATTATATAACCCAAAGAGCCGTTCATGCCGCCAGGCCCCACGTTTTGCAAGAGCATTTTGACGGTATCATTCTCACAATAAGCTCTGGCTACAATAATAGCACTATCCCAGGCACTGCTGACATCGCAGAAATCATTTGGCGTGATATAAGCAGAAACACAGTGTGCTTGACCTGCAACCGTACCCAAGCACTCCAAAAATGCCGTTACGGTAAAATCTTTGCATTCGCCATTCGGCACGGTACCGATGTTGAACACCAAAGTATCGCCCAGAATGTTGTTCACCGATATCGAACTGCTTTGGTACGACATCATGGGGTCGAGCACCACCCTAACCTTGGTGTTAATGGAGGGCACGGTGCCGGAATTGCAGTATCTTACTTTATAGATATTGTCACTGCAACGGCGCAATATGGGTGTAACAATGTCTACTTCATTGCGGGCACAGTCAAACACAGACCGTACGGGCACTGCAACAGAAACAGTATCGTAAAAATCCGGAACTGTAATGGAAACAATGGAGTCACATGCTTTCCAGTAAGTATTTGGGGGGAAAAGCACCATTTTATACTCCCCGGTATCCACCTCTATGCTCAAATCTCCATTGCCATTGCTGATGGCATACCGTTTATCGTACTGGCTTTCAAACCGAACGATCCAGTTTCTTAGTCCTAGCTCATCAACATCTGGTTGACAATTGTTGTTAAAATCCCGGAATATATTGGCCTGAATATAGCTGGTGAATACTTTGCCCGCCGCATCTGTCCGTACAAGATATACATTCGATTCGCCCGTTGGGCTAATGCTCGGCTCGCTAAAACCTGCTGCGAGGGCACCGCCTTTGGTTGGCAAAACGGCGTAGCCAATATCCAAGCCCGGGCGCCCTACAACGGCCTCCCAAGTGATTTCTCCAGTGGGTGAAAACTTAATAATATTTAAGTCTTCTAAGATACCAGAAGTCCTTTTACCGGTGCCAAATAGGTTGCCTGTAACGGCTTCTTTGGTCAGGCCATAAAAATCTGTGTTCGTGTACAATCGCTGCCATATTGGCGCAGCGCTCAAGGTGCCGTCGACTTTTATAAGGGTGCCAACCCCGCCAGGGCCGATATTAGAATAGCCTGCATAAACAAAATTGCCATCATTGGTAGCAACTAATGCGCGGGCTTCATCATCGCCAGTAGCACCAAGTGGGCCAATGGCTTCATAAGTTTGTTCTTTTATGAGGTTGCCACTTGCGCCAACACGCAGCATATAAGCATCTTTGCTGTTGGTAATGGTTGGTTGTAGTTCGCCTGCAACAACGAAATCACCATTTAATGCCAAGGCCATAGACAGGCCTTTTTTTCGATTACCTGTTGTGCCAAAGTTGTTGAACCACAAGGTGTTGCCCTGGGGATCCGTTTTCAGGATAAAAACGTTTTCCTTACTATTAGCATAAGTTTGAAAACCTGTTAGGACAAAACAGCCATCGGAGAGCGCAATCATGGCCCGGGCTTCATCGATCAAACTGCCACCGTAGGTTTTATCCCACATTTTATTGCCAAAAGCGTCCGTTTTAAGCAGGTAAATATCCCTGCTCAACGGGCCAGACCCGTCTTGATCGACATAGCCTGCAATGGCAAATCCGTTATCTGGTGTATTGACCACCGCAAACCCTTCCATGCGGGAAGCGCCAAAAGTACCCGTAAAGGTCTTGCTCCATTGCAACTTGCCATCAGCATCAACTTTAACCAAGTAAAGCCGGGTGTTGCCGTTGTAATATCCTGTCAGGACATACCCTCCATCCGGAGTCGCAGTAAGCGCCTTCGCCACATCTTGTCCGCTGCCGCCATAAATACGTTCCCATCCTTGTCCGGTTGCCTGGACAAATGATAAGAGTGCGAACAGGAGGATATACAGGTACTTTTGCATGGGTGAAAGGATTAGGTGGAGTCGAATGTTTTCTTCGACGATACAAAAGTGCGACACAATAGCTTGCCTGTTAAAGACAAAATTTCGCGTTTGTTGAGCAGTTTTAGTGTTCATGGTTAAAAAAATTTCAGATGAGAGTTGGATTATTCGTTGATATTTGCTCCTTAATTAAAAGAAGCGCTCAAAAATACGCTTTTTATTGAATCAATTGTACCCACTTTTTGTTGAACAAATAATAATTATAAAAAATGCAAAAAAGCGTTCTCACAGAAATTATGCTTTCGTTGAGTAAGAAAGAGGTGCGCGACCTGAACAAATGGTTGCAGTCGCCGTCACACAATCAACGGGAAGATGTCGTACTGCTTTTTGACTATTTGGCTCAGAATATGGAGCGTAATGAACCAGCATTTGAAAAAATTTTGGCTTGGAAAGCGGTCTTTCCAAATCAGCCTTATGATGATGCATTTATGCGCCAGGTAATGTATTTCCTTTTGAAAGCGATTGAAGAATATTTGGTTTTTAATGATTTTTCGCATGATAAAGTTCAATATCAAATTTCTTTGACGCGTATTTACCGAAAAAGAAAGTTAGAAAAATCCTATAAACAAGCCCATCGGTTGAGCACAGGAAACCTTGAGAAACAACCTCTTAGAAATACATATTATTTCCTAAACAAATATTTCATTGAGCAAGAAGAATATGAACAACGTTTGAGTATAACCCAAAATGCTCCAGTTAATTTACAAGAAATGGCTGATGCTCTAGAGCAATGGTTTGTTCTAACTAAGTTATTCATCGGAAATGCTATGCTGGCCCACCATAAAGTTTACCAAAAGGCTAATTATGACACGGGTCTTTTAAATGGCGTGTTGGACTTTGTTGATAAACAAAAAATGCTGGATGTTCCTGCGATAGCATCGCATTATTATGCCTACATGGCCATCACCAATGCTACCGAAAAGCACTATTTTGATCAACTTGAAGCATTAATTCATGGAAAGATTGCTGAAATATTTACCCCTTCGGAAACCACAGCGTTGTATCTTACAGCGTTGAATTATTGCGCTGCCAAAGTTAATCAAGGCGAATTAGAATATTGTAGGAAGGCATTAAAATTCTACGAACTTGGAATTGAAAAAGAGTTTTTGCTCGAAAATAACAAAATCAAACGCTATACTTTTGGTAATCCCGTTGCGTTTGCCATCAAGATTGGAGAATTTGCATGGGCAGAACAATTTATTGAGCGTTTTAAGCATCACCTCGATGAAAAAGAACAAAATAGCATCGTTAATTTTAATCTGTCAAGGGTATATTTTGAAAAAGGCGATTATGATAAAGCACAAATTATGCTTACACAATTTGAATATGATGATATGTACCAAAACATCATCGCCAAAACCATGCTCCTGAAAATTTACCATGAAAAAGAGGAATTCGACGCTTTTGAATCCCTGCTCGAAAGCATGCGCACTTACTTACAGCGCAAAGAAGCTTTAGATCCGGCCCGTAAAGCCGCTTACAAAAACATGATCAGCTTGATGAAAAAGCTACTGCACCTCAATATCTTCTCTAAAGTACAACGGGAAAAATTCCAGGAAACGGTGCTGAAAACCCATCCATTGGCTGAACGGGAATGGTTGTTGAAGCAGATTGAGTGAGCCTTTGCAAATTTCATCGTTTCTTTGCACCCTTTATCACACCAAAACAAAAATCACCTTGAAGAAAGGATACCTAGTAGCACTGCTCGTTTTGGTCGTGCTGCTCATAGACCAGGCCTCGAAGTACTACATCAAAACAAATTTTGAGTACAACGAAGACCTGATGATGTTTGGCCAAAACTGGGCGCGACTGCATTTTGTTGAAAATGAAGGCATGGCCTTCGGCATTACCTTCGACTGGACTTACGGGAAACTGCTGCTCAGCCTTTTCCGTATCCTGATGGTCGCCGGCCTTATTTTCTACATCCGGGCATTGATTGCGGCTAAAGTGCCCACAGGATTTGTCATGAGCGTTGGCCTGATCACCGCCGGTGCTTTGGGCAATATCATCGACAGCGCTTTTTACGGCCTGATTTTCAGCGAATCGCATTACCACGGAGGTTTGGCGGAGTTGGTGCCTTATGGCGAAGGCTATGGCAAATTCCTGCACGGCAAAGTGGTGGACATGCTCTATTTCCCCATGCATTACTTCGAGATGCCCGAATGGCTTGGCGGCGGTAGCTGGCTCTTTTTCAGCCCTATTTTTAATGTCGCCGATGCCGCGATTACTTCTGGCATATTGAGCATCCTGTTGTTTCAACGCAAGTTTTTCAATGAAGGCTTTGCCGAGGAACCTGCCGCCGTGCCGCCAAGTACAGCAGATGATGCTGAACCAGAGACTTGGATGGACGATGCCGAAACACCTTTAACGGAGACAACGGAAGACTCGGAAGCTTCTGATTTGCCGAGCGAGCGTGATGATGTGGAGCAGGATCGGAAGGAGTCGCGGCTGTAGTTTTTAACACCTTTTTTTCAACACATAGATACATAGGGACATAGAAAACATAGCTTTACGTACTCAACTCCTAATTGCCGAGCG
>Ga0105049_10005111_pt1 | contig 15316 bp, 12 predicted proteins | sample MAT06_FD_78087 | JGI IMG/M metagenome (GOLD analysis project Ga0105049, IMG submission 78087) | Freshwater microbial communities from Lake Fryxell liftoff mats and glacier meltwater in Antarctica - MAT-06 | ecosystem: Environmental > Aquatic > Freshwater > Ice > Liftoff microbial mat | place... | reverse complement strand
TGGTGGAGCACCTCGCAGAGCGGCCGGACCTGTTCCGAGTGTCGGCGGTGCTCGTGCGTGATGCACACCGCCATGCGGATTCTGGTGTGGAACGCGCGGTCGTGACGACCGACCATTCGTGCGAAGCGGTGTGCAACGCCGAGGTGGTGGTGGAACTGATCGGGGGCATCGAGCCCGCGTTCGGCCATGTTCGGGCGGCCCTTGAACGAGGGGCCCACGTTGTGACGGCGAACAAAGCGTTGATCGCGGCCCATGGCTCGGAACTTTCTGAATTGGCGCGGGCCACGCGGCGATTGTTGCTGTACAGCGCGGCCGTCGGCGGGGGTGTGCCGATGATCGAATCCGTGCACCGGTTCGCGGCCCTCGACACCATCACGGACATCCGCGGCATCGTCAACGGGACGTGCAACTTTGTGCTTGACCGCGTGGCCGCGGGTCTCGCGTTTGAAGATGCGGTGACGGAAGCACAATCGGCGGGTCTCGCCGAGGCGGATCCTTCCCGGGATTTGGATGGGGTCGACGCGGCGGAAAAATTGATCGTGCTGGCACGCGAGGCGTGGGGCGTGTCGCTCCCGCTCTCGCAGGTTTCGCTCGAACGGCTCTCGGGTGCTGCGTGCGGCAAAGCCGGGCCCGGGCAGGTGGTCAGGCAGGTTTCGTCGTTGTCACAATCGGAGGGCGTGGTTCGGGCCTCGGTCCAGTTGGAGGCGGTTGATCGCGACAGCCCGTTTGGTCGCAACACCGGATCTGGGAACATTCTGACCATCCGCGGTCAGCGGCTGGCCCCGCTCACCGTTCGCGGGTTAGGGGCTGGGCGGTGGCCCACATCGGAATCGGTGTTCGCGGATTGCTTGGACGTGCTGTTGTTCGAGGGTGATGGTGCGAACGATCCAGAATCGAAGACCGTTGCGGCTGCGGACAAGGGCGTAAGGGAAGCCGTGCATGCCGAGTGACCTTTCGCGTGCGAATCTTCGGTTCACCCACGGGGTGAGCGTGGTGGGCGCGACCGGGGCGGTGGGCCGTGAAGTGCTGCGGGTGCTCCACGAGCGCAGAGTGCCAGCCGGAAAGGTTCGTGCACTCGCGTCCGACGCTTCGGTTGGGACACTCGTGCCCTTTGGCGAGGACGACCTCGTGATCGAGGCCACCACACCGGAGAACATTCAATCGGCACCGGTTTCGATCTTCGCGGCCAGTTCCGAGATTTCCAAGCGGTTCGGACCGGCGGCGGCGGCGGTGGGGACGGTGGTGATCGATAACTCGTCGGCTTTCCGCCTTGATGCGGGCATACCGCTGATCGTTCCGGGGGTCAACGGGGGCACGCTGAACGGGGCGTCGCGGCTCATCGCGAACCCAAACTGTTCCACCATCATGCTTGTGGTCGCGCTCGAGCCGCTGCGTAAGGCTTTTGGCCTTGAACGCGTGATCGTCTCCACGTACCAAGCAGTTTCGGGGGCGGGCCTGGGTGCCGTTGCGGAGCTGAAGGATCAATTGCGGACAGTCCTTGAGGGCGGAGAGGCTCGGCCACGATTCTTCAAGGAACCGTGCGCCTTCAACCTCTTCAGTCACGATTCGGAGGTCGATCTGGAGGACGGCCTCAACGTGGAAGAGCGCAAGATCATCGCGGAGGCGGCGAAGATCTGGGATGATTCGCGGGTGCGCATCACGCCGACCTGCGTGCGTGTTCCGGTGATCCGGGCTCACAGCCAATCGATCGTGGTTGAACTGAGCCGACCTGCGACGTTGGTTGAGGTTCGTTCGGCGTTCGCACACGGCAAGGGCATCACGGTGGTCGATGATCGGGTCAACAACTCGTTCCCGACGCCACTGAAAGCCTCGGATCAGGATCAGGTGCTGGTCGGAAGGATCCGGGTCGATCCGGCGGAACGGCCCGACCCGGAGGAGAAGTACAAGCGATTCTGCTTCTTTTCGTCCGCCGATCAATTGAGGCGGGGCGCTGCCACAAACGCTCTGGATATCGCTGCGCGGCTCGGGTTGCTGCCGGGGTAAGTTAGACGCTATGAGCGGCTATTGGCCCACCGTGACTGCGCCCACCAGTTCTTCGAGGCTTCCCACGCCCTGCTTGCCAACCCAATTCTCAAGGCCTTTCACGACCTTAAGCGGCGAGAGCGGATCGGCGAAGAGTGCGGTCCCCATTTCAATCGCGGTGGCACCGGCGAGGATGAACTCCGCGGCGTCTTCCCATCGCATCACGCCGCCGATCCCGATGATCGGGGTCTGGGTGTCTTTGCAAATGCCGCGGTAGGCGTCGTAGACCAGTTTGACGGCGATGGGGTGGATTCCGGGGCCGGAAAGGCCGCCGCTGCCGCGGGCGAGCCTTGGTGCGCGGGTGTGGACATCGATGGCCATGGCGGGCACGGTGTTGGCGAGGCAGATCGCATCGGCGCCCGGGCGCTGGGCCGGGCCAGAGGGTGCGCTTGATGGGGGTTCGATCGCGGCCCGGGCAATGGCGACGACGCCCGGAAAACCCATCACCACGGGGCTGAGTTTGACGAAAAGTCGCTTGGACGGCAGAACCTTTCGCACTTCGCGCACGAGTTCGCCAAGCAGATGGACGTCCGAACCGAACTCGCACCCGTGGCTGACGTTGGGGCACGAGACATTCAGTTCAACGGCGGCTAGGGCATCAATCTTCTCGAAGGCCGAGGCGACTTTGACGAAGCCCTCGACGCTGAACTCGGAGATGGAACCTATGACGGTGGTCGGAACGGAAGCAACCTTGGGCCCATAGTCGCGGGTGAAAGCCTCGATGCCGACGTTGGCGAGGCCAATTGCGTTGAGCATGCCGTGCTGGGTCGGGATGATGCGCCACGTGGCGTTGCCCTCGCGGGGTTCGGCCGTGATGGACTTGGTAACGATGGCTCCGACTCGGGAAAGGTCGAAAATATCGGCCATTTCACTGAGTGTGCCGGCGGTGCCCGCGGCGAGGATCACCGGGTTGCGAAGCGCGAGCCCGGCGAGGGAGACGGCCAAAGGGCCGTTGGAGGCACGGGCGAGCGGGCGATCGGCCAAGTTCGGCGGGGTGGGTGTCATTCCGGGTGAACAGCGTATCGCACCTCGCGTATCCTTCGTGAACCCAACCTAGCGGGGAGGCAGGCGGGCGGTCCCGTCGTGCATCCCCCGATAGAGCGGTCCTTCGGGTACGAAGAAAGAGCGGTTTCCATGGATGTTTCCCAGCGCATCGCCCAGTTCGAGAACATGGTTCGTGAAGGCGCCGACCCCACCAACGACATGGCGTGGTTCAGCCTCGGGTCGGCGTATGCCCAGGCGGAAAGGCACGCTGATGCGGCGAAGGCGTTCGCCCGCTGCGTGGAATTGAACCCCGGGATGTCGAAAGCGTGGCAACTGGCTGGTAAAGCGTTCATGGATGCCCAGCAGAACGAGAAGGCGGTCGCGATTCTGACCGAGGGATATTCGTCGGCGGCTCAGAAGGGCGACTTCATGCCGCAGAAGGCCATGGCCGACATGCTCGCCCAACTGGGCGCGGCCGTGCCCGAAGTGGCGAAACGGCAGACCTTGCCGCCGGGAACGTTTATGTGTCAGCGGACGGGCAAGCCGGGCACGAAGTTGGGCCGTCCGCCCTTCAAAGGGCCGGTGGGTCTGTGGATTCACGAGAACATCTCGAAGGAGACGTTCGAGGATTGGATCAAGCAGGGCACGAAAGTGATCAACGAGTTGCGGCTCGACCTCTCGCGCGAGCAGGACGAAGAAACCTATGACCGCCACATGCGCGAATACCTGGGCGTTGATGATGATCTGTACGCGAGGCTTAGCGGCGGAACTTCGGCGTAAACCATCCGAATCCGACCTTCGAATCCGAAGCACATTCAACCATGCAACACTACCACATGTGGTTCAATCTCAAGGAATCGCACAAAGACCTCGAGTTTTGCCGGGCCGTCGATGCCTATTTGGGCCATCTGAAGGCGAACGGCGGGATCGTCGGGTGGGCGCTGACGCGTCGCAAATTCGGCTTCGGGCCGCCCGAGATCGGCGAGTTTCATGTGGTTGTGACGGCCCACACGCTGGCACAACTCGATGAGGCTTTCTCGCTGGTCGCGACACGCACCGGTGAGGTCGAAGCGTTGCACCGGCCGGTCTATTCGGCGGTGACGGATTTCAAATCGGCCCTGTACCGCGATTTTCCGGACCCGGAGCGGGTCGGCGGTTCGCACGCCTCGGGTTCCGCGTGACCGTTGACGGGCGGGCCGCTTCAATGCTCGCGGAAGCCGCCTGTGGGTTCGCCGATGCGGTGAATCGCGATGGTGTTCGTTGCTTTGGCGCGGCCGAGCGGGCGGCCCGCGAGGAGGACGATAAAGTCACCGGGATCGACCGCCTTGCGGGCTAGCAGGTGTTCATCGACAGTGGCGTTCCATTCTGAGAGTTTGCCGCTGGCGGGCGGGTCGGCACAGATCGGTGTGATGCCCCGCAGCAGAGCGAAGCGGCGGGCCGAGACTGGGTTGCTGGTGTACGCGAAAATAGGCACCACGAAGTTGTTCTGCGAGAGGTATCGAGCGGTACCGCCGTTCTGACTCCAACAAACGACGGCCCTGGCGGAGAGGTCGTGCGCGATGTCCCACGCGCCGTGCGCAAGGGCGGCCGTGGCTCGGTGCCCCGCGGCTAATCGCATCGGCGGTGAACTCGCCCGGTGGATTTCGCGGATCCGGGTTTCCGCGGCGTCGATGATTCGGGACATCGTTTCAACGACGAGGACGGGGTGCTTGCCGGTCGCGGTTTCCGCGGAAAGCATGACCGCATCCGCACCATCAAAGACGGCGTTGGCGACGTCGCTGGCCTCAGCCCGCGTCGGTATGGCGTTATCGATCATCGTTTCGAGCATCTGTGTCGCGACGATGCAGGCCCGGCCGTACTCGTTGCACGCCGCGACAATCTGCTTCTGCACGACGGGAACTTTCGCGATTTCCATCTCGACACCGAGGTCGCCACGGGCCACCATGATGGCGTCGGCGGTCTCGACGATCGCGGTAAGGTCCGCGACGGCCTGGGGCATTTCGATTTTGGCGACGATGGGGATCCAAGGGGCGTCGTTGCAGTCGGGGGGGCGTTCGCAGCGGGCGATGCCCTCGCGGAGGACCACAATATCGGCGGCCGTTCGCACGAAGGAAAGGGCCAGAAAATCGAGGCAGTTTGCGACGGCCCACGTTACACATTCCCAGTCACGATCGGTCACGGCAGGGGCCGTGAGATCGCTCTGCGGGACGTTGATGCCCTTCTTGCTCGAGATGGCGCCGCCCACGATCACCCGGCAGCGGAGTTCGCCCGCCGCGGCGTCACGTGTCAAGGCGAGCATGCGGATGGCACCGTCGTTAATGAGCACCTTGTGGCCGGGTTGCACTTCGTCGATGAGTTTGTCGTAGGTGATGGCGAGGACGACCTCGGGACCGGCGAGTGTCTGGCGTACGAACGACTCGGCGATGCCCCGCTTCAAGACGACGTCTTGCCCGCAGACCACCCGCACCAATCCGCCACCGGATGGGGCGGGCTCACCCATGGAGGCCGGAACAACACCGATACGGATCTTGGGGCCTTGCAGGTCACCGAGGCACGCCACGTGGACGCCCATTTGTTCGGCCACCTTGCGGACCACTGCAAGGCGGACACCGTGAGTCGCGAGGTCGCCGTGCGAGAAGTTGAAACGGAAGACATTGACGCCCGCCTCGATCAGGCGGCGCACCATGTCGGGCGTCTCGCTGGCCGGGCCGATCGTGGCGATGATCTTGGCGAACAGGTTGGCGCGAACGGCGGGCTCTGGAGTGGTGTTCATGCGATAGGGTCCAATGGAGGCATGAAGTCGATGGGCTCTAGTGTTGTGGGTTCGTTCGTTGTGCGTGGTGGGATTGGGGTGGTACTCGTCGCTAAGCCATGATCACCCTCGTTCAGTCAACCCCATCGGCCAACTCCACGACCTTTCGGTACGCATCCCGGAAAAACGACGTATAACCAACCTCGGCCCGTCCTTGTGCGCCGACGGGGCGCCAACTTTCGCGGATCGCCTTGAAGTTCTCGGCGCGGAACTCCAATTCCTTGCCGTCCACGGTCGTGGTGGGCCACGAGTAGAACAGGGCTTCCATCTCGGCCAGGCGGCTGGGCAAACCGCCGCCGGACGTCACACGCTCGCGCTCCGAGAGCAGCGCCCGCCACGCCGCTCGCTGCTCATCTGAAACTTCGATCGCGAAGGCCCCCATCATCACCGGGATGCCCGACCGCCACCCTTTCACCGAGTCTTTCGATGCGGCCTTAAACGGGTCCGCCTGATCGACCATCCGATCCACATACCGGTCGTACATCGATCGCCGAACCGGCATGCGCCGGAGTTCATACTGGCGTGGGCCCAGGCCATCGCCCGATGCCGCTTCCGGCCGGGCCCGAAACTGCCAGAGCGATTGCCCTTCGTCCGAGAGTACGTACTCGATGAATCTTTTCGCGAGTTCCGGGTTGGGGGCCCCGCGCAAAATCGAGATCGGATCGGCATCGATGTACGCAGCGCCGACGGGGTCGGCGTAGCCTACCCGCGAGGTTGCCGGGTCCTGACCCTCACGCAAGATGGCTTGGGCCTGACCACGGCCATAAAAATCGATGGCGAGCGCGGCCGCGGCTTCGCCCTGCGCCACGTCAACGGGCGGCTTGGTTGAAGAGTTGGTGAAATAGCGAGCGTTCGCGGTGATCTCGCGTAAGAGCCGCCACCCCTGATCCCATCCGTAATGATTCAGAATCGCATCGAAGGTGGTCGTGAGGGAGCCGGACTGCCGCGGGTCGGCGAGGGCCACAAACCCCACGAGCCTCGGATCGGCCAGGTCCTCGAAACTGTCGGGCTCGGGAAGTTGCAGGCGGGCCAGCAGGTCGCGGTTGAAGACGATTCCAAACCCCGAAAGGGCCGTACCGATCCAATATTGCTCCGGGTCGTAGAGCGTTTGGGTCCCGATCGTGTTCTCGCCGAACCACGCATCGAGTTGGGCCCGCGAGAATCCCGCCGGCACCGACATCGGGACGTTCACGGCTTTGGTCGTTCCATCGGGTTGAACCACCGGCGCGGTCACCCCGTCACCCTTCTTCAGTCGGCCGTGGTCAAACGAACCGCCGCCGAAAACCACATCAAACGAAACCGAGCCCGCAGCGCAACTCCCGTCAGCCGCGATGACCCCGTTTTTGATCGCCGCGTTGTACTGGGATTGCAGTTGCTTCACAATCTCGCTGGTTCCGCCCGGCACCCGAAAATCGAGCCGCGCTGCGCTGCCGTGGTGCACCTGATGCCACCGGCTGAAGCCCTCCGCAAACTCCGTGCGGATCTGCGGGACGTGCGGCGTGATGACGACCAGCGTCGGGAGGTCCTTGTCCTCGCCGCCCGGGCCAGCGGGTCGCAGCGCGAACGGAATGCCGATGATTACGGCGAGGGCGAGAATGATGAGGATCTGGGATACCTTCATGGCCGGGCGAACTGTACGGGCTGTTGCAGCCGATGCGCCCGGTATCACGCGCGGGAGCGGGAGGGGCGGATCGTGTCAGAATCAGGCATCGTCATCGTGACCGGCGCCGGCTCGGGAATCGGCCGGGCCGCCGCCGTGCAGATTTCTACGCTCGGGTTCTCTGTCGTCCTCATAGGCCGTCGAGAAGGCCCCTTGCTGGAAACCAGGGACCTTTGCCCCACGCCCGCGGCCGTCCTCTCCATCGATCTCGCATCCGCTGGCGCGGCCGACAAGGCCATCCGCTTTGCCAGGGCGGCTTTCCCGCAGCACATCGGTATCGTCGCAATCATCAACAACGCGGGATCGGCCCCATCGGCCACGATCGCCGAAACCACCGAATCGATCGTCCGTGAGACATTCGATATCAACGCGATCGCCCCCACCGCGCTCGTCGCCGCCGCGTGGAGCGATCTCAATCTCGCCGCTGCCGCGCACGGCAGGGCAAGTGTGGTCAATGTGTCGTCTGTCGCGACCATCGATCCGTTCCCGAATCTGTATGCCTATGCCTGCGCCAAGGCCGCCATGAATGTCGGGGCCTTGTGCGTGCACCGCGAAGGAAAGCCCTTCGGTATCCGCGGCTTCGCGATCCTGCCCGGCTCGGTCGAGACCGCCATGCTCCGGGGCGTGATCACGGTGGATCAGTTGCCCACCGAGCACACGCTCTCACCCGCCACCCTCGCCGAAGTCATCGTCCAATGCCTGGAAGGCAAGCGCGATGCGGATTCGGGCGGAATGATCGTTCTTGAATCGCCCGGCACTGAGCGGGACCGCCCTCACCACGGCATCGGCTGACCGTCGTAGTTGAGGAAACGACCCGTCTGCCCCGGACCGGCCTTGTCAATCACGCCCAGCATGAATTTCACACTCTGCTGCACGCTCATCGGTGCTTCGGGGCCGCCCATGTCAGTCTGCACCCAGCCCGGGTGACGCGCGAGCACGGTGAACCCTTCGGGCTTGAGTTCATGTGCCAGGCTCACGCTCAGCATGTTGAGGGCGGACTTGCTGGCCCGGTAGCCATACCCCCAACCTCCGTTGTTCTGGGTGATGCTCCCGAGCATGCTGGAGATGTTCACGATCGTCTTGCGCTGCCCCTTGCGCAGCGATGGGAGCGCGGCCTGCGCCACGAGCATTGGCGACGTGGCGTTGACCAAGAAAGTGGACTGCAAGTCCTCGGCCGTTACCTCGCCGATGCTCTTGGCCTTGGAACTCACACCCGCGTTGTTGATCAAGACATCCACGGCGTCCAACGAACCCGCTAGCCGGCCGATGGCCGCGGCATCCGTCACGTCGGCGATCAACGGCGCCTGATCTCCGAGGACTTCCTTCAGTTCGGGTGTGGGTTTGCGGCAGACCGCGATCGCGAGGTCGCCCCGGCTCTTGAGTTGACGAACGAACTCAAGTCCGATGCCGCGTGATGCGCCGGTGACGAGGAATGTGGCCATGCGAGAACGTTATGGCCGCCCGAAACACCAGGTCACGCCCCCTTACGCATCTTCATTAAACTCGACGGCCGTTCGAACCCACGCGGCGAACAGTCCGGCCCGTATTTCCGAAACGGCCCGCACCTTCACATGCCGCATGTTTTCGCCCGTTCCTTCGAGCATTTTATCGGGGTCCGAGAGCGCAAACCCCGCGATATAGAACCCCAGATTGACGTGCGCAGCATGGGCCGCCACGAAGCAAAGCAGCCCTTTCTGCTCAAAGACCGGCTGCCCCCACTTGATGGACTCTTTGGCCTTCGGCGCCGCCTCCCGGATGATCCTCCGGAGTCGCTCCACGATCTCGCGACGCGGGCTATCCAGCGCTGCGACATATGCCTCGGGCGAAATCGAAGATTCGGCTTCAATCATCGCCGCCGCTTTGCGACTGCTCGGCTTGCGCTTGACCGACGCTTCTGCCGGTCGTGCCGCCGAAGTCTGGGCGACGGTTGCGGACGTTCTTCGGGTGATCGGCTTGGCTGCGGTTCTTCGTTCGGGCATGGTTGTTGGCCTCCGGCCGCCCCAGTGTACCAGAATCCGGCCAAAAACCAAGGGCCATCGTGGCGGGGGGTGTCGGCAGCCGGTGCGGTCGCTCGTGGCGCGGCATCCCGGGGCCGCGATTTGGGCAGCAACCCCCGCCCCTCGGGGTCCGCCACTACAGTCGCCGCCCGGCCAAGTTCGAAGGGAACTCAAGCCGCTCCTTGGAGCAAAGGACACGTATGTTGCAGGAATTGACGAACGAATTGCAGCGGACCCAGTTCGGGCTCATCCAAGCCCTCACGGCCATCACCCGGTGCCGCCAAAGGATCGCAACTCTGGAGGCGGGAAACGTCTGCCGCGAAAGCGGGGTGATGCCGGCCTTCCCGATCGACTTCCGGGCCCAGTTCGCGGAAGACCAGGTCGTCTGGGAGGCCTTGGGTCGTCCGACCTCCGGTTTCTTCATCGAGGCCGGGGCGTTCGACGGTCGGAGTTTTTCGGTCACCTACGCGCTCGAAGCGATGGGGTGGACCGGCCTTCTGGTGGAGCCCCACCCGGTGCGAAGCGAGGAGTGCCGTCGCAATCGGCCCCGGAGCCGCGTCGTCCAGACGGTGTTGTCGGCCCCGGGCACCAAGCCGTCCGTCGAGTTTGTCATGGTCGAAGACCGCTACGGCGGCATGCTGTCGTACGTCCCGGGGAGCAGCCAGCACGCCGCTTCCATCGACAAGCAAAACGCCGTCCGGACTAACGTCACTGTGCCCGCGTGCACGCTCGATTCACTGCTGGCCGACCACCGCGGCCCCATCGACCTCGTCTCGCTCGATGTCGAAGGGCACGAAGTTGAAGCCCTCCGAGGCTTCTCTCTCTCCAAGTGGAAGCCGCGGCTGCTGCTGATCGAAGATGACCAGAATAATCCGCGTGAGGACATCTCGCGCCACATGCACGACCAGCCCTATCGGCACGCCTGCTGGGTCGAGTGCAATCGGTTGTACATTACCAACGCCGAACCGCACTTGGTCGATGGTCTGGCCCGCGCCCTGATGATGGACACCTGAAAATCCAGGAACGCTGCGCAGAAAAACACCCCGCTCGGACTGGCCGGCCGGGGTGTGAAATGTCAAAGCGTCCGCACGGTCAATCAGGGTCAGGTGTTGCCCCGATCAGCAGCCTGCGTCCCAGCGTGCGAAGAACGCCGAGATGTCGTCGGAATCGGTGTCATCGTCGCCATCAAAGTCGCCGCCAGCGGTGCCCGCGTCCCACGCCGCGAAGAACGACGTGATGTCGTCGCTGTCCACGTCATCATCGCCGTCGATATCGGCGGGGCAGGGCGGAGCATCGGGGGCACGGAGTGAGAGCGTCGGATTGGGGGCGATACCGTCGCGGTACAGGATGACCGTGCCGTTGCGGGGTGTGGGCGGTTGGTCGGCCAGGAACCAGAAGTTGTACATCATGCCCCAGAGCAGGGCGTTGCTGTTAGTGTTTTTGTTCGGATCATTCAACCGGCCACTCGCCCAACGAACGGTGCTGGCCGTGCGGGTACCCGTCCAATCGGCGTTGTCGTGCTGCTCGCCCGAGTGATAGTTGACGTCCTTGAAGCCGATGCCGCTGACCGTAACGCCCGCCGGAACGGGGATCTCAAAGCCGCCACCGGCCCGGTGCGAATTCAGGTTGAAGACAGCGTATTCATACCGCCACAGGTTGCCCTCGGGAACGACCTTGCTCGCTACGTAGAAGCGACCCTCGGTGTCCACATCCACCATTGCGACGCTCACGTTGGTGTCGGGCATGCCGACGCCCAGGCCGTGGTCACGCCAAGCCTGAATCGCCGGGGTGCCCATCAGCGTGGTGCCGGCCACGTTCAAGTTGAAAGCGGCATCGACCGTGCATCGCTTGTACGAAGCGTTGTTGTAGAAGTTGCGGGTCGCCGCGTCGTCGGTGCCGACGTACACGCCCTCAAGAAAGTAGATCGCTCCCACGTTCTGAGAGGGCTGCAGATCGGCGTCCACAATCTGCAAACGACGGTCGATCGCGTTCAGCCCGGAACTCCCGCCCAAGGTGCTGAAGGAGCCGGTCCAAGGGTTGATGCCCGTGCGGGGTCCGAGGCGGCTCTGTCCGCCGTTCCAGCCCGACGAATACACGTCGCGGCATCCGGGCTTGAGCCCCGAACCCGGTGCACCCGTGTTGCAGGTGCCGCACCCAGAGCCGGAGGCAGCGCAGCACGCGTGCTTGACCCACGACGCCCCCACCATCTCAAGCCGCCCATTCTTCAGTCGGTAAGCGTTCATCGCCAGGCCGGGCGTGCCGTTGCTCTGCCACAGCAGGGTGGTGTCGCCCAAGTTGCAGGTAAAACTGCCGATCGCATACCCACGGATCCCGCCGACCATGCCATAGTTGGAGGTGCCCTGAATGTCTTGATGGGTCACGTCTGCACCGGCCACCTGACCTTGTGCCGCGGACGCCAACGCCATCAGACACCCCAGCCCGAAACGTGATGCTGCCTTCATGCTGCAAAACTCCTTTTCTCATTCCCCAACGAGATCGGAAGCGTAAACAAACTATGCCGGGGCCGACCCCACATTCTCGATGCACCAGCGTACCAGAAAGCGCGGGGCAACGTAAATCCGATATTTGTGACCGTCAATCAGACCTCGATCACCATCGCAACGGCGTTGCCGCCTCCGAGACAGAGCGCAACCACGCCGCGCTTCCCGCCGGTGCGGTGCAGTTGATGGATGAGTGTCGTGAGGCATCGAGCCCCGGAAGCCCCGATCGGATGGCCCAGTGCAATGGCGCCACCCGCAACATTAACCTTCGATTCAGGTATCCCGCCCTCTTTCATGTTCTGCAGCACCTGCGCACAGAACGCCTCGTTGAGTTCAAAGAGGTCGATGTCCGCCATCGTCAGGCCCGCCTTGGCGATCACTGCCGGCACCGCCACCGCCGGAGCGCGGAAGATGTCCTTAGGGGCCACACCGGAAGTGTGATACGCCACAATCCGCGCGATGGGCTTGATACCCAGTTCTTCCGCCTTCTTCATCGATGAGACAGCAATCGCCGCACCGCCATCGGAGATCTGGCTGGCGTTCGCCGCCGTAACCGTGCCTTCCTTGGCATCAAACACCGGCCGGAGTTTCGCCAGGCCGTCGGCCGTCGATTCCGGACGGATGCCTTCATCCGCCGCAACACCCAGCGACTTCTTGTCAAGGCACTGTTCGCCCGTCACCGCCACGATCTCGTTGCGGTACCAAGATTCCTTCGTGGCCTGCGCTGCGAGTTGATGCGAACGGGCTGCGAACCGATCCTGCTCCGCCCGGCTGATTTCATACTTTTTCGCGATGTGGTCGGCGGCGTTCCCCATGGCCCAGCCTTCAAAAGCGCACCGCAGGCCGTCATACTGCATGTGGTCTTCAAAGGTCGTCGGGCCGAATTTGGGAGCGCCCACGCCATCACGGATGGTCGCAAAGTGCGGTGCCCGGGTCATGCTCTCGAAGCCCCCCGCAATCACCAAGTGGTTATCTCCCGCCTTGATCGACTGGGCCGCTTGCATCACCGCTTGAAGGCCCGATCCGCAAACCTTGTTGACCGTCACCGCCGACACCGTGTCGGGGCAACCGGCCTTGAGAGCCGCTTGCCGCGCCGGGTTCTGGCCCAACCCGGCCTGCAGCACGCAACCCATGATGACCTCATCGACCCGCCCTGCTTCGGCCTCGGCCTTCAGCCGCGGATGCTCGGCGAACACCCCTTGGATCGCATAAGCCCCGAGCAGTGGAGACGCCACCCGCGTGTACCCCCCACCAAAGCGTCCGATCGGGGTACGTTTCGCGGCAAGAATCACTGGGGTAGTCATGATCGAAACAGTCTCCATGAGAGTTTGCAACACACCGGGGCCTTCGACTTGTTTATTGTAGTCTCTGGCTGTTTTTGGGGAAGCCCTCACGACCGCTCGCCCTGCAAATGGCGGGCATCGTCTTGACCACCCACCACGACCGTCACCTCTACGCTTGTCCCGAAACATGGCTTCAGAACCCGAACAGCATCTCAAACGGCTCAGCGTCTTCCTGCGTGATGTTCTCACGCCCCTCCCGATCGCCAAGGCCTGGCCCATCGAGGTTGCCGCAGCACAAGTCGTCGATCCGAACTCACCACTTCCAAGCCCCCAAGAAGCCCAGACGCTTACGTACCACCCGGTGAAGCCCGGATGGCTCTGGGGGCCAAAGTGGTCCACCTGTTGGTTCCGCATCATCGCCGACTTGCCCGTGGATGCGTCTCCTTGCCCGCCAGAGCGGTCCGCGGCACTCCGATTTTCATCCGGCACCGAAGCCATCGCATGGGAACGAAAGGCCGGCGGACCCTGGACGCCCAGCCAAGGTCTGGATGTCAACCGCGACCTGATGGCACTCCGGTACCACGGCCCGACCGACCGACGGATCGATCTCCTGGTCGAGGCCGCGTGCAATCACCCCTTCGGAGTCACCGGGTTCGAGTGGGACGACACCGAGGTTCATCGACGCTGGAAGAGCGAGACCCCGGGCATTCTCGAACGGTGCGAATGGGTATGGATTGATTCTGCGGCCGAGCGATTGCGCTGCACGTTCTCCTTTGCGCTCGACCTCTTCAAACATCTCCCCGAGGGGGGCGCTCGGGCCGCGAATGTCCTGAAAGGCCTTGACTCCGTCGTCCAGACGGTGAGCGATTCGCAGCACTCCGATTCACTCGCCAAAGCCGCCGATCTGCTGAAGTTCTGCCTCGATTCCGCCCCCGCTGAATCCGCGACCACATGTTTCGCGGTTGGTCATGCGCACATCGACACGGCATGGCTGTGGCCAATCCGCGAAACCAAACGCAAGTGCCTGCGGACCTGGACCAACCAACTGAACCTGCTCGACGATGGCATCGGCGCAACGTTCCTGTGCAGTCAGGCGCAGCAGTACGCCTGGATCGAGGAATCTTGCCCTCCCATCTTTGAACGCATCCGTGCAGCGGTCGCCGCGGGCCAATGGGAGCCCGAAGGCGGCATGTGGGTCGAGCCCGACTGCAACGTGCCCTCCGGCGAATCCCTCGTCCGCCAGATCCTCCACGGCGTTCGCTACTGGACCAAAACGTTTGGCGACCACGGCAAGCAGACGATCCTCTTCCTGCCCGACACCTTTGGATTTCCCGCGAGTCTCCCGCAGATCATGCAACTCGCGGGCCTCGATACATTCATCACCAACAAGTTGTGGTGGAACCAAACCAACGAGTTCCCACATACCTCGTGGGTTTGGCGGGGCATCGACGGCACCGACGTGCTTGCCCACAACACGCCCGGACGCGACTACAACGCAACCAACACCCCGCGAGAACTCATCCGCGGCGAAGCCAGCCACCGCTCCAAAGACGTCCTCCCGCCCGACACCATCGCAACGCCCCACGACCCTCTCCCTTGGCTCCAGCCTTTCGGCTTCGGCGACGGTGGCGGCGGCCCCACGGGTTGGATGTTTGTGAACGCACAGTTGGCGGCACGGTGTGACGGTTTGCCGCGGGTCAGTCTGTCTGGTGCAAGGCCTTTCCGAGCAGCCCTCCACACCTTGTTCGAATCACGCACGACGGCCGACCTGCCGGTTCCCACGTGGGTCGGAGAGTTGTACCTTGAACTGCACCGAGGCACGCTCACCAGCCAAGCCTGGATCAAGGCCGCGAACCGCCGCGCCGAAGAAGATCTTCGCTTCGCCGAATTGCTCACCTTCGGCGGGCCCGCGGCATCGACGGCCGAAACCACAACGGCCGTCGACAAACTCGACAAGGCCTGGAAACTCCTTCTCACCAACCAGTTCCACGACATCCTCCCGGGGTCTTCCATCGGCTGGGTCTACGAAGATTCAC
>Ga0105049_10005106_pt1 | contig 15320 bp, 11 predicted proteins | sample MAT06_FD_78087 | JGI IMG/M metagenome (GOLD analysis project Ga0105049, IMG submission 78087) | Freshwater microbial communities from Lake Fryxell liftoff mats and glacier meltwater in Antarctica - MAT-06 | ecosystem: Environmental > Aquatic > Freshwater > Ice > Liftoff microbial mat | place... | reverse complement strand
GGCGGATATCGCGCTGGTGGGCGGAGCTTGGAATCCCATCGGCGGCCACAACCTGCTGGAGCCCGCGGCCCACGGTGTGCCCGTGGTCCACGGCCCGCACATGCACGCCCAGCGGGAAATAATGCGCATCGCGCGCGCGCACGACGCCACCATCGAGGCCGACGAGGCGTCGCTCGCCGACGCGCTGGGCCAACTTGCGAATTCCGAAAGCCGCCGCGCGGAACTGGGCGAGCGTGGCCGCGAGGCGGCCCGCCAGAACGCCGGAGCCGCCCACCGAAGCGTCGATCTGATCCTGGGCCTTATCGACTCCGCGCCGCGGCACCGCCGGGCCTGACGATCCACACGCGGGCCAACTCGCCGCGCACCTTCACCTTCAGGCGCGGCTCGAAATCGACCCCCGTCATCCCCGCCTTCGCCGTGTCCACCGCCTTGTCGTCCGACGTCAGGATCACCGCTCGCCAAGTGGTCCCCTTGCCGATTCGGATCATCTCGTCGAAGAGGCGTCTATACAACACCGCGTTGCCAGCCTTGTCGCCAAACTGCTTCCCGAAGGGCAGGTTGGCCAGAAACACATCCACCGATCCCGCGGCCAGGCCCGTCGCCGCTCCGTCCTTTCGCTCAAGGCGTGCACCGTCGGCGAACTCCAGATTTCGCTTCGCCGAACTGACCGCCTGGGCGTCGGTGTCGAAGCCGATCAGCTTGGCGCCCGGCTGCATGTGGGCCGCCTCGGCCAGCAGGGTGCCCGACCCACAAACGGGATCAAGGATCGTCTCGCCCGTCTTCGGCTCCGCCAGAAACGCCATCGCGGCCGCGGCGGTGGGCGGAAGCGCGCCCTGGCGCTCGATCATGCGGAGAGATCGGCCCGGCACTTCCTCCGCCTTCCACCGCGGCGTGCAGATGTAATAGGACTCGTCGATGGCAAACACGTTCAACTCGTTCTCGCCCTCGTCCTCGTCGATGCGAACCTCCATCGCGCGAAGCCGCTGGATTACGAAGCGTTGCAGGTCCTGGCGCGTAAACGTCTTGCCGTCCACGCTCACATTGACGCGCCACGCGCCGCGCCGCTGGAGCATCGCCTCCGACAGCACGTCAAACTGGGCGTGGGAAATCTTGAACCGGCCAAAGACGATGCACTCCTGGGCGTCCTCCGCCACGCGGAGCGTGGGCGTCACGGCCTTGGCCGTGCGCTGGAGAAAGATCAGGTCGTGGTTGCGCTGAAACAGGGTCGTCGGCTTTGCGCGCCCGTCCAACATGCGGGCTGTCCGCATTTCGGAAAGGAGGACCCGGCCGAGGCCGGGAATGGTGTGGATGACCCAGGAAGGCTTGCTCATGGCGAAATGCTCCGGCGGAGAGTCGCGCGCGCCGCAAGCCCGAGGGCAACGAAACAAACGCCGCCGACCCAGATTGCCGGTGGCACCCCAAACGCCAGAATCGCGCAACCCGCCAGCCCAATCCACGAAATCACGCGCGGATACCGCCGCGATTCGCGTGGCAGCCGCAGCGCCGCCACGTTGGTTATCGCGTAGTAAACCAGCACGGTGAACGCGCTGGCCGACCACGCGAGGGCAATGCTCCCCGGAATCACAAGCACCGCGATCACCGAGGCCGAGAACAGCACCGCCGCGGTGGCGCTCCGCCCATCGGGCCCCACGCGCGCCAGCCCCCTCGGCAAATCCCCCCGGCGCCCCATCGCCAGCACCACGCGGGAAATGCCGAGGATCAGGTTGAGGAGCACGCTCGCCATCGCCGCCAGCGCCCCCCAGGAAACCACGAGCCGGAGCCACCCGCTGCCGAGTGCGCTGGCCGCAGCCGCCAAGGGCGCCCCCGACTCGCGCGCCGCGCGGGCGAACTCACCCGCGCCCATCGCGGATAGCCCCGCCAGCGCCACCGCCAGATAGAGCGCCGTCACCAGCAGAGTAGTCGCGATGATTGCTCGCGGGATCGTGCGCGAAGGGTCGTGAACCTCCTCGCCCAGCGTCGCGATTCGCCCATAGCCGGTGAACGCCACAAACATTAGCGCCGTCGCCGCATAGAATCCGCCCGGCGTGAAGTCCGTCGCCGATGCCGCAAGGACGGCTCCTCCCCCGCCGCGACCCGTTGCGACCGCCACGAACAGCGCGAGCGCCCCCAGCGAGGCCGCAACCAGCACGGCGACCACGCGGGTCGAAAGCCGGGCCCCCGCCAGCGCCACCCCACACGCCACCGCAAGAATCACAAGGGCCACGGGGACGCGCGGCACGGCCTCGGCCCCGGGAATCAGCGCAAGCCCATAGCCCGCGATGCCCAGTGCCGCCGTGGCCGCGGAGGCACACTTGGCCGCAACAAAGAGCAACCCCGCCGCAAAGCCCGCCGTGGGGAACAGGAAGCGATAGGCGTATTCATAGGTGCCGCCGCTGACCGGGTGCGCCGCCGCGAGCTGTGCGCTGCCGAGAGCGTTGCACCCCGCAAGCGCCCCTGCCGCCAAAATCGCCGGCAGCACAGCCGCACCCGCCGCGCCCGCACCAAGCCCGATGCTGACGAACACTCCGGTCCCCACCATGGATCCAATGCCAAGTACGATCGCGCCGCCGAGGCCGATCTCCCGCTTCAGCACCCCGCTCGATTCGGCACCGGTGGACATGGGGCCATCAGACCTTCAGGAAAATCTTCTTCCGATAGAGCGGGTATGTCAGCACGAGCCAAAGCACGACGTTGAACAGGGCAAAGGCCAGCGAGGCGTTCTTGGGCGTGTCGGGAAAGGTGGAGGTGCAGATGCTGTATATCCACGACCGGACGCTCACCGCTTTCTCATCGGTCGTCCAGCGGATCATCCCCATGAGCCTCGCCAGAATTCCCGAGGCAAAGAACACCAGAATCGCGTTCGTGCCCAATACCACGAAAGGGCCCGTCCACCACTTCGAGCCACGAACGTCGATGAAGTAATAGCACGCGCCGAGAATCACCAGCGCCCAGCCGGTCATGAAGACGACATAGCTGCTGGACCAGATTGGCTTGTTGATGGGAAAGTACTGGTCCATGCACCAACCCGCGATCAGCATGGCGTTGCCAACGAGGAACATGCCGAGGGCGATTTCCATGCGAGGGCGCTTGGCCAGAATCCAGTTTCCGGCGAGAACGCCGAAGAGCGTGGTGGCGATCGAGGGGATGGTGCTGAGAAGACCCTCAGGATCCGGGCGCCCGCCGTAGAGGTGCGCGCCGAAAATCTTCACGTCAATCCAGTCGTGCAGTGCCCCCGGAAACGGCGCGCCTGCCGTTGCGCTGGCCCTGCCGCCGCCCGAGGTTCCGGCGATCCAGTCAATCGGGGCAGGTATATGCCGCACGATCAAGTAGTAGAGATTGATCAGCGCCAGCGCCCACGCCAGCCGCCCCCAAATCCCTGAATACATCACGATGACCGAGGCCGCTAGGTAGCACATGGCGATACGCTGCAGGACGCCGGGAATGCGGACGATACTCCCGCCCAGATTTTCCCCCCTTGGCCAGAGTGACTGGAGCCATCCCACCTTGTCGGAGACACTCAGTCGGTTTGGCCCTGAAAAATGGGCCCAATCCAGCGCGAGCCAGAGCACCGCCACCGTCAGCGCGGCAATTCCGATGGGGCTCCGGGTCACCTTTCCCGAATCCGCCAGGACGAAGTGAGCCCCCACGATGATTAGCGCCCACGGAATGATCAGCCGGAAGTTCGGGAACGACTGGAGGATCATCCCCAGCATGAACAGGATCGCCGCGCGTCGGCAGACCTGGACAAAGAGCCCCGCGCGGCTGTCTCCCCGCGCCAGTCGCTTGTCGAAGGAGAACGTCATCGCCACACCCACGATGAATAGGAAGAACGGAAAGATGAAATCCGTCGGCGTCCACCCGTCCCACGGCGCGTGCTCAAGCGGGCCATAGATATGGTCCCAGCTCCCGGGGTTATTGACGAGCACCATCGCCGCGATCGTCAGCCCGCGAAAGACGTCCAGCGAAAGAAGGCGTCCGGCCGATTTTTCGGTTTCGTTTCCCATGACAGACGAAATGCGCCCCGACCGCCCAAAGGGTCAAGCGCCAGATGCATTGCGATGAAGGGGGGAAAAGTGGTGGATGGGCTAGGATTTGAACCTAGGTAGGGATTCCTCCCGCCGGATTTACAGTCCGGTGCATTTGACCGCTCTGCCACCCATCCACGGGTGCCCAAGGCCGGGGTACCCCGGCAGGGGGGAGATTGGTAGGCCCGGGGCACGGCGCCGGGCAAGCGCAAAGTGGCGCGGACGAAGAATCCCAACCATGATTAGCCTGTCGACGGTTCGCACACTGCGATCACCTGACTCATCAAAGAGGCGGATGCCCAAGACCCCCGAAGAAGCCAAGAATCGCAGCCGCAGCTACTCCACCGACATGAGCCCCGAGGCCGTGGCGCGACGGATCAATCTGGTTTCCGAGCTGCGCGCGATGGCGGTCAAGCTCGGCAAGGCGAAGGTGCTGGGGCCGGTGGAGCCCAAGAAGGAACGACACGACCCCTGAACCCCTCGTCCACTGGATGGCCCCTGCTTCGCCCCCAAGAACACCTTCCCTGAAACCAGCGGGATGATCTCGCCGGAAGTCACCTGCGTCACGGCGCCCTTGATGTCGCGGATGACGGCGTGGATGCGGATCGGTGTCTCGCCATCGAGCGCCACTAATCCAGCGTGACGGAGCTGTCCCGCCTCCAGTTCCGTGGCGATCTCGCGAAGGCCCTCGGGCCCGCCATCAGTCCAGGAGAGGTCCACCGTGCAGGCGTCGGAGTGGGCATCGGCGAAAGACCACGAAACTTCCACCTGGCCGCTGATGCATTCGCCCTGCCGAGCCACGGCGTATATATTCCCAAACGCGAAGGTCGGCGGGCTGTTTTCGCCCACATAGAGCTGGTCAATGCCCGCGCGGCCTTCGATGCGGGTGCCGGGCGCCTTGGTGTTGCCCTTGGTTCCGGTGCCGAATTCATAGGGAATGTACTCCACCTTCCAGACCTCGTCCTCGCCGATGAAGAGGCTGCTGACCTGCGGCGAGCCGTCGAGCTCGACCTTGTGGACAAAGGCCTCGCCGTTGTCCGTGGACGTGGACCTCCAAGGTTTGAATTCACCGAAGCCCGCGAGCCGGGAACTTTTGATATCCAGAGTCTTGTATGGTCGCAAAAGTTCCCCCGACAACTCCTATTGAGGCCATCCGGCTATCAATCGCGCGCCCCCGCCGCCCCAAGGTTCCCATGCGGGCAGTTTGCTCCCCTCATGGGAACTGCGGGACTCTGCCCTTGCACTTCACCGGAGCCCGCCGGGAGCGTTCCCGACGGAGGATGGCTCTTATGGTTCGGCGGCTGATCGTGGCGGCTTTGGCGGGTTGTATGGCAATGGCGGCTGGCCTCCGGGGTCAGGAGGCGACGACGCCCACGCTTGCCCTCGCGGATGCGCCCTCCACGGCGACCATCGCGGCTCAGCAGCCGGGGGATTCGCCCGAGGTGGCCTTCCTGCGGCTGATTGAAGCGAAGAACGGCGAAACCCGCTCCCTCCAAGCCGAGTTCACCCAGACCCGGGTTGACCGCGTGTTCAGCGACGAGGTGGTCAGCGAGGGGGAGTTCTGGTACGAGGCTCCCGGCCTGTTTCGCGCCAGCTACAAGGGCGACAAGGACTCGGGGTCCGAGGACTCCGACATCTGGATGAAGGATAACAAGCTGATCTCCTACACTCCCTCCCTGCGCCAGGTGGAGATTGTCCAGCAGGCCGCCGGGGACAGGGCGCCGGTGAACCAGCTTCTCCTCGGATTCGGGGTCAAGGTGGAGCGCATCCAGCGCCTTTTCGAGGTACAGCCCGCCGCCAAGCCCCGGCCCGGCACCACCGGCATTCGCTTTGTTTCCCGGGATGTGGATTTTTCGCTGGGCTACGACTCGATCACCGTTTACTTTGACACCACCCGCCGGGAACCGCAGATCATTCTTCTGGAACAGGAAGATCAGGAGATCACCGTGGAACTGAAGAAAGTCCGCATGAACCCCCAGATCAAGCCGTCGGTCTTCGAGACCAAGTGGCCCAAGAACGTGGAAATCCTGGAGTACAAGCAACTGTGACCCCGACCGCCCGCCTCCTCCCGCTGTTGGCCCTTGTCGCGCTGACCGTTCTTGCCGCGACCGGCTGCACCCCCGTTGTCCGCGACCGGACGCTGCCGCCGTCGGTGCGCTCCGTCCACGTTCCGATGATCGTCAATCGGACGCAGCAGCCCGGGCTGGAGGAACGCCTTACCGTGGCCTTCCAGCGCGAGCTTCTGGCCGACGGCCGCCTCGACGTGGTCAAGGAGACCAAGGCCGACGCCATTGTGCGGATGACCATCGACAACTTCGACGATTATCCTGCGGCGCTCGACGCCGATGGATTTGGCGTCAGCCGCCAGTGGGACGTCAGGGCCCGGATGGAAATCCTGGAGAACATCCCCGGGCGCCCGAGCATCGGCGGCGTGCGCAAGATCAAGGCGCGCTGGGTCTCCAACGACGATTCGCGGACGACGACCTTCACGCCGGAAAGCCGCGAGATCGAGGAGTTGGCCACGATCTTTGGCCGCGAGGCGCTGCTGGAACTCATCACCGGCGAGTTCGAGGAAATCGCCCCCGAGCTTGAGGAGGCGCAGGGCCGCGAAGGGCGCGAGATGCCAACGGCGGGCATCGAGCTCCCCCGATAGCGGCGCACCGCCATGGCGCGCGCGGCCATCGAGACCGTCGGCGAGCTTCGGTCTCGATTCCGGCGGCACAGTCTGCTGGTCGTCAGCACGGCCCTCTATCTGGCGGCAATCGCCGGAACGCTCTACACCATCGAGACCGCCTATTACCTCCCTGCAAAATGGGATCTGATCCGCATACAGCTGTCGGATAGGTCCTACATCGATTCCAAGACGGGGATCGACTATCACCTGGCGGCGATCGAATACGCATCGGCGCACTATCACAATGCTCCCGCTGATCGCATGGAGAGCATTCGCGGGCGCCTGAAAGAGCGTGGGCGAGCCTACATGGATGCCTCGCCCACGCTGACGGCACTCCTGCTGGAAACCACCGCGGGCGAGCAACTCTACTTTGCCGAGCGGCGGGTGCGCCTGGCCGCACAGCACAACTTTAGCAATAGCATCCTGACACGCTCCTTTGAGCGACAGGCCCAGCAGACGATCGCGCGCCCCGGCGACGCGCTGGAGACCTATGCGGTTAGCCGCGTCTTTGTGACAACGGCGTTGGGGAACCAGGCCATCGAGAGGCTGACGAATTCCTATCGCGCGGCGATGCTGGGATCCGTGGGGTTTCTCTCCCTGATCTACTACATGCTGCTGATTCTGCTGATCCTTCCGCTCAGTCGGCTGCTGGCATGCTTGGAGATGCGCCAGGGCGGCGGCTCCACGATCATTGCGTCGCCTCGAAGCCACGTCGAGCGCGCCTACAACTCGCTGGCGCGTGACGCCTCGCTCACGCGCCTCTCGAAGGAACTGCGGGAGATCATCTCCGGCGAGGGGCTGTCCCACGTGGAGCCATTCCTCGACCGAGTGCCCAGGCTGGTGGAAAACAATCTGGGGATTGTCGGGTGCCAGGTGTGGGCCGCGTCTCGCCGCACGGGAAGCGGCGCATGGCAGATCGAGAAGTCCTTCGCGCGGGAGCTGACTTGGTTCCGTCCCGCCGAGTTCGCCCCCGTGCTGGAGACACTCCTTGGCGATTCGGTTCCCCAGGCCGGCGTCGGTCATTTAGCCCGGGCGGGCGATGGCGAAGGGGGTCATGCGTTCTTCTGGGATGTTCTGGATTCGACGCATGAGCGCCTCCTCCTGTTCGTGGTCCAGATACCGCCGGGAGCCCCCGAGCCCGCGCCCTGGTGGATCGACTGCTTCTCCCGCGTGGGAAACGAACTGCGCTACGCCATCTTCAGCGTCGAGGAACAGCGGCGCATGATCCTCGCCGAGAAGTCCAAGGCCAACGTCTCGCTCTCGCGGAATCTGGGGCACGACCTGACTAACATCATCGCCACCAGCAAGCTGGAGCTGATGAACGTGAAGATGTTCCTCTCGATGAGGGCCGAGGACGTGAGGAAATCCCCCGCCAAGGAGCAGATCTTCCGCGAGTCGCTGGAGGCGCTCCTCAACAATACGCGCTTCTTGCAGGAAATCGTGAACCTCTACCGCAGCTTCAGCTATATCCAGAAGCCCCGCTTCGAGGAGGTGGACATCGCCGAGCTGGTGGAGGACGTGTCCCAGCTCTATCGCCTCTCCGTCTCCCGCCACATCCGCGTGGAAACTCGGCTTGCGGGGGACATTCCGCCGGTGCGCGTCGAGCCCCGCCTGCTCAGGCTCGCGCTCTTCAACCTCCTCACCAACGCCGCCGAGGCGATCAAGCGCGCCACCTCCGCCGACAACCCCGCCGGATCCATTGTCGTCTCCGCGCAATTCGACGCGGCCCAGCGACGCATCGCCATCGCCGTGGAAGACACGGGCACGGGAATCTGCGATAGGGACGGGAACCTGTTGAATCCCGACCAGTTGTCGGAGATTTTTCGTCTGGGCTTCTCGACCAAGGCCAATCAGGAGGGCGAGGGCCTGGGTCTTAACTGGGTGCAGACCATCGTCCGCGAGTTCCACGGCGGAGAGATCGTTGCCGCAAACCGGCCCGGGGGGGGCGCCAGCTTTGCCATCCGCCTCCCCACGGCACATCACGCCGGCATGGATTCCTCGACCAAGTTTACCTCGGCAAAGCGGGGCGAAGAGCACACACTCCAGGAAGCCAGAGGGGAAACGATACCATGAGCACCAAGGTCCTGATTGTTGACGACAACGAGCTGTACCGGACGGCGTTCCGCCGCAACCTGATCCTGAAGGACTACGAGGTGACGGAGGCCGAGAACGCCGACGACGCCCTGCGCTCCTACGAGCAATCCGTCCCCGATATCGTGGTGACGGACCTGAGCATGAGGACGCCGACGGAGGGCCTCGACCTGATCCGCTCCCTCAAGCAGATCGATCCGCTCATGCCCGTGGTGCTGATCTCCGCCGTGGGCACCTTCGAGGAGGGGTCCCTCGCCAAGGAACTCGGTGCCGATCGCGTCCTGATGAAGCAGAAGATCGACGAACACATCGAGGAACTCTACGACGCGATCGAGAAGGCCCGCGGCATGGGCGCGCAGCTCCGCGCAATGCGTGCGGAGATCGACAAGATCGCCTCCAAGCCCGAGTCCGTCACGCCCGCCCAGGTGGCGCGCCTGCGCGAGATCATCTCCAAGCCCGGCCAGCACCCGGTGATCCTGGCGGAGGGCTATGACGCGATGGCGCTGGCCACGGAAAAGGACATCCGCATTGCCATCGAGAAGCAGATCGACAGTGCCGCGGAGGCCGGCGTCCGCGATGCGGAACACCGCCTGACCGAGTTCCTTCCCGAACTCGCCAAGTTCGCGCCCGAGACGATCAAGGAACTGCGCACGGCGGAGTACTTCTTTCAGCGGCAGGGCGGCGACAAGCCCCAGGACGCCGTGGACTTCTCCCGCAACATCGGCTTCTCCTTCTGCTTCGCCGTGGAGAACGAGGCGAAGGTCCGCCTGCGCAAAAAGCTCCAGAAGTTCCTCTCCGACAGCGGCAGCGTGAAGCTCATCCGCAGCCTCCTCGACGGCCGGTCGGGCCAGCTCGACATCTTCTATCATCAGTATTTGCTAAGGCTCGAGCAGCAGATCAGCTTCGACTTCACCGTGGACAACGTGCGCCAGGTGTTCCAGCGCATCCTTGAACACGAGTCGCGCTACAAGCCGGACGGACTCAAGGCCCTTGGCATCATGATCGTGTGCTTTGGGCGCGAATACACCGTCAAGGGACTGAAGGGGCCGGTGAAGGTCCAAAATCCCCTGGCGCTGCGCGCGTTCAACACCGACGAGGAGGTGCTGCGCTTCGCCCACCTGCTCGTCTCGCTCCAGCACTACCGCAACCCGTATATACACCCGGAAATCAGCGAGATGGAGAAGGTCTCCAAGATACGCGAGACGGCCATCCTCTGCCTCAAGGAAATCGCGCGCCTCCCGTGAGCAAGAACCTTGGCCGCACCATTCGCCGCATCGCGCCGTTGATCGCGCTGGTCCTCCTCGCGCGGGTCCTAACCGCCCAGGCGGTCGGCCCCGATCCGCGGTGGATCGCGCTCTTCGAGCGGTGCTACGGAACCGAGGGCCTCTACACGGTGGAGATGTATCCGGAAGACGAGGAAGGCGCCTCGCGCCTCAACCTCCAGTTGCTGAATGCCTCGGCGCGCGAATTGAGAAAATCCGGAATCCGGACGATCCCAAGCGCCGAGGACCTCGTGGCGCGCGGCGCCGTGGCGGGGCTCCATCCGCATCCCGCCGAGGAGTCCTATCTCTGGGACTCCGCCCGCAATTGCTTCGAGAGTTCACTCGGCGGCAAGAACTCGACGGCGCAGGGGGCGCTCACGCTGCTTCGCGCCAACGCCGACGTGCGCCGGCGGATGCTCTCGCCCGATATGTTTGTGCGCCAGCGGTGGAAGCAGGTGTACCAAAGCCCCGACTGCCCACCCTTCCTGAAGAATGAGATCCTCCTTCGCGAGTTCCTCCTCGACAAGTACGAGATCGCCAGCGCCCAGACCGCCCACTCGATTCAGCAGACCCTTGTGATGATTGAGGAGGGCATCAAGCTGTACGCGATTCGCGAGAAGAAGAACCTTGGCGACTCCATCACGATGGAGGAACTCATCGCGTCGCGCCTCATTGGTTCCGTGGAGCGCCCGCCCGAAGGCGTGGAGATCATCGTCAAGTCCATCGGCGAAGCGCCGCGAGCCACCTTCGACGGTGCCGAGATAACCACCGATCCCTCCAGCGTGGAGGCCTATCACCGCGCCAAGGTCGAGAAGGCCTGGACCGCCTATCCCAACTTTCCCCCGGCCATCGCCCTGAAGGCGCGATTCGCCACGCCCGGGGAAGCCATCAAGCTGATCGACAACGCCGTGATGCGCTGGCCCGGCGTGCCCGGAATGCGCATCGAGCGCATGGCACACAATGCGCGGCTCAAGCGCTTCGACGCATGGCGCGAGGACCTTGGCTACCTCCTCGGGCACTTCCCCACGGCACCGGTTCTTTTCGAGATGCAGTCCATGGCCGAGGCCGCCGAGGTACTCGCCGACGAGACCGAGCGGGCGCGCCTGGCCACGGCCCTGGCGGATATACGCCCCGACCTTCTCAGCCACCAGCTCGCCGCGATTCAGGCGTTGGTTGACTCCAAGAAAATCGACGCCGCGCGCCTGATCCACGCCCGCATGGTGGCAACACAGCCGGGCTGGGCACAGGTCCTTCCGCCGCCGGGGTCCGAGCCCCCGGTCGCGAATTGAACCATCTGGCGCACCTTGCCCTTTCCGACGGCACCGGGCCGTCGATGGCGGGGAACATGATGGCCGACTCGATCAAGGGACGCCAGATCGACGCGCTCCCACCGGCAATGCGCGAGGGCGTCCGGCAGCATCGGGCCGTGGACGCTTTTACCGACGCCCACCCCCGCGTCCTTGCCAGCATCGCCCGCCTCAAGCCGCGCTGGGGGCGCTACTCGGGCATCGTGGTGGATGTATACTACGATCACCTGCTGGCGGATTCGTGGGGCCGGTACCGCGCCACTCCACTCCGCAGGTTTCTCGACGAAGCCCACCCTCTCCTCCTCGCCCAGCGCGAGCACCTCCCCCCCGCCGCCCGAGACACCCTGGAGCGCATTGTCCTCGGCGACCGGCTGATGTCGTATAGCGATATAGGCGGAGTCGAAGCGGCCTTGCGCCGCCTCTCCGCCGTGCTCGCCCGCCGCCCGCCCCTCCACGAGGCGCTCGACGACCTTGCCGGGCAGCGCGACGCCATCGAGGCGGACTTCCAATCGTTCTTCCCGGATCTGGATGCGTTCGCGCGTTCCCTGCGAGCGGCGCGGGAGTGATAAACGAAATCGCGGCCGGGTCGAAACCCGGCCGCGATCATTGCGTCGATTGTCGATCCGGCGGTTACCAGGTCGTGCGCCCGCTGGGGCGGCCACGGCGTCCGCCGCCGGGGCGGAAGGAGCGGGAAGAACCCTTGGGGATGGCGCCGCTGCCACCGGCGGCAACTTCCGCGGAGTGGTAGGGGTGGTTCTCCACCACGGGGATCTCGCGGCGGATCAGCATTTCGATCAGGCGAAGCTGATCGCGCTCGGTCTCGTCGCAGAAGCTTAGCGCGATGCCGCTCGCCCCGGCGCGCGCCGTGCGGCCGATGCGGTGGACGTAGCTCTCGGGCTCCTGGGGAAGGTCGTAGTTGATGACGTGGCTGATGTCGTCCACGTCGATGCCGCGGGCGGCGATGTCGGTGGCGACGAGGATGCGGACGGCACCCGACTTGAAGTCGTTGAGGGCGCGCTGGCGCGCGTTCTGGGCCTTGTCGCCGTGGATCGCGTCGGCGTTGATGCCGAGGCGCTCAAGCTGGCGGGAAAGGCGGTCGGCGCCGTGCTTGGTCCGCGCAAAGACAAGCGCGCGGGTGATCGCGGGATCCGCGAGGATCTCGCTGAGGAGCGCGAGCTTGTTCTTCTTCTCGATGAAGACGACGCGCTGCTCGACGCGCTCGGCGGGCTCGGAAGTCGGCGCCACGTTGATGCGCACGGGCTCGCGCAGAAGCGAATCCGCCAGATGGGCGATTTCCTTGGGCATCGTGGCGGAGAACATCAGCGTATGGCGCTGTGCGGGAATCTTGGCAGCGATACGGCGGATGTCGTTGATGAAGCCCATGTCCAGCATGCGGTCCGCCTCGTCCAGGACCAGTGTCTTCACGCTGGACAGATCGACGAAGCCCTGCTGCATGAGGTCCATGAGGCGACCGGGCGTGGCGACGAGGATGTGGATGCCGGCCTGGAGGGCCTTGACCTGTGGGCCCTGGCCGACGCCGCCGTAAACCACGGCATGGCGGACGGGGATGAACTTTCCATAGGCCTTCACGCTGTCGCCGATCTGCACGGCAAGCTCCCGCGTGGGCGCGAGGATCAGGACGAGGGGTTTCTTGGGGAGGAGGTTGGGGCGCTCGATCGCGATGTGGTGAAGCAGCGGGAGCGAAAAGGCGGCGGTCTTGCCGGTGCCCGTCTGGGCGATTCCCAGAATGTCGGACTTCTCGAGGAGCGGCGGGATGCACTTCGCCTGAATCGGAGTCGGGATCGTGTAGTTCTCTGCCAGCACGGCGCGGAGAATGGGTTCGGCGAGGTTAAGCTCGGCGAAAGTAGAGATGTTCAAATGCGGTCCTTTGGGGATGTTTCCGGTAGAGGGTGACCTGATGGGGACGTATGCGTCCTGCCTGAATCAGGTTGCCGGAAAAATGCGAAGGGGCCGCGTACTCCGGCAAGGAATTTCGATATGGGAGGATAGGTGGTGACTCGATTGGCCGTCGGCACGGTGGTTGGTGAGTGGTCGGGGTGGCGAGACTCGAACTCGCGACCTCACGCTCCCGAAGCGTGCGCGCTAGCCAACTGCGCTACACCCCGACGCGGGAGTGGGAGAATCACCGGGTCGACCGGGCGCGTCAAGCACGAAGAACAGCCGAGTTGCAGGAAAATCGACACCCGCGGCGGGGTGACTCGGGCTCCCCCTGCGCCAGTCCCCCCTTGCGTCGCGGCCAGTCGGCGGGCATAAGGCCCCTCCTCCGGGGCCGGGGGAGTTGGGTGGCCCTGGTTATCTCCTCCGACGGGTAACACGACGTTGACGCCAGATCTGCGATTTGCGCCCCGCACCATGTACTGCGGCGAGGTGCGCGCCTCCCATTTGAAGCAGGAAGTCGTCCTCAAGGGCTGGGTCCACCGCCGCCGCGATCACGGCCGCCTGATGTTCATCGACCTTCGCGACCGCGAGGGCCTGATGCAGGTCCGCATCAATCCCGACAGTCTGGAGAACGACCAGAAGACCGGCATCGACTTCGACTTCCGTTCGTCGGCGCCCCCCGCAGATATCCTCGCCAACCTGCGCGCCATCGAGGCCGATGGCTTCGCGCTGACCGCGTTCACCCAGGGCGAAATCAACATCTGGCCCGACGGACGCGAGCCCAAGGCTGGCGCCGAGCAGTTCCGCGCGCGCTTTGCGGCCCAGGACCATCACCGAAATGTGACCCGGTCCAACATCGAGGCGCTCGAGCCCAAGCTCAGGGCCAAGGGTTTCGAGATCGTTGAATCCAACTTCGTCTCCATCACCCACCACCTCCGCGAGGAGTTCGTGATCGCGGTGCGCGGAATCGTGGAGCTACGCCCCGACGGCTCCGCCAACCCAAAGATGCCCACCGGCGAGACGGAGATGGCGGCCCGCGAGATTGTGATCCTCAACAGCGCCGACGCTCTCCCCTTCCGCATCGACGAGTTCGGCAAGACCAACGAGGAGCTGCGCCTGAAGTACCGCTACCTGGATCTGCGCCGCCCGGAACTCCAGCGCAACTTCATGATCCGCAACCTGCTCTACAAGGCCTCCCGAGACTACCTGGCGTCCAAGGGCTTCGTGGAATTCGAGACGCCGATCCTCGGCAGGCCCACGCCCGAGGGCGCGCGCGATTTCCTTGTGCCGTCGCGCCTCAACGAAGGGATGCACTACGCGCTCCCCCAGTCGCCCCAGCTCTTCAAGCAGATCCTCATGGTGGCCGGGTTCGACCGCTATTTCCAGATCGCCCGCTGCTTCCGCGACGAGGACCTGCGCGCAAACCGCCAGCCAGAATTCACGCAGATCGACATCGAGATGAGCTTCGTCACCGTGGACGACGTGATCCGCGAGATGGAGGGCCTTGCCGCCGCCATGTGGAAGGCCACGCTGAACGTCGATCTCAAGCTGCCGCTCCCCCGCCTCCCCTACGCCGACTCGCTGCGCCGCTACGGCAGCGACAAGCCCGACCTGCGCTTCGAGATGGAGTTGATCGACTTCACCGAGACGATCAAGGGCCGCACGGAGTTCACCGTCTTCGCCAACATCCTCGGAGAGGGCGGCTCCGTCATCGGCATCGTCCACCCGGGCGGCGCCGACAAGTACAGCAACACGGCGCTCAAGCCCGACGGCGATTTCCAGAAGCGCGCCGGCCGCGAAATCGGCGCCCGCGGCGTTGCATGGTTCCGCGTCGGGGCCGACGGCAAGCTGGAGTCCAGCATCGCCAAGTTCTTCACCGAGGACGTCCTCGCGGAGATCGTCGCCAAGGCGGGCGCCAAGCCCGGCGACATGCTCCTGATGATGGCCGACAAGAAGCTGCGCAAGGCCCAGGACATGGGCGGACGCCTTCGCCTGATGGTGGCGCGTGAGAACGGCCTCATCGACAAGTCCCGCCTCGAATTCTGCTGGATTGTGGACTTCC
>Ga0105049_10005104_pt1 | contig 15321 bp, 14 predicted proteins | sample MAT06_FD_78087 | JGI IMG/M metagenome (GOLD analysis project Ga0105049, IMG submission 78087) | Freshwater microbial communities from Lake Fryxell liftoff mats and glacier meltwater in Antarctica - MAT-06 | ecosystem: Environmental > Aquatic > Freshwater > Ice > Liftoff microbial mat | place... | reverse complement strand
TGTGCCGGCGTGACGGTCTCGGCCGCCGTGACCATCTCGGCCGGCGGAGTCGCCCGGTTCGGCGTGACCGGCTGGGGCGGCGCGGGCGGCTGGGTCTGCGCGGCCGGGTGGGCCGGCGGGCTCGGCGCGGCGGGCTCGACCGGCGTCACCGGCTGGAACAGCGCAAACGCCGGGTAGGACGGGGGCCCCGGCGGTAGCGGGCCCTCGTGGAACGGCGGGATCTCGCACGGCGGCGGTATCTCCCGCGCCGGTGCGCGCTTCCGGGACGGCAGGGCCGTGGTGTCGGGCGGGCGGTGCCGAGCCGGAAGCGGCGCGCCCCCGGCGGCCGGAGGCCCGGGCTCCCCGACCGCGGACGACCCGCTGTTCTGCTGCGGCACGGCCACCTCGTCCGCCGGCCGCGGACCCACCGGCGCGCCGTCCACCTCGGCCCGGCCGTCGCGGACGGCCGGGGGCGGCGGTCCGGCCAGCCAGTACGGCGGTGGTGTGGTCATCGCTCCGTCGGGGTAGATGGGTCAGAAGGTCTCGAGCAGCCGTTCGTACACGCCGAAGACTCCTACTGCGACGGGCACGGAGACGACGATGACGATGCCCTCGACCCGGTCGGCGAGCTGACGGGCGCGGGCGCGGACGTGGGGTTGCGGGCGCAGGGTGAGCGCGAGGAGCGCGACGGCGGACACGGCCAGCGCCACCGCGGCGCCGGCCCACGGCAGGTCGGCGTCGGCCTCCATCCAGTGCAGGAGGAGCCCCGCGCCGACGGCCAGCGCGGCGGCCACCAACGCCACCACCTCGACCGTGAGCGGAAAGGCGCGCAGCCGCAGCAACAGGGCCGCGCCGACCAGGAAGGCCAGCACAGTGGACCAACCCGAACCCGACACCGCCAGCACCCAGCCGGCCACGCCGCCCGAGACGGCGGTGGCCACGCAGGCCAGCGCGAGCCCGTGGTGCGCGGCGCAGACCGCCGCGGCGGCCGCGACCCGGGTCACCGGTTCGTCGGCGACCTGGCGGTCGTCCAGCCCCGCCAGGCCCGACGCCGTGACCGCTAGACTGGGCAGCAAGCCGAGCACCCCGACGGCGAGGACGGCCAGCACCGCGGCGCCCTGCACAGCCGGCAGCCCGGCGACGCCGAAGGCCCACCACAGCGCGAGCTGCACCAGCAGCGTGCCGCCGCCCATCAACCCGGTGCGGACCTGGCCCGTGGCCGCGCCGAGCAACCCGACCACCAGCGCGACGACCAGCGCCGCAAGCATCGCCCGCAACGGCCACGACGCGGTGGCCGACGGGACGGCGACCAGCGCGATGCCCGCGCCGCCGAGCAGCACGGCGACACCGACCCGGCGAGAGCCCCACCACGCCAGTGCGGTCCCGGCCGCGGCGGCCGCCACCGCCGCCGCCGCCGTGACGACCGGCCCGATCACGGGTCCGACGATCCAGACGGCGACGACCGCGCCGGCCACTGCGGCGGCCGTGGCCGTCCAGCGCAGCGACGTCGCGTCCCAGCGTCCCCTGAGCCCGTCGACGTCGTCGGAGACGTGGTCGGCGACGTCGTGCAGGATCGGGGCCGGCGGCGCGTCGGTGATGGGGTCCAGCCGCACCATGGTGCCGTCGACGACCCCGCACTGACGCAGGGTGGCGGCGACGTCGAGCGCCGTGCCGTCCACCGTCGTGAGCTGGTACCCGCCGGGATCGCCGCCGGAGCGGCCGCCGACCATCGCGACGAGGTCGGGCACCAGCAGCCCGAGCGGTTCGTCGGAAGGGAGCACGAGATCAGCGCGTCGCCGGGCTCCGCTCAGGGTGATGCGCGTGAGGTGCCCGGTGCGCGCCGCGGGCGCGTCGGCGCCGGGGCGGCCCGTGACCGCCGTCATCGCCCCACCACCACCTGGGCCTGCTGGCGGGCCTGCCGATCGGCGAGCAGGTCCTGCACGAACGACCAACCGACGCAGCCCGCCGACACCACCGCCGCTAGGACCACGCCCCCGGCCAGGCGCTTGAGGTTGTCGCCGGTGGCCCGGACCCGCCGTTCCCGGCCCCATATCAGCGACTCGCGCAGCCGCCCGCGACGGACCGCGACCGACTCGAGCAGCGCGACGTCGAGATCCCGGGACACGGGGACACTCTAGTGGCCCCTCGCCGACGGCCCGCGGTCACTCGGAGTACGTGGTCCTTACGGTGACCCGATCGTGACGCGCCCGGAGTACGTGTGCCCCGGGCGGGCGCGTCACCCGTGCCGCCCTGGGGGGAGAGCGGAAGAACGCCCGGTTCGACTCCGACGAACTGATCGGTGTGATCATGCGACGGCACGCCCTGTACGGACCGCTCGGCGCCGCCGACCTGGTGGCCTGCGCGTCGCTCGCGGCGACGGTCTGCTCGGTCAGCGACGCCCGGATGCCGCGCTCGTGATGGCAGAACCGGATGAACTTCCGCAGCAGGGCGGGAACCGTGGCCAGGACCTCGGGGCTCTCGACGATCTTGCGGGGGATCCGGTCGAGCAGCAGGATCTCCACCGCGGTGGGGCTCCACCGCATGGGGTCGCCCGGGCCGTTGGCCAGCTCCGCGAGCCGGTGCGCGGTCTCGGCGTGTGCCGGGGGGATGACGTAGCGTTCGTCGTAAGCGGCGATGGCGAGCAGCCGGTACATGTCGTAGAGGTCCTCGCCAGTCATGCCCACCGCCGCGGCGATCGACTCCTGCGGCTCCCGGCCGAGGTTGATGTCACGCATGTAGCTGCGCATCGCGGCGAGCCGCCGCAGCACCGCTGACACCGGTTTCCGGGTCGCCCGCGGAGAACAGCTCGGCGAGGTACCCGACGGGGATGCGCAGGGACTCGATTGCCGCGAACAGGGTGTCGGCCTGCTCGGCGTCGACTCCGGTCTCGCGCACCGCGTCGACGACGGGCGAGAACGGCGGGATGTACCAGACCATGGGCATCGTGCGGTACACCGGATGCAGGGGCAGCGCCACCTCCTTCGCGCGGCGCAGGGGAAGGCGATCTGTCGTGGAGGATCTCAAGGAGCCCACGCAGGTCACGGCGTGGCCGAAGGTCCGGAGATGTCCGTCGGCGGATGTCTAGCGCCGCGACCGCCACGGCACCTGCTCACGTCGACTCGCGGGACGCTGTGTGCCGGTGCTCACCACACTGGCCGGTGCGTCATTCGTGGTCGGCGAGTTCTTCGAACTCGGTGGTGTTGTCGAGTTCGGTGCCCATGGCGATGTTGGTGACCCGTTCGAGGATCACTTCGACCACGACCGGTACCCGGAACTCGGCCATCATGGCTTGCGCCTTCTCGAAGGCGGCAGCGAGCTCGTCGGGCTCGCGCACCCGGATGGCCTTGCAGCCCAGCCCCTCCGCCACCTTGACGTGGTCGACGCCGTAGCCGTCGGTCTCGGGGGAGTTGACGTTGTCGAACCCGAGCTGCACGCCGTAGTCCATGTCGAACGGGCGCTGCGCCTGGCGGATCAGCCCCAGGTAGGAGTTGTTCACCAGGACGTGCACAAAGGGCAGCCGGAACTGCGCGCCGCAAGCGAGCTGCTCTATGAGGAACTGGAAGTCGTAGTCGCCGGACAGCCCGACGACCGTGGCGTCGGGGTCGGCCACGCAGACGCCGAGCGCGGCGGGCACGGTCCACCCCAGCGGGCCGGCCTGCCCTGCGTTGATCCAGCCGCGCGGCTTGTAGACGTGCAGGAACTGGGCGCCGGCGATCTGGGACAGCCCGATGTTGCTGACGTAGCGGGTGTTGCGGCCGAACACCCGGTTCATCTCCTGGTAGACGCGCTGGGGCTTGATCGGCACGTCCGGGAAGTCGGTTCGCCGGTGCAGCGTCTGCTTGCGCTGCGCGCAGTGGGCGACCCACACGGCGCGGTCCGGGAGCCGGCCGTCGTCGCGACGCTCGTGCGCCACCTCGACGAGACGCTCCAGCGCGGCGCGGGCGTCGGAGACGATGGCGTAGTCGGGGGTGAAGATCCGGCCGATCTGCGTGGGCTCGATATCGACGTGCACGAAGGTGCGGCCCGCGCGGTAGACGTCCAGCCCGCCGGTGTGCCGGTTGGCCCAGCGGTTGCCGATGCCCATGACGAAGTCCGATGCGAGCAGCGTGGCGTTGCCGTAGCGGTGCGCGGTCTGCAGCCCGGCCATCCCGGCCATCAGCCGGTGGTCGTCCGGGATGGTGCCCCAGCCCATCAGGGTGGGGACCACGGGCACGTCGAGGAGCTCGGCCAGCTCGACGAGCAGGTCCGACGCGTCGGCGTTGACGATCCCGCCGCCCGCGACGAGCAGCGGCCGCTCGGCGGCGCAGAGCAGGTCGAGCGCGCGCTCGGCCTGCTCGCGCGTGGCCGCGGGCCGGCTGACCGGCAGCGGCTGGTAGGTGTCGATGTCGAACTCGATCTCGGCGAGCTGCACGTCGATCGGCAGGTCGAGCAGCACCGGTCCGGGCCGGCCCGAGCGCATGACGTGGAATGCGCGCTGGAACGCTCCGGGCAGCTGCGCGGGCTCCATCACGGTCTCGGCGAGCTTGGTGACCGGTCCGGCGATCGCCGCGATGTCGACGGCCTGGAAGTCCTCCTTGTGCAGCTTCGCCACCGGCGCCTGCCCGGTGACGACGAGCAGCGGAACCGAGTCGGCCCACGCGGAGTACAGCCCGGTGATCGTGTCGGTGCCGCCGGGGCCGCTGGTGGCCAGGCACATCCCGATGTTGCCGGCCGCGGCGCGGCTGTAGCCCTCGGCCATGTGCACCGCGCCCTCGACGTGCCGGCCGAGGTAGTGGGTGATCGAGCCGCGCGTTCGGATGGCGGAGTACATCGGGTTGATCGCCGCGCCCGGCACACCGAAGGCGCACGTGATGCCCTCCCGCTCCAGGACGAGTACGGCGGCGTCGATCGCGCGCATGCGGGCCATCTCAGGCCTCCTTCGGGTGGGGGGAGCGGCCGGAGAGCTGCTCGACGAGCAGCAGCAGAGCGCTGTGGTCGAGCCCGCCGTCGCCCTGGGCGACGAGGGTGCCGACCAGCTGGGCGACGTGCGCCCCGAGCGGGATCGCGACGCCCGCCTCGCGGGCCGCCGAGGTGACGATGCCGAGGTCTTTGTGGTGCAGCTCGACCCGGAAGCCCGGCTCGAACGTGCGGCCGAGCATGCCGGCGGCCTTGCGGTCGAGGACGGTGCTGCCGGCAAGACCGCCGCCGAGCACCCGGATCGCGGCCTCGGTGTCGACGCCGTGCGCCTCCAGGAACACGATCGCCTCGGCCAGCAGCGCCAGGTGCCCGGCCACGACGAGCTGGTTGGCGGCCTTGACGGTCTGGCCCGCCCCGGCCGGCCCGACGTGCACCACGGTGGAGCCCATCGCCTCCAGCAGCGGGCGCGCCAGCTCGACGTCGGCGTCGGCGCCACCCACCATGACCGAGAGCTTGGCCTCGACCGCACCGGCCTGGCCGCCGCTCACCGGGGCGTCGACGACGCGCAGCTCGGCCCGCGCGCCCGCCTCGGCGAGCGCGCGGGCGACGTCGGGGCGGATCGAGGAGCAGTCGACGTGCAGCGTGCCCGGCTTCGCGCCGGCGTGGATGCCGTGCTCGCCGTACGCGACGGCCTCCACGTCCGGGCTGTCGGGCAGCATCGTGAACACGACGTCGGCCTCGGCGGCGGCCGCGGCGGGGGTGTCCGCGCGGCGGGCGCCGCGGGCCACCAGCCGGTCGACGGCGTCGGGGCTGCGGTTGACGCCGATGACGTCGTGCCCGGCGGCGACGAGGTGGCCGGCCATGGGCTCGCCCATGATGCCGAGCCCGATGAACGCGATCGTGGTCATGCGGTCCTCCCTGCGGTGCCGGCCCGGGCGGGCGCGCCGCGACGCGCGCGCGGCAGCCAGTCGAGACCGGCGTCGGTGGTGGTGGCGGGGGCGTACTCCAGGCCCACCCAGCCCGCGTAGCCCGCCGCCTCCAGCGCGTCCAGGTGGCGGTCGAGGTCGAGGGAGCCGGTGCCGGGCTCGTGGCGGCCGGGGGCGTCGGCGATCTGGACGTGGCCGATCCGCGCGTGGTGTCGGTCGAGCGCGGCGTCGAGGTCGTCGCCGTTGACCGACAGGTGGTAGAGGTCGGCCAGTAGCCGGAGGTTGCCGGCCCCGGACTCCCGCTCGACGCGGTCGAGCACCGCGACGACGTCGTCGGCGGTGCGCAGCGGGTAGCTTGGCGCGCCGCTGACCGCCTCCACCAGCACCACGGCCCCGATCCGGGCCGCGGCATCGGCCGCGGCGGCGAGGTTGCGGGCGGCGAGGTCGTCCTGCTCCCCGGGGGCGGTCCCGTCGACGCGGTTGCCGTAGAGGGCGTTGAACGCGCGGGTCCCGAGCCGCTCGCCGATCCCGACGGCGGTCTGCACGCTGTCGAGGAACTCCGCGGCGCGCCGTGGCCAGGACACCAGCCCGCGGTCGCCGCCCGGCATGTCGCCCGCCGCGAAGTTGAGCCCGACGAGCTGCACACCGGCGTCGGAGACGGCCGCGACGAAGCGGTCCACCTCCGGGTCGGCGGGAGACGGGCGGTCGAACGGCCACCAGAACTCGACGGCGTCGAAGCCCGCGGCCTTCGCGGCCGCCGGCCGGTCGAGCAGCGGCGTCTCGGTGAACAGGATCGAGCAGTTGGCGAGGTACGGCAGTCGGTGGGTCATCCACTACCTCCACAATATGGAAGAGAACATCTGCCTGATGGAAAGTAGCCGGGATCTCTGGCTCCGGTCAACCGCCGGACAGTGGCCGTGTAGCTTCCACATGGCGGAACCGGTGAGGAGGCGACGTGGACAAGACCCGGGGCAGCGGCGTGCAGTCCCTCGACCGCGCGCTCAAGCTCCTGGAGCACCTGGCCGACGCGGGCGGGTCGCTGCGGCTCGCCGAGCTGGAGTCCGCGACCGGCCTCCCGCTCCCGACGATCCATCGCCTGCTGAAGGCCCTGGCGCACAACGGTTTCGTACGCCAGGAGCCCTCGCGCCGCTACGCGCTGGGCCCGCGACTGATCCGGCTCGGCGAGACTGCAGGGCGCGCGCTGGGTACCTGGGCCGGGCCGCGGCTGGCCGAGCTGGTGGCCGAGATCGGGGAGACGGCCAACATGGCCGTGCTGGAGTCCGACGCCGTCGTCTACGTGGCCCAGGTCCCCTCCGCGCACTCGATGCGGATGTTCACCGAAGTGGGCAGGCGGGTCTCCGCGCACAGCACCGGCGTGGGCAAGGCCCTGCTGTCCCAGCTGCCCGACGACCAGGTGCGCGAGCTGCTGCGGCGCACCGGTATGCCTGCCCGGACACCGCGCACGCACACCGACCCGGACGTGTTCCTCGCCGCGCTCGCCGAGGTGCGCGAGCAGGGATGGGCGGTGGACGACGCGGAGCAGGAGATCGGGGTGCGCTGCGTCGCCGTCCCGGTGGCCGGCGCCCCCACGCGGTCGGCGCTGTCGGTGTCCGGGCCGTCCGGGCGCATCACCGCCGCGCGGGTCGTCGAGATCGCGCCCGTCCTGCTGCGGGTGGCGCAGGGCCTGGCCCGCGACCTGTCGGGCGACCCCCCAGCCTAGCAGGTCGGGCCTCTCGGCCCGACCGATGGGTGACATGTGGCGGTTGACACCTCTTCGGATCGCGCGCACTCTTTCATCAGTTGATAGAAAACTATCGAATGATGGAAGTCAGGTGGACGATGGCGTCGACTCATACCGAACACCGGACCGGTGCCGCCGCGATGGCAGGCGAGCTCCGGGAACGGCTCGGACCGGACCGGGTCCTCACCGACCGCACCGGGCTCAAGGCCTACGAGTGCGACGGGCTCACCGGGTACCGCGTCGTACCGGCACTGGTCGCCCTGCCGGAATCCACCGAGGAGGTGGCGGCCGTGGTCGCCGCGTGTGCGAGGGAGGGAATTCCCTACGTCGCCCGCGGGGCGGGCACCGGCCTGTCCGGCGGGGCACTCCCGGTGGCCGACGGCGTCGTCGTCTCGCTGGCCCGGATGCGCCGGATTCTCGACGTCGACCTGCCCAACCAGCGGATGACCGTCGAGCCGGGGGTCACCAACGCCGACATCACCCGCGCCGTGGCCGCGCACGACCTCTACTTCGCGCCCGACCCGTCCAGCCAGACGGTGTGCACGATCGGCGGCAACGTCGCCGAGAACTCCGGCGGTGCGCACTGCATGAAGTACGGTTTCACCAGCAACCATGTCCACGCCATGACGCTCGTCCTGCCCGACGCGTCGGTGGTCACGGTCGGCGGCGACGGGACCGAGGTCGTCGGCCCCGACCTGCGCGGCGCCGTCATCGGGTCCGAGGGCACGCTGGCCATCGCCACCTCGGTCACGGTGCGGCTGCTGCGCCGCCCGGAGGCCGTCCGCACGCTGGTCGCCGACTTCACCAGCCCCGCGGCCGCCGGCGAGGCCGTCAGCGGCATCATCGCGGCCGGGATCGTCCCCGCCGCCGTCGAGATGCTCGACGCACTCGCCATCGAGGCGTGCGAGGCGGCGGTGCACGCCGGGTTCTCTCTCGACACCGCCGCGGCGCTGGTCGTGGAGCTCGACGGCCCGGCCGACGAGTGCGACGAGGGCTTCGCCCAGGTCGAGCGGATCTGCCGGGAGGCCGGCACGACCGGCATCCGGTTCGCCACCGACCCCGACGAGCGCGCACTGATCTGGAAGGGCCGCAAGGCTGCCTTCGCCGCGATGGGCCGGATCAGCCCCGACTACTTCGTGCAGGACGGCGTCATCCCCCGCACACGCCTGGGTGAGGTGCTGGCGCGGATGCAGGAGATGGCCGACGAGGCTGGGCTCCGCGTGGCCAATGTCTTCCACGCCGGCGACGGGAACCTGCATCCGCTGGTGCTCTACGACGCCGCGGTGCCGGGCGAGTCCGAGCGCGGGGAGCACCTGTCCACCGCGATCGCGGAGCTGTGCGTGGAGATGGGCGGCTCGATCACCGGCGAGCACGGCGTCGGCACCGACAAGGCGTGCTCGATGCCGAAGATGTTCTCCGAGGACGACCTCGCCGTGATGCGGCGGATGCGCGCCGCGTTCGACCCGGCCGGGATCAGCAACCCCGGCAAGATCTTCCCTACCCCCCGGCTGTGCGGCGAGCGCCCCGGCCCCTACCGCGTGCACCCCCTCGAGGCCGCGGGTCTCATCGAGCGCATGTGATGGACGGAGACCCGACATGACCGCAACCGCACAACGACACGACGTGGCACGACCGGCGACCGTCGCCGAGACCGCAGCGGTGCTGGGTGACTCGGCGGGCACCGTGCTCGTCCGTGGCGGCGGCACGAAGCTCGACTGGGCGGGCCGGGTCCCGGATCCCGACCTGGTCCTCGACACCACCGGTCTCACGGGCGTGCTGACCCACAACCCCGGGGACATGACGGCGTCGGTCCGGGCCGGCAGCACCCTGACCGCGCTGCAGGAGCACCTCGCCGCGAGCGGCCAGTGGCTCGCGCTGGATCCGCCGGACGCGGGTGCGACCCTCGGCGGGCTGCTCGCCGCGGGGGACTCGGGACCGTCGCGGCTGCGTTACGGCGGGCTGCGCGACCACGTCATCGGCGTCACGCTCGTGCTCGCCGACGGCACCGTCGCGCGCTCCGGCGGGCACGTCATCAAGAATGTGGCCGGGTACGACCTCGCCAAGCTGATGTACGGATCACTCGGCTCGCTGGCCGTCGTCGCCGAGGTGGTGCTGCGCCTGCACCCGCGGCCCGCGGCCTCGCTGACGATCACCGGCCCGGCCGACGCCGCGCACGCCACCGCCGCCGTGCTCGCGCTGGCCGCCTCCCCGCTGGAGCCCGCCGCGGTCGGGTGGCTCTCGGGGGAGCCGGGCACGCTGCTCGTGCGGGTCGACGGCACGCCCGGGCCGGTGCGGGCGTCGGGGACGCGGCTGGTGGCGCTGCTCGCCGGCCTCGGGATCGACGCCGCGCCACTCCCGGCCGCGGACGCCGCGACGGCGTGGGCGGACCAGGCCGCCGGGGTGCGCGGCGAGCCGGGCGAGACGATCGTCCGGGTGGCCGGGCGGCCGGGCGACCTCGCCGCGCTGGCAGGGCACGCAGGCGACGCGGCCGGGCGCGCCGGGGTCGGCTTCCGCCTGGTGTCGAGTGCCGGCATGGGCCTGCACACGGTGCGCCTGCACGGCGGGACGGCGCCCGCCCACGCCCAGGTGCTGGCCGCGCTGCGCGAGCACGCGCGGTCCAGGGGCGCGAGCGTCCTGCTCCGGAGCAGGAGCCCCGAGCTCGACGACCTCGTCGACGCGCTGGGTCCCCCGCCGTCCACCGCCGCGCTGCTGCGCAGCATCAAGGCGCAGTTCGACCCGGCCGGGCGCCTCGCCCCCGGCCGCTTCCAGCCGTGGTTCTGATCCGCACCCTTCCCCCGAGGAGCCCAGCATGACCGAACTGGCCCATCCCGCCGGGAACGCCGCAGGCGGGCACGACAGCGGACCCGTCACCGCTGGCATGCACGCCGCGGCCTCGGCGAGCGTGTTCGACCTGCTGCACCCGCCGAGCGAGGAGCTCGTCGACGACTGCGTGCACTGCGGTTTCTGCCTGCCCACCTGCCCCACCTACCTGCTGGAGGGCAACGAGGCCAACTCGCCGCGCGGGCGCATCTACCTCATGAAGCTCGGCGCAGCGGGCGAGGTGGCGATGGACAAGGAGTTCGTCGGCAACTTCGACGCGTGCCTGGGCTGCATGGCGTGCGTGACCTCGTGCCCGTCCGGGGTGAAGTACGACCAGCTGATCGAGGCCGTCCGGCCGCAGATCGAGCGCAACTGGGAACGCACCCGCGCCGACCGGCTGTTCCGTACGATGATCTTCAGCCTGTTCCCGTACCCGGCGCGGCTGCGCCCGGCCGCCTTCTTCGGCGCGCTCTACCAGCGCCTGGGCCTGCGCCGCCTGCTGGCGGCCTCCGGGCTGCTCGCCCGCCTGCCCGCCCGGCTGCAAGCCATGGAGGCGCTCCTTCCGGACCTGTCGCTGCGCAGCGTCGTGGCCCGCCAGCCGGCCTTCACCCCCGCCGTCGGCCCCGCTCGGCACCGCGTCGGCCTGCTCTCGGGCTGCGTGCAGCGCGTCTTCTTCGGTGACGTCAACGCCGCCGCGACTCGCGTGCTGGCCGCCGAGGGCTGCGACGTGGTGGCCCCCAAGGCCCAGCAGTGCTGCGGTGCCCTGTCCAGTCACGCTGGGCGGGAGGAGGAGGCCATCGCGCGGGCGCGCCACCTCATCGACGTCTTCGACGCCGCCGACGTGCAGAGCGTCGTCGTCAACGTGGCCGGCTGCGGCTCGTCGATGAAGGAGTACGCCGTGCTGCTGCGCGACGACCCCGCCTACGCCGAGCGGGCCGTCGCGTTCAGCGCGAAGGTGCGCGACATCTCCGAGCTGCTCGACGAGCTCGGTCGGGTCGCGCCCCGGCACCCGATCCCGGCGCGCGTGGCCTACCACGACGCCTGCCACCTGGCCCACGCCCAGGGGATCCGGGCCCAGCCGCGCGCCGTGCTGCGCGGTATCCCGGAGCTGACGGTCACCGACATCCCGGAGGCCGACATCTGTTGCGGCTCGGCCGGCATCTACAACCTCGTGCAGCCCGAACCCGCCGAGCGGCTGGGCCGGCGCAAGGTCGAGCAGATCGCCAGCACCGCACCCGACGCCGTCGTCACGTCCAACGCAGGCTGCCTGCTGCAGATCCGGCGCTACCTCGACGCCGGCGTCCCGCTGTTCCATCCCGTGCAGCTCGTCGACGCCTCGATCCGCGGCGTCGACCCGATCCACCCGACCCCGAGAGGCTCCGCCGGTGTATGAGCAGATCTTCGATCCGGTCGGCGGATCGCTCGCCCTGTCCTCCCTGGTCGCCCTCCTGCCACTGCTGACGATCTTCGTCCTGCTCGGCGTGCTGCGGATGAAGGCCCAGTGGGCCGCCCTGATCTCCCTGGGGGTGGCGCTCGTCGTCGCGATCTCCGTGTACGGCATGCCCGTCGGGATGGCGCTGAGCACCGCGGCCGAGGGGGCCACCTTCGGCATCTTCCCGATCATGTGGATCGTGATCGCGGCGATCTGGATCTACAACATGACCGTGACGACCGGTCATTTCGACGTGCTCCGCCGCTCGTTCGGCACCGTGTCGAGCGACCAGCGCATCCAGGCGATCATCATCGCGTTCTGCTTCGGCGGGCTCCTGGAGGCCCTCGCGGGCTTCGGAACCCCGGTGGCGATCAGCGCGGTCATGCTCATCGCACTCGGTTTCTCGCCGATGAAGGCGGCCACCGTGGCACTGGTGGCGAACACCGCGCCGGTCGCGTTCGGGGCCATGGCGGTGCCCATCACCACCCTGGCCAAGGTCACCGGGATCCCGGTCGACCTGCTGTCCTCGACGGTGGGGCGCCAGACCCCGGTACTCGCCCTGTTCGTCCCGCTCGTGCTCGTCCTCATGGTCGACGGCCGTCGTGGGGTGCGCCAGTGCTGGCTGCCGGCGATCGTCGGCGGGACGGTCTTCGCGGTCGGCCAATTCGTCTCCTCGAACTACCTGTCGGTGGAGCTCACCGACATCGTCGCGTCCCTCGCCGCCGCCGCCGCCATCGTGGCGCTGCTGCGGGTGTGGCAGCCCGTCGAGGAGCTCACCGTCGAGCGGCTCAGCGAGACCGAGATGAAGGGCCGGATCGCCACGGCCACCGCGTCGGCCCACGCCGCCGAGACCGGCGACAGCAGCCGCAACTCCACCGCGACCGCGGTCCGGACCGGACCCGGCTCCGGCGGTGGAACGACCGACGACGACGCTGTGCCCCACGACTCGGGCCGCGAGGTCTTCAAGGCCTACTCGCCATATTTGATCATCATCGCGGTCTTCTCGGTCGCGCAGATCGCCGTGGTCAAGGCCCTGCTCGGGGCGGGGACGCTCAGCTTCGGCTGGCCGGGCATCGACATCCTCACCCCGTCGGGCAGCGCCCCGTCCGCGGCGACCTTCACCTTCAACTACCTGCCGTCGGCGGGCACGCTGCTGCTGCTGTCGGGGCTCATCACGATGGCTGTCCTGTCGCTCTCCCCCCGCAAGGCGATCGCGGCTTTCGTCGCGACGCTGCGCCAGCTCAAGTGGGCGATCCTGACGGTGGCGGCGGTGCTCGCGCTGGCCTACGTCATGAACTTCTCCGGCCAGACGATCACCATCGGCAAGTGGATGGCAGGCACCGGGAAGTTCTTCGCGTTCCTCTCCCCGGTGCTCGGCTGGCTCGGTGTCGCGGTGACCGGGTCCGACACGTCCTCCAACGCGTTGTTCGGAACCCTGCAGGTGGCCGCTGCCCAGCAGGCCGGGCTGAGCGAGTCGCTGATGGCGTCGGGGAACACCTCGGGCGGTGTGCTCGGCAAGATGATCTCGCCGCAGAACCTCGCGATCGCGGCCGCCGCGACCGGGCTCGTCGGGCGCGAGGGCGACCTGTTCCGCAAGGTCGTCGGGTGGTCGCTGGGTTTCCTGCTCCTGATGTGCGTGCTGGTGTACCTGCAGTCCACGCCGGTGCTGTCCTGGATGCTGCCGTGACCGGTCGCCCCCGGATCCTGGTGGCGCCCGACAAGTTCAAGGGCAGCCTGACGGCTACGCAGGCGGCCGCCGCGATCGGCCGCGGCCTGGCGCGCGGCTGCCCGGGGGCGGAGATCGTGCTGCTGCCCGTCGCCGACGGCGGGGACGGCACGGTCGACGCCGCCGTCGCCGCGGGCTACGAGCGGCGCCACGCGGTGGTGAGCGGCCCGACCGGCGAGCCGGTGGAGGCCTGCTTCGCCGTGCGCGGCGAGCACGCCGTCGTGGAGATGGCCGAGGCGTCGGGCCTGCGCCGGCTGCCCGGCGGGCGGCCGGCACCGCTGACCGCGTCGACCACCGGCACCGGCCAGCTCCTCCTGGCCGCCCTGGATTCCGGCGCCCGGCACCTGGTGCTCGGCGTCGGCGGCAGCGCGAGCACCGACGGTGGCGCCGGGATGGTTCAGGCCCTCGGCGCGCGGCTGCTCGGCGCCTCCGGGGAGGACCTCACCCCCGGCGGTGCCGCCCTGGCCGGCCTCCACCGGATCGACGTGGCCGGGCTGGATCCCCGCCTGAGTGCCACCGACGTGGTGGTGGCCGTCGACGTCGACAACCCGCTCGTCGGCCCGCGGGGTGCGGCGGCGGTGTTCGGACCGCAGAAGGGCGCCACACCCACGCAGGTGGCCGCGCTCGACGACGCACTCAGCCGATTCGCCACCGTCGTGCACCGGGACCTCGGCGTCGACATGGCCAGCACGGTCGGGGGTGGCGCCGCGGGAGGGACCGCCGCTGGGGCCGTCGCGTTCCTCGGGGCGCGCCTCACATCGGGCATTACCCTGGTCCTGGAGACCATCGGGTTCGCCGACGCCCTCCCCGGCACGGACCTGGTCATCACCGGTGAGGGCTCATTGGACGAGCAGAGTCTCTCGGGCAAGGCGCCCATCGGCGTGGCCCGCGCCGCCGCCGCGGCGGGCGTGCCCGTTGTCGCCCTGGTCGGGCGGCTGGAGGTGAGGCCAGAGGAACTGCACGCAGTCGGCATCACCCATGGCCGGGCATTGCTGGACCTCGAGCCCGATCCGGCTGCCGCGCAACGCGGAGCGAGCGCACTCCTGGTCCAACTCGCCGCGCAAGTTGCCGCGGATCTCCCCGCCATCATGATGTCGAGGAACAGCTGTTGAGGGAGCGATCGCTACCGGGAGGCTTATTCGTAAGCCGCGAAGAAGTACAGTCCGACCACCGCTCTGACCCGAATCCGCGAGTAGCCCGTGAGTCGATCTTCGCAGGCCGGGAATGATCTACCACCCGGCGCTCGCGCGTCGGCTGCAGGCGTATCTGCGCTGGCGCAACACCCACGCGCGCCAGCCCGACGTGCCGGCCGAGCAACGCCTGCCTGGAACGGGCCCGGATCCGTAGCGAACGCCACCGACGCTGGGGCCGGCCACGCGCCGCATGACCCGGTGAACGTTCGTGGTCACCGCACCAGCACGATCGACCTCGCCGTAGCTGACAACGAAGTTCAGCTGCCCAAGAACCGTCATTGAGCCATTCCGCGTAACCATTGGTTTCTCTGCGTGACTGAGTGTAGGTGATCATGTGGTTCTCGTGGTTCTCGTGGTTCTCGTGGTTCTCGTGGTGGAGCAGGGCCGGGGCTGCGGCGACGATCTGGCCGAGGCGCCAGGGGCGCCGCGGTAGCGGCGTAGCGCCTTGTAGGTGGTTGTGAGCAGTGAGTTCGCGCGTTCGCCGGGGCAGCGCAGCGCGCCGTGGACGGCGTTGTGGGTCTGTTGGTCGGCGGTGAGTTCGCGGCCGGCGGGTTTCTTGATCGGGATGGTGAAGATGTCGGGTTCGCCCTGGTAGCCCAGGTCGGCCG
>Ga0105049_10005103_pt1 | contig 15321 bp, 10 predicted proteins | sample MAT06_FD_78087 | JGI IMG/M metagenome (GOLD analysis project Ga0105049, IMG submission 78087) | Freshwater microbial communities from Lake Fryxell liftoff mats and glacier meltwater in Antarctica - MAT-06 | ecosystem: Environmental > Aquatic > Freshwater > Ice > Liftoff microbial mat | place... | reverse complement strand
TCCGGCGCGGCGCAGCAAGAACCATTGGCATCGGTTTGCGCCTGCCCGTCGGATTGCAGCGGGCATTTTTGCTTCCGCTGCTGCTGTGGGTCCTGTGCCACTGGCCGTCGCATGCACAGGCGCCCGTCCAGGTGCCGGTTCAAGCCACGCAGCAAGTCACCAGCCAGGCACCGACTCAAGCGCCCATGCTCGCCGCCAAGCTGTTGCCCGGAGAGCGCATCGTGTTGGACGGCAGCCTGTCGCACCCGGCCTGGCAGCGCGCACCCGCGCACGGTGCTTTCAGCACCAACCAACCTTTGCCTGGCCTGCCGCTGCCACAGCGTACGCAGGTGCAATGGTTGTTTGATGCCGATGCCCTCTACGTGGGCATCACGGCGTTTGACGACCAGCCCGCCGCCATCCGCCAGCCCCTCGTGCGCAGCGACCAGGTCAACCGCACGCAGGACTTTGTGGTGGTTTATATAGACGCCATCGGCACGGGCCGTTCTGCGCAGTTCTTTCGTGTCAACGCCGCCGGCAGCCTGGGTGATGGCCTGCACACGGCGGCCGACGACTCGGAAGACTTTTCACCCGACTTCGACTGGGACGCTGCCGTCGCCCACAACGCGCAAGGCTGGACGGCCGTGCTGCGTCTGCCCTTGGCTTCGTTGCGCTTTGACAGCAGCCGCAACGATTGGCGTGTGATGGTGGCGCGGCGACTGCCGCGAGAGCAGTTCTATCTGCTGACCTCCGTGCCGGTGACCCGTGAGATGCCCAGTTTCATCCATGCCATGCAGCCGCTGCAAGGCCTGGAGCTGCCGGCGCACGCGAGCTTTTTGAGCCTACGCCCCGGGTTGACGCTGCGCCACGAGCGCACGCAGCCCGGCAGCCGCAACACCGAAGCCCATGCCAGCCTGGACTTGAAGTGGCGGCCCGTGCCCGAAGTCGTGATCGACGCCACCCTGTATCCCGACTTCTCGCAGGTGGCCCTGGACGTGCCGCAACTGGCCGGCAACTCGCGATTTGCTTTGTCCTTCCCGGAGAAGCGCCCGTTCTTCTTTGAGTCGGCGGACTTGTTGCGCAGCCCCACCGAAGCTTTTTACACCCGCAGCCATACCGAGCCTCGCTGGGGCCTGCGCGGCACCTGGCGCAGCAATGACTGGGCGGGCACGGCGCTGGCGCTGGAAGACCGGGGGGGTGGCCTGGTGCTGTTGCCGGGGCCTTTCAACACCGACGCGACTGCGCAGCCCGCGTCCACCGTGCTGGCGGCGCGCGTGCGCAGTGATGCTGCTCAGATGCAATGGGGCGCGCTGCTGGCCAGCCGTCGTTATGCCTCAGGTTTGGGCGAGAACACCGTGCTGGGCCCCGATCTGGCCTGGCAGATCAGCGACAGCCTGCGCTTGCGTGCGCAGTGGCTGCACTCGCGCAGCACGGCATTGCCCGGGCCGCAGGGTTTGCAGATCGGCCCGGCCTTGCAGGGCCAGCGCATGTACCTGCGCGCTTATCACCAGACGCATGACAGCGAGGTCAATTTCGGCGTCGACGATCTGGACCCCGGCTTCAGGCACGACAGCGGCTTTGTCAACCAAGTGGGGGTGCGCAAGTGGCACGGCTGGCTGAGCAAGGGCTGGTTCAAGGTCGGCCCCTTCAACCAGTTCTGGGTCAACGCCGAGTGGGACCGCGTCACCGACCGCCGCAGTGGCGAGCGGGTCTCGGAGAGCTTGCGCCCCGGGATCTGGGCCACAGCGGCCAACAACTTGGAATGGTGGGCCGAGCTCTACGCCCACACGATGCTGCGCACCCGCGCAGGTGGCCCCTTGTTGCGCGAGCGCTTCGTGTCTACCGGCCTGGTGTTCACACCAGCACGCTGGTTTCCGCTCTTTGACGGCAAGCTCGAGTTGGGCCAGTTGGCCGATACGGTGGCAGAGCAGGTGCGCCCGGGTGCCAAGCTTCGCCTTGATGCCAAGCTGCGGCCGTTGCCGCAGTTGGAGTTGCAGCCTTCGATATCCGCCGCCTGGCTGCAGCGCAACGGCCAGCGCACCTACAGCGAAAGCGCAGCGCAATGGTTGGTCGTGTGGCATTTCAACGCCAGCCACAACCTGCGCTTGATCGTCGAGCGCAGCACCCTGGATCGCCAGGCCGAGATGGCGAGTGATGGGCAAAGCCTGGTGCCAGCCCAGCGCTATCGCAGCAGCACCCTGTCATTGACCTACGGTTGGCGCGAGTCAGCAGGCACCGTGCTGTACGTGGGCGCCAGCCAAGCGAGGCAGCACGAGTCCGGGCTGGCCGTGCCGCGCACCACCGAAGTTTTTGTCAAGCTGCAATTCGATCTGGATGAAGCCAGGCATTGGCTGCACAGGCCTCCTGCACCCCTTGCACCCGTTTCACCCCTTGCACGCCACCAGCCTCGCCTTAGACTCTGAAGTGTTCAACGCCCTGATCCACAACACCTCACGCAAGGAGATCCCATGGCCAAGCCAATGTTTGATGCTGATGCACTGATCACGATGTTCGAAACCGCCACCGCACGCCAAGGCGAGCAATTGAAAAAGGCAGCCAGCGAAGCGACGCTGGCTGCGCTCCAAGGCCGCGAGCTGAGCCTGAAGAACATCCGCGCCGCGTTGAGCTCGGTCACCGAGGCCGTCAGTGCAGGTGCAGCCAAGAACACCAACGCCGGCATCCACCCCGAAGCCATGCTCGAACAAGCCGTGGCCGGCATGGACCAGGCGATGCTGCGTGCCGTCGAAGCCAACCACACGGCCTTGTCGAGCCTGATGTCGCAAGGTGCGGACATGCGCGACAAACACCTGCAAAAAGCGATGTCTGATCTGGACAAGCTGGAAGACACGCTGATGGCGACGATGAAAAAGGCCGCTGCGGGTGCCGGGGCACCGATGGCTTCGGCCTGGGCCCAGGTGCTGGAAAAGACCCAGGCCGGCGGCACTTTGTCAGGCGCGCAAGCCACACAAACGCTGGAGCAGATGGCCGAGCAGATGCAGACCACCCTGCGCAGTACCCGCGCGGCCGGCATGCGCGCCGCGCAAGTCATGGCCGAGAGCTACACCGCGATGGTCAGCGGTGTGTTGCTGGGCATGTCTGAGGCCATGCAATCGGGCGCTGCCGCGTCCAAACCAAAGAGCCGCAAGTAGTCTTTGGCTTCAATCGTCGGGATGGGCCGCAAACCCTGCTTGAACCTGTTGCGCTGTGGTGTGAGACATGGCTGATCTGAGCTTCCTGTGGCACGACTACGAGACCTTTGGCCGCGTGCCCAGGCGTGACCGGCCGGCGCAGTTTGCCGGCGTGCGCACCGACGCTGAACTCAACGAGATCGACGCGCCGGTGATGTGGTTCTGCCAGCCCGCGCCCGACACTCTGCCGGATCCGGAAAGTGTGCTGCTCACCGGCATCCTGCCCCAGCAGGCCTTGGCCCAAGGCATGCCCGAGCACGCTTTCGCAGCCGCCATCGAAATGCAACTGGCGCGCGAGGGCACGGTGGGTGTGGGTTACAACAGCATCCGCTTTGACGATGAAGTCACGCGCTTTCTGTTCTGGCGCAACCTGATCGACCCCTATGCGCGCGAATGGCAAAACGGCTGTGGCCGTTGGGATTTGCTGGACGTGGTGCGCTGTACCTGGGCTTTGCGCCCCGAAGGCATCCAGTGGCCCTTGACGCCAGAAGGTGAGCGCAAAGGCAAACCGTCGTTCAGGCTCGAACATCTGACGCAAGCCAACGGTTTGGCGCACGAAGCGGCGCACGATGCCTTGTCGGATGTGCGCGCCACCATCGCTCTCGCGCGCCTGATCCGCACCCAGCAGCCGCGGCTGTGGGACTTTTGCCTGAAGCTGCGCAGCAAGCATGAAGTCTGGGCCGAAATCGGCACGGGCAAACCCTTTTTGCATCTCACAGGCATGTACCCGGTCGAGCGCGGCTGCATGGCCATCGTGTGGCCACTGGCAGCGCACCCGACCAACAAAAACGAGCTGATCGTCTGGGATCTGGCGCAGGATCCGTCGGTACTCGGCACACTGGATGCAGACACCGTGCGCCGGCTGATGTTCACGCGCCAGGATCAACTGGCCGAGGGCGAGCAGCGGCTGCCGATCAAGACGATCCACGTCAACAAGTCGCCGATCGTGATTGGCAACCTCAAGACCCTGGGCGCGGCAGAGAAGCGCTGGCCACTGGATGTGCCATTGGCGATGCAGCATGCGCAAGCGGCTGTGCGATTGGGTCGAACGCTTGACAGCTTGTGGCCGGCAGTGTTTCAACGCCCCGATGCGGACCATCCCGTGGACGTTGATGAGGACTTGTACGGCGGCTTCCTGAGCCAGCAGGATCGCCGCAGCCTGGACCGCCTGCGTGGCCTCAGCCCATCAGCGCTGGCACACAAGCAGCCCGCCTTTGAAGACACGCGACTGGAAGAGTTGCTGTTCAGGTATCGGGCGCGCAATTTCGCGCACACCCTGGACGCCGACGACCGAGCCCGCTGGCAGCAGCACCTGGCGGCCCGCTTGCATCAGGGCCCGGCAGGGGGCCTGAGTTTGGCGGCCTACTTTGAGCGCATCGACACCTTGGCCGAGCAGCCAGGCGTGGACGAAGACCCGCGCGCCTTGGCGCTGCTGGAGTCCTTGGTGGACTACGCGCAAAGCATCGCGCCTGAGCACGACGGTTGAAGTCGGTCAGGGAGGCGTACAGGGGGGTGGCTACGGCGGTCACCGTGGGGATGGCTATCCCGGCGGCGGCGACGATGTCGAGGTGGTCATCAACCAGACGCCCTGGTTGGTCCTGGCAACCGCACGGTTGGTACCGCAGCGGCCGTGGCTGGAGCCAGCGCGGTGGCCGCTGGCGTCGTGGTTGAGTTTCGTCATGCGGGGCGCGGCTCCCGCAGCATCGAAGAGCTGCAACTTTGAGCGCCACGGTTGCGCGAGCCCGGGCGGTGCTCTGCACCCTGAAGCCGGGTGTCTTGTCCGGCACAGCCTGGCCAGCATGTGTGCAGCCGGCGCAGGCTCAACGTGCAGGCTGAGACGCTGCAGCCGGTGCAGGTGGCGGGCGCAGTGTGGGGTAGGCGGAGTAAGCGGGGTTCGCGGGGTTCGCTGGGTTCGCTGGGTTGGCAGGAGCCTGGGCACCAGCCACCGTCTTGACCAGCACGGGGGATGTGGGCTCCGTCGGTTCGATGCGCACCGGCTCATTCGCCATGCCCATACGCGCCACGCCAATGCGCGGCAAAAATCCACCTGCGACAAATTCGCTGTAGCGCCAGTCGTTGCCCACAGACACCAAGCCCCCGGGCGCACGCGCGGCTTGCAGGTTCACACCGGCCAGCATCTGGCGCATGCTGTCGATCCAGATCGGCAGCGCCAGGCCGCCGCCGGTTTCGCGTTCGCCCAGGCTGCGTGGCTCGTCGTATCCCACCCAGGCCACTGCCACAACCTCAGGTGCAAAACCCGCAAACCAGGCGTCCACCGCGTCATTGGTGGTGCCGGTCTTGCCGTACAGGTCTGATCGCTTCAGGCTGGCCTGTGCCTTGGCAGCGGTGCCGCGCAAAGTCACATCACGCAGCAACGTGTTGGTCAAAAACACATTGCGCGCTGGCACCACACGCGTGCTGTCGTCCAGCTTGGGCGCCTTGGGGGCCTCGAACAGCAGGCGGCCGTTGGCATCGATGATGCGTTCGATCAGCACCGGCTCGACGCGGTGGCCGCCATTGGCAAACACGGCATAGCCCAGTGCCAGCTGCATCGGCGACACGCTGCCGGTGCCCAGCGCCAGCGTCAGATCCTGCGGCTGCTTGGACATGTCGAAGCCAAAACGCTCGATCCAGTTGCTGGCCTGGCGCAGGCCCAGGTGTTGCAGGATCTTGATGCTGACCAGGTTCTTGGAGCGCACCAGACCTTCGCGCATCGAAATGTCGCCGTCGAACTGGTTGTCGGAGTTTTGCGGGTTCCAGCGCGGCGTGCTGCCATCGGCGGTGAGCAGCGGCCAGTCATCGACGATGGTCTCGGGCATGATGCCGTGCTCCAGCGCTGCCGAATACAAGAACGGCTTGAAGCTGGAACCCGGTTGGCGCATCGCACTGGTGGCGCGGTTGAACTGTTGGCGGTCGAAGTCGAAGCCGCCCACCAAGGCTCGCACCCTGCCGGTTTGTGGATGCAGCGCGACGTACGCGGCCTCGGCTTGCGGCCACTGCGTGATCACCCATTCGGCTTCACGGCCAGGCACTTGCTGTTGCAGCAGCCGCACCACCGACCCGCGCTTGATCGCCAGTTCAGCAGGTGCGTCGCTGGCCAGCGCTGCTTGCAGCCAACGCATCGTGCGCCCCTGCACTTTTATCCGCTCACCGCTGGCCAGCTGTGCCGTGGCCTCTTCGGTACTGGCGCTGAGCACGATGCCCAAGCGCAGGTCTTCGTCGTCGCTGTGGTCCTTCAGCAGCAAGGCCACAGCGCGTTCTTCCGCTGCCGGGTCGCTGGGCAGTTTTTCCTGGGCCTCAGGGCCGCGCCAGTCCTGCTTGCGCTCATGGCTGATGACGGCGGCGCGCAGCGCTGCGTAAGCGGCGCGTTGGTCTTGTGCGAGCACGGAGGTGAATACACGCACCCCCTCGGTGTAGGCCTTGTCGCCGAGGCGCTCGACGACCGCCCGCCGGGCCATCTCGGCCACATGCTGCGCTGCGCTGTCCTGCAAAGGCTGGCTGCGCAGCCGCAAAGGCTCTGCCAGGGCGGCTTGGTAGGTGGCCTGGTCGATCGCACCGGTGACCTGCATGCGCTGCAGCACCCAGCGTTGGCGCTTGGCAGCGCGCTCGGGGCTGCTGACCGGGTTGGCGTGCATCGGGTTTTGCGGCAAGCCGGCGATCATCGCTGCCTGCGCCAACGTCAACTGGTCAAGTTGCTTGCCAAAGTAGACCAGCGCTGCCGCGCGCACGCCGTACGCCCGCTGGCCCATGAAGATCTGGTTCAGGTAAAGCTCCAGGATCTCGTCCTTGCTCAATTCGTTTTCCAGCCGCAGGGCCAGCAAAGCCTCTTTGATCTTGCGTTCGGGTGTGCGGCGGGTAGACAAAAAGAAGGTGCGTGCCACCTGCTGTGTGATGGTCGATGCGCCCTGCGGCATGCCGCCGCTGAGGTTGGCCACCACCGCGCGCGCCAGGCCGCGCCAGCTGATGCCGCCATGCTCGTAAAAGCCGGTGTCTTCGACGGCCAGCACAGCATCTCGCAGCACCTTGGGCACTTTGTCGACAGCCACAAAAAGCCGCCGTTCTGAGCCAAACTGCGCCAGCTCGACACCGTCGGCGCTGAACACCTGCAAGTGCTGGCGCGGCCGGTAGTCCGTGGCCTTGTCCAGGCTGGGCAGATCGGTCCAAAACCACAAGGTCAGCGCGCCCAGCACCAACATGCCCACCCCGGCCAGGCCAGCCAGCACCAGCCCGACACCGCCGAGCAGCAGCACGCCGCGCTGGCGCCGGACAACCATCTGGCGTTGTGCTGGGGGGCGGGACGTGGAGGCAGGGCTTGCGCCAGCGACGGACGGGGACTGCGGCAAGGGAGAGTCTGTGGAAGAGCTTGAAGAAGCCAGGCGCAGAGCCTAACGTGAATTTGTGCGCAGTTCACCGGCTGAAAGGTGGGACTGTGTTGCGCCTGTGACGGCTCGCCCGCCCGCTGCTGGGGCTTGCCGACATGCAGTTACATCTCTGAAGCGGCAGCACGAAGGCGCCCGTGAAAAAGCCCACCGCAGTGGGCTTGACCGTCAGTGCGGGACAGGGCAAGGGGCGTTTGCAGACCTCAGTGAGACTGTTTGCTGCTGTGCTCGGCCCGCTGGTCCTCGACCCGTTTGTTTTCAACCCATTTGTTTTCAACCCATTTGGCGGCCCAGGCGTCGGCACGGGCTTGATCGCGGGCGCCCATCGTCATCAGCTAGGTCAAGAAACCACCCATCATCAACAGCGGCACCGCAGCCAGAAACAACGTCGTCATCTTCAAATTCTCCAGCAGGTCAGGCGCAATCCATGAAAGCGCGGTCAAGAAAGACGCGAAGTTTGGCGGCTCTGAGCGCTGGCTGCCGTGTGATCCTTGATGGCCCCGCCGGTCTTGGGGCTGCACGCCAAAGCCGCCGCTGCGGATCGTGCTTGGCATCGCTGGCGGCCCGCGGAGGGCGGGCTTGAATTCAGCGCAGCAACTGGCCGGTCTGGCCGTTGGGTGAGGCGGCGGCGGCTTCCTTGTTGGCGCGGTTGGCTTCGCGCTGGTTGTCGTGCACGCAATCGTCGACAACGCGTTGTCCCTTGCGGATGTCCATCAGCATCGACTTGTTGGCAATCTGCAGCATCAACATGTGACCCCGTACATCCTCCAGCCGCAGCGCGCCGGTGCTGGACAGCACGGGTTTCATGATCCAGTTGTGTCTGCCAAAGCGCACGTCCACGTAGCCGTCGTGGGCCTTGTTGAGGTCGACCTGGATGTTTTGCGAAAACTCGCACTCGTACAAGCCGAAGTACGTCAGCGCCGCAGCGGCCAGTTGTTCGCCTTCAGCTGTAGGCAAGACCAGCGGCGGTTCGGGCGGTTTGGGCGCCGGTCTGGGCCGTGGTGGCGGACGAGGTTTGGGGGCTTGCGTCTTGGCCGCAGGGGCCGTGCCTGGCGCAGGCGTACTCTGGGCATGCGCATGCGTGTGGGCCAGCATGACCCCCGGACCCACCAGCGCCAGGGCCAGCGCCCGCAGCCAGCGCGGCAGCCCGCCAGAGCTTCTGCTCTTAGCCAGGCGCCGGGGTGCTGGCTTGGGGTTGGGTTTTGGCGCGGTCAAGTGCAGTGGCTCAGGTTGGGCATGCATCTCTGTATTCTCCTCAAGCACGTTCAGGGGTGGTGGCATGACTCGGGGGGGGTGCTGTTTGATGCGTCAGGCAAACCAGCGTTGGCGCACCTCAGCGGGCAGTTGGGGCCCGCCAGGAAAAGAGGTGCGCGCGGCGCGCTGAAGCAGTTGCCAGAAGAAGCGGTAGCTGGCACGGTCGTGCAGCGCATCGCGGTGGCGTATGGGCGCCCAAGCGGCAGCCTGTGCGGCGTCGATGATCGCGATGGCTTCGTCAACCTCGGCCACAGTGGGCGCAAAGGCATCGAGGATGGGCTGGATTTGCGCTGGGTGGATGCTCCACATGCGCGTGAAGCCCAGCAGCCGGCTGGCCTTCTCGGCGGACTCGCGCAGCGCTGCGCTGTCCTTGAACTCGGTCACCACGCAGTGCGACGGTGTCTTGGCGTGGGCATGGCAGGCGGCAGCGATCTCCAGCTTGGCGCGCACCACCAGCGGGTGGTCGAACTGCCCGTCTGCACTCATCGCCCAGCGCGGTATGGCGCCTCGGTGGGCCGAGACAAAGTCCATCAGCCCGAACGACAGCGACTCGATGCGGGGGTGGGCTGCGATGGCGGCCACCTCAGCCAAGGCGCCATGGGTTTCGATCAGCGCGTGCACGGGGATGCCCGCGCCGCCCTGGCGGTCGATGGCAGCCACCGCGCGCTGCAGGTCGGCCAGGCTGCGCGGCTTGGGGCACATCAGGTAGGCGGGAAGCTTGCCGGCAGCCAGCGCGCGGCTCAGCAGCACGGCCAGCACTTCTTCAAACTTCGAGTGGTCGACGGCCAACAGCCGCACGCCCACGCGGCCAAAGCAGTTAAGGTCGCTGCACAGCAACTCAGCGATGCAGTGGGCTTGCTCGATCTCTGCACCCACAGGCGCCCCGTCTTCGTTGTCCAGCGTGACATCAAAGACCGGCCCCATCTCGGCCTGCAGCTCCAGGCTCTTGCGCATGCGCGCTTCTACGCCAGCGTAGTGGTCGCAGACCGGCAACGTCGTTGCTGCTGCCGCTTCGGGGTCGAACAGCGCTTGTTGGGGGTGCAAGGAGCTGGGGGTCGGCGCCATTGACATCACGAGAGCCAGTGCACGGGCCCGGCCTTACAGAAGGTGCTTGACGCCGTCTTGCTCACCCGTCAGCTCGGCCAGCGTCTTGTCGATGCAACTCTGGCTGAAGGCGTCGATGGGCAAGCCTTCGACTATTCTGTACTGGCCAGCCTCGCAGGTCACGGGGTAGCCGAAAATCACGTCCTTGGGGATGCCGTATTCGCCGTTGCTCGCCACACCCATCGTCACCCATTCGCCGCCGGTGCCCAAAGCCCAATCGCGCATGTGGTCGATGGCAGCGTTGGCAGCCGAGGCGGCAGAAGAAACGCCTCGCGCAGCGATGATCGCCGCACCGCGCTTGCCCACGGTGGGCAAGAAGGTTTCTGCATTCCAGACCTGATCGTTGATCATGTCCTTGACGCTGGCGCCGTCGATGGTGGCGAATCGGTAGTCGGCATACATCGTCGGGCTGTGGTTGCCCCAGACAGCCAGCTTCTTGAGGCTCGACACCGGCTTGCCGGTCTTGGCGGCGATCTGGCTGGCTGCGCGGTTGTGATCCAGTCGCAGCATCGCAGTGAAGCACTCGCGGGCCAGCCCTGGCGCGCTCTTCATCGCAATGTAGGCGTTGGTATTGGCGGGGTTGCCGACCACCAGCACCTTGACCTGGCGGCTGGCGCTCTTGTCCAGCGCTTTGCCCTGGGCGGTGAAGATCTGTGCGTTGGCAGCCAGCAGATCGGCGCGCTCCATGCCCGGGCCGCGCGGGCGTGCGCCTACCAGCAGGGCGTAGTCCGTGTCCTTGAAGGCTTGGACGGGATCGCCGTGCGCCTCCAAGCCGGCCAGCAAAGGGAAAGCGCAATCATCCAGTTCCATCATCACACCCTTGAGTGCGTTCTGAGCCTTTTCGTCAGGTATTTCAAGCAGTTGCAGGATCATCGGCTGGTCTTTGCCGAGCATCTCGCCTGAGGCAATGCGAAACAGCAGCGCGTAACCTATCTGGCCAGCGGCACCTGTGACGGCCACACGAACGGGTTTTTTGGGCATGAAGTTTCTCCTCAGAGCGGTGGTTGAAGTTTAGCTGCCGGCGCGACGTGCCATCGACGTTCTCAGCGGGGTCAGGCATCGGCTGCGTCGGACGCATCGGATGGCATTGGGCCTCTGGCGCTACCCTTCAGTCCTGCGTCCGCAGACATCTATCTTATATAAGACATATGTTGTGGACGATCTGCGCAGCCTATGGTGCAATGCCCAGCATGGCAGAACTTTCCCCAGCCGACGCACTTGCAAGCCGTATCACTGCGAGCACAAACACCGAAGACGGTGCTGGCACACCCGTCGAGGCGGGATTCGACCCCAGGCCCGTGGAACTTGCAGAGCGCGCGCGCCCCGAGCTTGCAGCGGACAGCGCGCCCACGTTCAGCCCGCTGTATCAGCAGATCAAGACGCGTTTGCTGCGCAGCCTGCAGGCGGGCGATTGGACGCCTGGGCAATCCATTCCCAGCGAGATGGAGCTGGCTGCGCGCTTTGGCGTCAGCCAGGGCACCGTGCGCAAGGCGATCGACGAACTGGCTACCGAAAACCTGCTGGTCCGCCGTCAAGGCAAAGGCACCTTTGTCGCGACCCACGCCGAACAAGCCACGCGCTACCGCTTCTTGCGGCTGACTGCCGATGAGTCAAGCGCCGGCGACGCGCTGCAGCGCAGGTTGCTGGATTGCCGCCGCCAGCGCGCCAGCGCAGAGGTCGCGCGCTTGCTGCAACTGAAGCCGGGGGACGCCACGGTGCAAGTCCGCCGCCTGCTGCTGACCGCCGAAGGCAAACCCGTGGTGCTGGATGAGATCTGGTTGCCCGGCGCGCGTTTCAAGGGCCTGAACGCCGAGCGCCTGCAGGCTTGGCGGGGCCCGATGTACCGCCTGTTTGAGGCCGAATTTGCAGTCCATATGGTGCGGGCCGAAGAAAAAATCCGCGCCGTGGCGGCCGGTGCAGAGGATGCGGCAGTGCTGGAGTTGCCCGCGTCTGCGCCTGTGTTGCAGGTCGACAGACTGTCGTTTACCTATGGCGACCAGCCTGTTGAACTGCGCCGCGGCCTGTACAGCACAGACGCCCACCACTACAGAAACGAGTTGAGTTGAGGGCAGGCAAGCTCTGGCAGCGCAGCCCTGCCGATGCATCAAGCACCCAAGCCGCAGTTTCCTGTAAGGGTGTTGCATTGCAATAAACTCAGTCGGTTAAAGGGCATTCGCAGATCCGCACCGGCTTGCGCCGAGCGGCTTCCCCAAGGCCCGGGTCGGTCGACCAAGGGGGCATCGTTGCTCTTGGGGCGCCAGGGGCGCCAGGGGCTCTGAGTGCTCTTGGTACTTTTGGCAGACCTGTCTTTCAGAATTTCAGAGAACCTACAACATGCCAGAGATGACCAGAAAGAGGCCGGGCACGATGCGCCTGGCCGACGCCATCAAGTACCGCCTGCCATTGGCCGGGGTGGTGTCGATCCTGCACCGCGCCAGCGGCGGGTTGATGTTTGTGTTGCTGCCTTTCATCATCTGGCTGTTTGACGTCAGCCTGAGCAGCGAGATCTCTTATGAGCGCTTTACCAGCGCCTTTGTGGCAGGCCTCGGCTTTGTGCCCGGCTGGCTGGTCAAGGTGGTGGTGCTGGCGCTGATCTGGGCCTTCCTGCATCACCTGATCGCTGGCCTGCGCCACTTGTGGATGGACATGACACACAGCGTCACCAAAGAGTTTGGACGCAACTCTGCTGTCGTGACGTTGGCCAGCAGTGTGCTCTTGACCGTGGCCCTGGGCGCAAAGCTCTTTGGCCTGTACTGAACAGGAGCGCAAAGATGGCGGTCAACTATGGATCCCGGCGCGTCGTCACTGGCGCCCACTACGGTTTGCGCGACTGGCTCAGCCAGCGCATCACGGCAGTGCTGATGGCGTTGTTCACCCTCGTGTTGGTGGTGCAGGTGCTGATGGTCAGCGGCCCGGTGGGCTATGACGCATGGGCCGGAATATTTTCGGCGCAGTGGATGAAGCTGCTGAGTTTTGTGATTTTCATCGCGCTGGGCTGGCATGCCTGGGTGGGTATGCGCGACATCTGGATGGATTACGTCAAGCCCGTGGCCCTGCGGCTGGTGCTGCAAGTGCTGACCATGGTCTGGTTGGTGGGCTGCATGGGCTGGGCAGTGCAAGTGCTTTGGAGGCTGTAAACACATCATGGCAGGATTGAACGATCTACCTACCCGCAGATTTGACGTCGTCATCGTCGGAGCCGGCGGCTCCGGCATGCGCGCGTCGCTGCAACTGGCATTGGCCGGCGTGAACGTCGCCGTGCTGTCCAAGGTCTTCCCGACCCGCTCGCACACTGTCGCTGCGCAAGGCGGCATCGGTGCGTCTTTGGGCAACATGGCCGAGGACAACTGGCACTACCACTTCTACGACACCGTCAAAGGCTCGGACTGGCTGGGAGACCAGGACGCCATCGAGTTCATGTGCCGCGAAGCACCCAAGGTGGTGTATGAGCTGGAGCACATGGGCATGCCTTTCGACCGCAACCCCGACGGCACCATCTACCAGCGGCCCTTTGGCGGCCACACCGCCAACTACGGCGAAAAGCCTGTGCAGCGCGCCTGCGCTGCTGCTGACCGCACCGGCCACGCGATGCTGCACACGCTGTACCAGCAAAACGTCAAGGCGCGCACCAACTTCTTCGTTGAATGGATGGCGCTGGACCTGATCCGCGATGCCCATGGCGACGTGCTGGGCGTGGTGGCGCTCGAGATGGAAACCGGCGAAGTGCATGTGCTGCAAGCCAAATGCACGCTGCTCGCCACCGGCGGCGCAGGGCGCATCTTTGCTGCCAGCACCAATGCGTTCATCAATACGGGCGATGGCCTGGGCATGGCGGCGCGCGCCGGCATCCCGCTGGAAGACATGGAGTTCTGGCAGTTCCACCCCACCGGCGTGCACAACGCCGGTGTGCTGTTGACCGAAGGCTGCCGAGGTGAAGGCGCCATCCTGCGCAACAGCGAGGGTGAGCGTTTCATGGAGCGCTACGCACCGACGCTGAAAGACCTGGCGCCACGCGATTTTGTTTCGCGCTGCATGGACCAGGAGATCAAGGAAGGACGCGGCTGTGGCCCCAACAAAGACTACATCCAGCTCGACATGACGCACCTGGGTGCAGAGACGATCATGAAGCGGCTGCCCAGCGTGTTCGAGATCGGCCACAACTTCGCCAACGTCGACATCACCAAAGAGCCGATCCCGGTGGTGCCCACCATCCATTACCAGATGGGCGGCATCCCGACCAATGTCTACGGGCAGGTCGTGGCGCCCAAGGACGGCAACCACTCCAGTGTCATCAGTGGCTTGTATGCGGTGGGCGAATGTTCCTGTGTCAGCGTGCATGGCGCCAATCGCCTGGGCACCAATTCGTTGCTGGACCTGCTGGTCTTCGGCCGCGCTGCCGGCAACCACATCGTGGACAGCGGCTTGCCCAAGCAGTCGCACAAAGAGCTGCCCAAGGACGCGGCCGATCGCCCGTTGGCGCGGCTGGCGCGGCTGGACAGCAGCACTGGCGGCGAATACGCGCAAAAGGTGGCCAATGATCTTCGCACCACGATGCAGCAGCATGCCGGAGTCTTCCGCACCCAAGCCAGCCTGGACGAAGGGGTCGCCAAGGTCAGCGCCATTGCCGAGCGTGCCAAGTCAGTCGCGCTCAAGGACAAGAGCAAGGTCTTCAACACCGCGCGCATCGAGGCGCTGGAAGTCGACAACCTGATCGAATCCGCTTTGGCCACGATGGTCTCAGCCGCAGCCCGCAAAGAGAGTCGCGGCGCCCACACCGTGGACGAATATGGCGATACCCCCGAGCTGCCCAACGGCCGCAACGACGCCGTGTGGCTGAAACATTCGCTGTGGTATTCCGAAGGCAACCGCATGGACTACAAGCCGGTCAACCTGCAACCGATGACGGTGGAATCGGTGCCGCCGAAGGTACGGACTTTCTGAGGCCGCTTCGCCAACTGAGCGGACTGAATTCACCGCAAGTACCGCACCTGTCGAACCTATTGAAGGCACTGAACGCATGAGCAACCGCACTTTCCAGATCTACCGCTACGACCCCGACGCCGACGACAAGCCGCGCATGCAGACGCTTCAGGTCGAACTCGACGGCAGCGAGCGCATGCTGCTCGACGCGCTGAACAAGCTCAAGGAGGTCGACCCCAGCCTGAGCTTCAGGCGCAGTTGCCGTGAAGGTGTTTGCGGCTCTGACGCGATGAACATCAACGGCAAGAACGGCCTGGCCTGTCTGACCAACATGCGCACGCTGCCGGGCACCATCGTGCTCAAGCCGCTGCCCGGCCTGCCGGTGATCCGCGACCTGATCGTCGACATGACGCTGTTCTTTAAGCAGTACGACAGCATCAAGCCCTACCTGGTCAACGACAGCCAGCCGCCAGAGAAAGAACGGCTGCAAAGCCCCG
>Ga0105049_10005099_pt1 | contig 15330 bp, 10 predicted proteins | sample MAT06_FD_78087 | JGI IMG/M metagenome (GOLD analysis project Ga0105049, IMG submission 78087) | Freshwater microbial communities from Lake Fryxell liftoff mats and glacier meltwater in Antarctica - MAT-06 | ecosystem: Environmental > Aquatic > Freshwater > Ice > Liftoff microbial mat | place... | reverse complement strand
TTGGCGGCATCGGTGCCCGCCTTCGCGGCGTCGCTCACCGCGGCGGTCCCGGCCTTTGCCGCATCGCCCGCGGCCTTCGTGCCCGACTCAACCGCGCCCGCAGCCTGATCCATCACGCTTTCGGCCGCGCCCTTTGAGGCGGGGGCGGATTTCTCCTCACAACCGACAGAGGCAAGACCGGCCAGCATCACGAGGGCGGTGGCGACTGGGAACTTCATCTTCGGGCTCCTGTTCATAAATGACACAACTAAAGCCGCGACCGAAAGGTGGCGGCAAGCGCGGCCCGGTGTGCGTGTGAACGAACGAGAGAGTATATTCTCGGTCCCACCGCAAGAGTGGCCCGCCGAGCCATTCAGACGCGAGGCTTGGGGCGTGGCGGTAGGTTGGATCTTTGCGGCTGCCGGAAGGCTGCGGCGTGAGATGTGTTCATGACCGCGTGGTGCGGCGTCGAGTGAAGCGCCGTGCCATACATTGGAAGGAGACCGAGATGGGAATCGTGAAGGAGTTCCGCGAGTTTGCGCTCAGGGGGAACGTGCTGGACCTTGCGGTAGGTGTGATCATCGGTGGCGCCTTCGGCGGCATCGTGAACTCGATGATCAAGGATGTCATCATGCCCATCGTTGCCATCCCCGGCAACGTTGACTTCACCAACCAGTACATCGGCCTGACCGAGAAAGTAAGGGCGGCCATTGCGGCCGATCCGAACCTGACGCTGGAGGCGGCTCGGGCTGTCGGGCCCACGCTTGCGTATGGCTCGTTCGTCACGATCCTCATCAACTTCATCATCCTTGCCATCTGCATCTTCATCGTCGTGAAGGCCTTCAACACGGCCCGCAAGCGTTTCGAGGCCGATCAGCCGGCCCCGCCGCCAGCCGGACCGACCACGGATCAGAAGCTCCTGACGGAGATCCGCGACCTGCTCGCCAAGCGCTGATCCGCGAGATCTGATCGCGGAGTCATCAGACCACGATCACCCAGAAACAAAGGAGCCCAGGGTCGCGGGACCCTGGGCTCTTGTTGTTGGTGAGTGCACTTTGGAGACGCGGATCTCTCCAGAGTCTGCGAGATTCAGGCCTCTTCGCCACTGCCCTCGTCGTCGGGACCATCGGCCTCGACCTGCGCCTCGATTTCCTTCTCGAGCTCCTCGATGGACTTCTCCTCCTCGACCTTCTCGCCCTTGGCGAGCTTCGCGGCCTTCTCGGCATCGAGCTTGCGCTTGAGGCTCTCGACGCGCGGCTTGTCGGGTGAGATGATGATCGAGGCCTGCTTGCCGAACCAGCGTGGCGGCTGCTCGAGCTTGCAGATATCCTGCAGGCTCGTGAAGCAGAGCTTGAGGTTGTCCAGGCCAAGCTCGCGGTGGGCGATCTCGCGGCCCTTGAAGCGCTGCGTGAACATGACCTTGTGGCCAGCCATCAGGAACCGCCGCGCCTGGTCAACGCGGATCTGGATGTCGTGCTCGTCGATCTTGACCGAGCGGCCAAGACGCAGTTCCTTCATCTCCGTGGACTTGGAGGCGGCACGCTGCTTGCGCTGCTTCTGGCTTAGTTCGTACTTGTACTTGCCATAGTCCATGATCTTGCAGACCGGCGGACGGGCCTCGGGAGAGATCTCAACGAGATCCATTCCCAGCTCCATCGCCTTCTGCATGGCCTGGTTGGTCTCCAGGACGCCCAACATCTCATCCTCCGGGCCAATGACCCGGACGGGGGTGATGCGGATCATGTGGTTGACCCGCGTGCGCTGCACCATCGGACCCTGATCACGGCTGAATCGACCCATACGTTCGCTACAACTCCTTTCGTCCAGACAAGGCGGAAGACCGCCAAGGGCCGGACACCTTCAACTCTGACTGGCGCTGCCGACAAGGGCGGCGCTGGACTCGGACATCATGCTGGACTGGGACGTCATTGAGAAAGCGTGTGATCGCGGATCGCGTGCTTGGCCGACCACCTGGTGGAGGACCTTGTTGAGCGCGAGGTAGCAGACCGCAGGTCGGGCCTGAGCCGTTGATCGCGTAGCGAGATGGAACGTTGGCGTCCTCATGGAAGGAGTGGCCAGAACGACCAGGCACCTTGGACGTGCCTCGCGTGGCATGATTGGAGGCCGCAGCAGAGGCCAGCAATGGGACAAACTTCGGACCTATGGCCCGAGACTTCGCCGTGCTCTCCAATCCGCGCGTCGACCAATGCGGGGCATCCTTCGGGTGGGGCTGAGGCGACCGGGTCACCCCGGAGATTCGCACGGCCACCACCTTGCACAAGGCTACCTACCGAAACCCGCCTTGGCAAGGCAGGAAATGCAAAATGATAAAATGGCGAACATGCCAACTGGTCAAATTGCCACGGGGGTGCGGGCTACTCGAGGGCGGCCGCGCCGGAGATGATTTCCGTGAGTTCGGTGGTGATCTGGGCTTGGCGGGCTCGGTTGAAGATTCGGGTGTACTTCTTGCCCGCCTTGCCAGCGTTGTCGGTTGCGGCCTTCATCGCGACCATTCGTGCGACGTGCTCGCTGACGATGGCGTCGTTAAAGGCTTGGAAGAGGAGGCTCTTGACGGCGGCGGGGAGGAGATCGTTCAGGAGTTCGGCCGCGGAAGGGGTGAACTCGTAGATCTGCTCCGTCGTGGTCGTCTTGGCCTGGGCACTGGCCTGAGCCTTCGAGATAGCGGGCGTCTGGAAGGGGAGGAGCTGCATGACCGCCGGGGCCTGGCGGCCTGCGGAGATGTACTTCATGGAGACGATGCGGACAGAGGAGATCTCGCCGCTGAGGAAGCGCTGCGTGTATTCTTCGGCGAGAGCGCGAACCTTGTCATATGTGGGCTTGTCGCCGAAGTGGGTGTGGACGCGGGCGACGTTGACGCTGGCGAACTTGAGGAAGCCGACACCCTTCTTGCCGATGGCGTCGATGGAGCCCTGCCGCGCGTTGGGGTTGGCCTTGAGCATGGCCATGAAAGCGCGGAGGACCGAGCCGTTGTAGGGGCCGCAGAGGCCGCGGTCGGAGGTGATGACAAGGGAGAGCTCCTTGCCGCCGGGCCTGCCTGGCTGGAGGAGGGGGTGGGTCGTATCACCCAGGCCCGAGGCGAGCTGGCCGACGAGCTCGAAGAGGGCCTCGCTGTAGGGCTTGCCCGCGACGGCAAGTTGCTGGGCGCGCGCGAACTTGCTGGTGGCGATCATCTGCATCGTTTTGGTGATGCGGCGGATGTTGCCGACGGCCTTGATGCGCTTCTTGATCTCGCGAGTCTTGCCCATAGGGAGGCAAGGATAGGACGGAAAAAGGCACTGGGGACCAGGGACAAGGCACCAGGGTCAGAAAAGAGAGGGAACCGGGACTAGGAAAACAAGAAGACAGACGACAGGGGGAAAATTCTAGGAAACTGGCCTGAGGCCGGCTCCAGGTTTGCCGTCAGGCTGGGCGTGCGACGCTGGCGCTGACTTCGCGGCTGAGCCAGGCTCGCGCGAATGCCCAAGACTTCTTCACGGTGGCTGGTGAGAGGTCGATCGCCGCGGCGGTTTGCTCGATGGAGAGGCCGGCGAAGTAGCGAAGCATGACGATGCGGGCGGCGCGTTCGTCGAGGGCTTCGAGCTTCTTGAGTGCTTCATCAAGGGCGAGGATCTCGTCGCTGGAGGTCTCGCTGAGTTCGCCCGTGACACCCGCGGCGACGGCGTCGTCGTGGAGCTCGACGCGTGCGACTCCGCCGCCGCGCTTGTGCGTTTGACGGGCTCGGGCGCGCTCGATCAGGATCCGGCGCATGGCGAGCGCGGCGGCACCAAAGAAGTGGCCGCGGCTCTGCCAAGACGCGACGCTGGGATCATTGTCGCCGACCAGACGCATGTACGCCTCATGGACGAGAGCGGTAGGCTGGAGGGTGTGGCCGGCGCCCTGGCGAGCCTCGCGCCCCATGTTGGCTTGTGCCAGCCGCCGAAGCTCGTCATAGACGATGGGCAGGAGATCGGAGGAGGCCTTGGCATCGCCCGCCGCGGCGGCGTGAATGAGGACGGTCACGTGGCGCGGATCGTGCGTGACCTGCGTTGAGGCTGAAAGGATGGTGTGCTGATTGGGGCTAGGTTCGATGGGCATGCAAATCTCCAGCGAGACATGCGAGAAGGCTCGAAGAGGAGGAATGGAATTGTTGAGGAGTAAGAAGCGGGGCGTAACATTCGGCAGCAGGCATTGGGCCTTCGTTCCGCCCTAGTGCCCAGTGCCTAGTCCCCAGTGCTTAGCCCTCGTGCCTTCCCCCATCACACATTGAAGTACTTCGCCTCCGGATGATGCACGATGATCGCGCTTGTGCTCTGCTCGGGGTCGATCTGCCAGTTCTCGGTGAGGACGCAGCCAATCCGGCTGGGGTCCAGCAGGCGGAAGAGGTTGTCCTGGTGGCTCAATTCGGGGCACGCGGGATAGCCGAAGGAGTAGCGTGAGCCGCGGTAGTGCTGGGTGAAGAGGTCCTTGATGCGTGGGCTGTCGTCGCCCGCGATGCCGAGTTCTTGCCGCATGCGCTTGTGCCAGAACTCTGCGAGTGCTTCGGCGGTCTCGACGCCCAGGCCGTGGAGATAGAGGTAGTCGGTGTAGCGGTTCTGCTCGAAGAGAAGCTTGGCCTCTTCGCTGGCCTTGCTGCCCATCGTCACGCAGTGCAGGCCGATGATGTCGGCCTCGCCGGACTCGATGGGGCGGAAGTAGTCGCTGATGCACAGTCTTTTCTTGTCGGGCTGGCGCGGGAAGTTCAGCCGCTCGCGCTCGCGGCGTTGGCCCGGAGCCGCCGGGTCCCAGATGACAAGGTCGTCGCCATCGGCGTTGCACTCAAAGTACCCGTAGGCGACGGCAGGGCGCAGGATCTTGCGGGCTTTCGCGTCCGCCTTGAGCTTCTGGAAAATGGGGAGGATCTGGTCTTCGAGGAGCGCGTCGTAGTCCGCGTCGCTGAGTGCGCCCTTCTTGATCTGCCACTGGCCGCGGAAGAGTGCGACGGGGTTGATGAAGGGATAAATGTCATGAAGGTCCAGCCCGCCGGACTCGGACGTGATGACGCGCGAGCCCAGGAACGGAGCCTTGGGAACCGCGTGCGTCGTCGAGACGCTGCTGCGGACGCGCGGTCCGGGCGACTTTGGCGGCGCGAGCGTCGCGGTCGCGGATTCGGACGAGACACCGCCCGGGAGGGCGGTGCTGCCCGAGTTTGCGGCGGCGAGCTTCTCGATGCGTGAACGGTTGATCGTGTCCTCGGCGGCGCTGCGCTTGGTCTGGCGCTCGTCGATCTCGCGTTCAAGCGTGTCGGTCTGGCCGCCCATGATGAGGTCCATGGTGCGGAGGCCGTCGAAGGCGTCCTTGCCATAGAAGAGCTTGCCCGAGTAGACCTTTCGCAGGTGGCCCTCGCAGTAGTGGCGCGTGAGCGCCGCGCCGCCCAGGATGACCTTTGGCGAGAGGCCCTGGACGTTGAGCTCCTTGAGGTTCTCCTCCATGACGTTCACGCTCTTGACGAGAAGTCCCGAGAGGCCGATGGCGTCGGCGCCGCTCTCCTTCCAGGCCTTGAGGATCTCAGGGAGCGTCTGCTTGATGCCGATGTTGATGACCTTGTAGCCGTTGTTGCTGAGAATGATGTCGACGAGGTTCTTGCCGATGTCGTGGACGTCGCCCTTGACGGTCGCGAGCACGATCGTGCCTTTGGCCTGGCCAGCGATCTTCTCCATGTAGGGCTCGATCTTGGCCACGGCCATCTTCATGACCTCGGCGCTCTGGAGCACGAAGGGGAGCTGCATCTGGCCCGAGCCAAAGAGCTCGCCCACGGTCTTCATGCCGTCGAGGAGGTGGTCGTTGATGATCTCGAGAGGCTTGTACTTTGCGAGTGCAGCGCCGATGGTCTCGCCGAGTGCTTCCTTCTCGCCATCGATGATGTGGGCGCGGAGCTTCTCTTCGAGAGTGAGCTCCTTGCGAACCTTCTTGGTTGCGCCGGGAACTTCGGCATCCTTGAAGAGCTCGATGAAGTACTGGAGCGGGTCAAAGCCCTCGCGGCGCCGGTCGTAGATGAGATCCATCGCGGCGTCCCACTGCTCCTGTGGGATGCGGTTCTTGGGGAGGATCTTGCTGAAGTGAACGATCGCGCTCGTGAGCCCGGCCTGGGTGAGCTCGTTCAGGAACGCGCTGTTGAGGACGATCCGTTCCGCAGGCTTGAGGCCGAATGAGCAGTTGGAGAGTCCAACGGTGGTCTGGCAGCGCGGGAACTTCTGCATGATGCGCCGGACGCCCTCGATGGTCTCAAGGCCCGAGCGGCGGTCGCTCTCCATTCCCGTTGAGATGGGGAGGACGAGCGGATCGAACATGACATCTTCTTCGGCGAGGCCATGGAAGTCGACGGCGCGGCGCAGGCCGCGTTCGGCGATGGCGAGCTTGCGGTCGGCGGTGCGGGCCATCGAGGCTTCTCGGTCCTCGTCGATCGAGCCGATGACGAGCCCGGCGCCGTAGGTCTTGGCGAGGCTGGCGACGACGTCGAACTTGTGGTCACCGTCCTCGAAGTTGGCGGAGTTGATGAGGCACTTGCCGCCAGCGTGCTTGAGGCCGGCCTCGATTGTCGCGACCTGTGTCGAGTCGAGCATGAGCGGGATGTTCACCTGCCGCACGACTCGCCGGACAATCTCGGCCATGTCGCGCGCGTTGTCGCGCCCGGCGTAATCGACGTTGAGATCCAGCACGTGGGCCCCGTCGTGGCGAACCTGCTCGCGCGCGAGGGAGACGATGCCGTCGAAGTCCTCGGCCTCCAGGAGCTTCTTGAAGGCGCGGCTGCCGCTGGCGTTCATGCGCTCGCCGACGATGAGGATGGAGTTGTCCTGGCGGTAGTCCTGCGCCGAATAGAGGCTCGTTACGGCGGCCTTCGGCGCGGAGAGGAGCATGGGGGACTTGCTACCGCGCTTGATGAAGTCATCGACCATGCGCGTGAGCATCGCGATGTGGTCCGGGGTCGTGCCGCAGCAGCCGCCGACGATGCGGACACCGTCGGTCTCGACGAACTTCTGCATGGCCTCGGTGAAGGGCTGGGGTCCCAAGGGGAACTCTGCGTGGCCCTCGTGCAGGATCGGGAGGCCGGCGTTGGGCATGATGGAGACGGCGCGCCGGAATGCGGGCGCGCCGGGCAGCGTGCCCATCGCGCCCCAGTGCTTGCCTAGCCAGTGGACGTGCTCGGCCATCTCAACTGGGCCCGTGGCGCAGTTGAGGCCGAGGGAGGTAATGGGGTAGCCCGCGAGCGCTTGCGCAACAGCGGAGATCTCGCTGCCCAGCAGCATGGTGCCGGTGGTCTCGATCGTAACGGAGACCATGATGGGGATGTCGGCGGCGGTCTTGCCTGCGTCCGCGAGCGCCGAGAGGACCGCGTTGATGACGCACTTGACCTGCAGGAGGTCCTGGCACGTCTCGATGATGAAGCAGTCGACGCCGCCCTCGATCAGCCCCGCGGCCTGCGCCTTGTAGCTCGCGAACATCGCTTCCCAGTCGATGTTTCCCAGCGTGATGAGCTTGGTGCCCGGGCCCATCGAGCCCGCGACAAAGCGCGGCTTGTCCGAGGTTGAGTGCTTCCTCGCCACGGCCTTGGCGAGGCTGGCGGCGGCGATGTTGATCTCGCGGCAGCGGTCCTGAAGATCAAACTCCGCCAGCACGTGCGGCATGCCGCCGAAGGTGCAGGTTTCGAGGACGTCCGCCCCGGCGATGAGGAAGGACTCGTGAATCTCGGAGATGACGTCTGGCCGCGCGAGGACCAGGACCTCCGGGCAGTTCTCCTTGCCCCAGAAATCTTTCTCGATGTCGAGCGGGAGCGCGTGCGTGGCGGTGCCCATCGCGCCGTCAAAGATGATCGGCTTGCGGGCGAGGGTAGCGAGGAAGAGGCTGGGCATGGGCGGCGTGTCCTGGCTTGGCGTCGCGAGGTATGGACCCCGAGGCGTGCGGTAAAGGCGACTCATCGATCGCGCCGCGAGTCGCACCCGCTGAGCACGCAAAAGGCCAAAGTCCCGAGAATCGCGTGCTGCCAGGGCCGACTTCCACGGCGTGATCCTACAAATGAAGACATGTTTGAACCGAGCTTCGACCGGCAAGAACTGTCCATCCATGTATCCGGATGAACGGATAAACATAGGCAAGGGAGCGGTTTGTGTCAATCTTAAGGAGTGTGACGCGGGGCGGCCGCGTCGATGGCGTCGAAAGACGGCTCAGCCATCGATGAACCTCGCGGGGGCGAAAGTCGTCGCTGCTATCCTGACCGGATCGCCGGATGGTGAGTGGCTTTGGGGCCGGCCGCGGGCGGTGAGGGGGTTGGGGTTGTTGGGGGTGTGGGGGGTGTGGGAGACTCGCTTTTGCACGCTCGCAAGCCCGCGGTTGGGTTCATCTTCGCGACGCTGCTCCTCGATGTGATCGGGTTCGGGCTGCTCATTCCGGTGGCGCCGAGGTTGGTGCAGTCGCTGATGAATGACGGTGCGGGAGGGACGGAGGCGCAGGCCGCGTGGTACTACGGCGTGCTCATCGCGACGTACGCGGCGATGCAGGTGCTCTTCGCTCCGATCCTGGGTGCGCTTTCGGATCGGTTTGGGCGGCGGCGTGTGCTGCTGGTGGCGCTGCTGGGATCGGGGCTTGATTACTTCGCCATGGCGTTTGCGCCAGCGTTGTGGGTCCTGTTTTTGACGCGGGCAATCAACGGGATCTCGGGGGCGAGCATCACGGTGTGCACGGCGTACATCGCGGATGTGACGCCGCCGGAGAAGCGGGCTGCGGCGTTTGGGCTGGTGGGCGCGGCGTTTGGACTTGGCTTCATCATCGGGCCGGTGCTCGGCGGGTTTCTTGGCTCGATTGACATCCACCTGCCGTTCTATGTGGCGGGAGCCGTGACGCTGGTGAACTGGCTGTATGGGTGCTTCGTGCTGCCGGAGTCGCTGCCGCCAGCGCTGCGGCGGCCGTTCAGTTTGGCGCGGGCGAATCCGTTCGGCGCGTTCTGGGGGCTGGGCAAGTACCCGCTGGTGGCGGGGATGGCGTCGGCGCTCTTCATGCTGAACCTTGCGATGTTTGGTTTGCACGCAACCTGGGTTTTGTACACGGCTCATCGGTACGGCTGGAACGAGTTCCAGGTCGGGCTCTCGCTGACGATTGTCGGGATTGGCGCGGCGGTAGTGCAGGGGGGACTGGCGCGGAAGATCATTCCCGCGCTCGGGCCCGGAGTGCTGGGTGAGAAGCGGGCGCTCCTGATTGGCATGGGCATCGGCGTGCTTGCGTATGTGGGGTACGGGGCCGCGACGGAGGGGTGGATGATCTATGCCATCGTGGTCGCGGCGTCGATCGCTGGCATCGCGCAACCCGCGGGACAGGCGCTGATCACGCGAACCGTCGGCCCAAGCGAGCAGGGTGCGGTCTCGGGCGCGCTCACGAGCCTGCAGAGCGTCGCGAATATCCTGGGGCCGCTGATCGCCACGAATGTCTTCGCATGGGCAATTTCGGAGTGGGCGGTGTGGCCGCTGAATGTGCCGGGGCTTTCGTTCTTTGTGGGTGCGGTGCTGGCGTTGGTGGGCATGCTGCTGGCGGCGCGAGCGGTTCGAATGGTGGGCAGGGATGGAGCTTGATGCACCTTGCCGGGCGTAGTGAATCTATCGTCGCGACCGAGTCACATGGCCCGGCTAAGCGCTGAGTGGCGGCGGGCATGCAGGGGGGTTGGCGGAGGTCAATCTCTTGCAATTCACCCGCGCATCTTCGCGATCGTCCCTGTCGTGCTCTTTCCCGGGACGAGATCCACGAGCGCGACTCGCCCGCCGATTGACTCAACGAATTCGGCCCCCACCACCTTGTCCTTGGTGTAGTCCGCGCCCTTCACGAGCACGTCGGGCCGCAGCACTCTGATAAGTTCGAGGGGTGTGTCGTCGCTGGCCTTGCCGAAGAAGACCACGGCCCCGACGGACTCGAGCGCGCCCAGGACGCGGGCGCGATCCTCCTGCGTGTTCACCGGGCGCGACTCACCCTTGAGGCGGCGGACCGATGCGTCGTCGTTGACGCCGACGACAAGGAAAGCGTTCTTGCCGCCAGCCTCGCGCGCCTTCTCGAGCAGCGTGACATGGCCTCGGTGGAGAATGTCGAAGCAGCCGTTGGTGAAAACGATGGGGCGGCCGGTGCTGCGGATCGCGGCGATCTCGAGGGCTGCCTCGTCGGGTGTTCTGATTTTGCCGCGGTCCTCGCGCGAGCGGAGGAGGACTTCGTGGTGCACGCGCTCGAGAGGGATGGGCTCGACGCCGAAGATCTCTACTTCGAGCCCCGCCGCGGCGTTGGCGAATCGCACGGAGTCGGCCCAGGTGCAGCCGTTCGCTCGTGCGGCGGTGAGCCCCGCGAGGAACATGTCCCCCGCGCCGGTAACGTCGTAGACCTGTCGCGCCGCAGTGGGGACCGCGAGTGGTTCCTCGCCGCGCTCCAGAAGGAGCGCCCCTTGCTTGTCCAAGGTCAGGACGCAGGCCTCAAGATCGAGCTGCGCCATGAGACGCCTGCCGAGCTCGGCGTTGTGCTCGACGGAGCCGTCGGTGCCGGTCTTCATCGCGGTTGCGACTTCGGCCTCGGTGCGGTTGGGGGTGATCGCTGTCGCGCCGCGGTACTTGGCGTAGGAGGCAAGGCGCGCCGGATCGACCATCACGGGCTTGCCGGCGCGGTGCGCCATCTCGATCACGCCAGCGCAGAGCGCGGCCGAGCAGACGCCCTTGTTGTAGTCCTCGATGCAGACGACGTCGGCGCTCGGGAGGAGCTTCTCGAACGAGGCGAGCAGACGCGCCTCGACTTCGCCTGTGATTGGCTCGCTGCTCTCAAAGTCGACGCGGAACATCTTCTGCGGGTGGCGGGCCTGCGCGAGGCCGATGAGGTTGAGCTTGCGCGTGGTGGGGCGCGATGCATCGGTGGTGAGGTGCGAGGCGTTGACGTCGTTGGCCGCGAGCGCCTCGCGGAGGCGACCGCCAGCCTCATCATCCCCTACAACTCCCAGAGCCGTGACTTTGCCACGCAGCGCAGCAAGGTCCATGCACACATTTGCACTGCCTCCGGGCCGATGCTCGCGCCGGCGCACGTGCAGCACCGGCACCGGCGCATCCGCCGAGAGCCGCTCGGCATCGCCGAACAGAAGCTCATCGAGCATGAAGTCACCGATGACGAGGGCGTGAAAGCCCTTCCAATTCGCGAGCGCGGCGAGGAGCGTGTCCATTCGGGGCCAGTGTATGGGGATCGGCGCGGGGGTGGGCCGCTGGCCAGGTGGTTAGTTGGCGAGCATCGAGACGCGATGGCGCTCGATGGCCTCGCGCAGCGCGGTTTCAAGAGCTGCCTCGCCGCTGAGTGTGAGTTCCAGCCGCGGCCGCGCGACGGCGCAGGGCCAGACTTCGGGACGCACCCGCCGGAGCTTGGACCAGTCCTTGTCGGTCACGATGATGACGTCCGCACGCGAGGCCCGCGCGAGCTCGAGGAGCTTGGCGATCGTTCCCGGCTCGTACGCGTCGTGATCACGCAGCGTGAGCACTTCGCATGGATCTGCGCCGATGGCGCCGCGCACCATCGCAATGAAACGGTCCGGGTTGCCGATGGCACAGCAGACCATCACGCGGCGGCCGGAGAGCGAGGCGGATGGAAGCTCGCGGTCTTCTCCACTCCCTGCATCGCGCCAGAGCAACCCTTCCCAGGTGTGCTTCGCACGCAGGATCGGGAGGTCAGCCTTGATCTCGTGGACCTCGCGCTCCAGCTTCGCGTTTCGAGCTTCATCCCCGTGCGTCAGCACAACCAGACCTGCGCGAGAAAGTGATTGCGCAGGCTCGCGCAGCCATCCCCGCGGCAGCAGCCGATCTTCGAATGGATTGCGCGTGGCGTCGATCATCACGATGTCCAGGTCGCGCGCGACGCGGCGATGCTGGAAGCCATCATCCAGGACGACGACGTCGGACACCTTCGGCGGGCCTTCGCGCGTGATCGCGGGCGATGCGTTCGCTTCACCACTTTCTCCGGCGCGATCATGCGCGCGTGCCTCTTCCGCGAAGAGGTCGAGAAGACCCTCGACCCGATCTGCCCGCGCGACCACAGCAACGCCGGGGAACTGGCGGAGGTAGGAGTCTTCTTCGTCGCTGCGGCCGCCGTGCCTGGCGCCGTAGCCGCGCATGGCGATGCAGGGTGCCTGTCCCATCGCGATGAGGGTTCGCACAACGCGCGCGACCATCGGACTCTTCCCCGTGCCTCCGACGGAGAGGTTGCCAACGCTGATGACGGGTCGATCAAGTGAAACCACACCGCGTCCGGCATCAAAGGCGCGATTGCGGCGAGTGATCTCCCATCGATAGATGGGTTCGGCGATCGCGGCCAGCAGGCCGAGCCACGCTGGCAGCGGGCCGCGCGTGTGAGCTTTGACAGGCTTGGTGAAATCGCCCGGGTTCATCGAGGTGGACCATACCCCGGTGCCGCGGCGGACGCGCGGCAGCCTGTTGCGGCGGTGGCGGTCCGAGAAGGAACCATGTCCAGCCTTGCGGACGCGTGGTATCGCCCAACTCGGACGATTGTGCTGGCATTGCTGGCCATATGGCGCATGATGATGATGCAGGCCACAACGCCTGAAGCACGCCAGCGACTCCGGCGGCGCCGACCCATCCAGAGCGTGGATTGGGCCGGTGACCGGGTCTGGCAACGAGGGAAAGACATGCTCACGACATCGCTTTTGATCGCCGCCGCCGTTTCGAGCCAGCTTGCCGCCGCGAACGCTGGACCGGGAATCGACTATCAGTCGAGAGGATTCACGAGCCCCAACTCCGGCGTTCGGCAGATCGCAACGCCCCGCGCGTTCCCGACGAACGTGAGAGACAGCCTCCGGCGTCCCGGCTTCGGTGGGCGGATGTGGATCTCTGCGTCGGTTGGCTCGTTCGACAGTCAGGAGCCCGGCGCATCGGCGTATGGCGCGCACGTTGGCGATGACACCATTATCTACGGCCGAATCGCCCACCTCGCCATCTCAATGTCCCCTTGGCAGGTCCAGTCCGAACGCCGTCTCGAGGCAGCTCGTCAGGAGTGGCTAAAGGAAAACAACTTCACCGGCGGCGTGCGGAGCTTCGTGAACGATGCAAGCCTCGCGGTCCTTTTGATGGACAGCAGTGGCGCTGCGGACGCGCCAGCAGCCGTGCGAGTTCGCACGCCCATCGCGCCACGCGGCGTGATCGAGGTTTCCCCCGAGGCGACCAAGTTCCGCCAGCGCATGCAGGTTCGTGCGAACCCCAACACCCCCCACACGATCGTCGTGCGTCCCGCAACCGTGGTCGCCGACGCTCGGTAAGCGGCAGGAACTCACTTCCAAGAAGGGCGGGCTTCGTGCCCGCCCTGTGTGCATTCTGCGCTGGCGTGCGGCGGTGTAGCGCGCTTCGTACGCTCTGGATATGTCGCGCCTTCCCTTTGATCCCAAGAAGATGGCGGTGCAGCCGCCAGCCAAGACGGCACAGGCGGCCGAGCGCGTGCTCACGGTCTCCGACCTTGCGGCCCGCATTGATCGGGCCCTGCGCGATGGCTTTCCGACGTCGGTGCGATTCCAGGGCGAGGTTGGCGGCTTTCGCGACCGGACGCACTGGTACTTTGATCTCAAGGACGACAAGGCGGTCGCGTCGTGCGTGGTCTTCGCGTCGGTAGCGCGAAAGATGGGCTTTACGCCGCGAGATGGGCAGCAGGTTGTCGCATCCGGTCGAGTCGAGTTCTACGCGAAGGGTGGGAAGGTCTCGGTCATTCTCGACTCTCTGCAGCCAGCGGGGCAGGGCGAGAAGGAGCTGGCGCTCAAGCGATTGATCGAGGATCTGCGCGGACGCGGCTGGCTTGATCCGCTGTCGAAGAAAGCCCTGCCGACCTTCCCGCGGCGTGTCGCGGTCGTGACGAGCGCAACCGGCGCTGCGCTCCAGGACGTTCTGCGCATCATGCGCGATCGGTGCCCCGCGGTGGACGTGCTGATCTGCGACGTGCGCGTGCAGGGCGACGCCGCGGCGGGCGAGATCGCGGCGATGATCCGGCACGTTTCTGATTCGCACGCGCAGCTTGGGGTTGACGCGATCCTGCTCACGCGCGGCGGCGGCTCGATGGAGGACCTCTGGTGCTTCAACGAACTGGTTGTCGCTGAAGCAATCCACGCGTGCCGCGTGCCGATCGTCGCCGCGATCGGGCACGAGACCGACACCACCATCGCGGAACTGGTTGCCGATGAGCGCAGCGCCACTCCGACGCACGCGGCGATGCGCCTCACGCCAGATCGTGCCGCGCTCGCGCGACAGATCTCGACGCTGCGGCAGCGCGCGGACCAGAGCCTGCGCTCGATGCTTCGACAGGCTGGACAGGCCGGCGCGATGGATGAGATGCGACTGCTCGGTGCGGTGCGGGCCATGCTTCGCGAGCGCGCTGCGACGCTTGGGCAACTCGCAGCTCGCCTCGAGCGCCAACGTCCGCAGGCTGTTCACGCCAGGCTCATCTCGCGCCTGCACGATGCCGAACGCTCGCTCAAGGGCGCGGTACAAGGTGCCATCGCCCGCGCTCGCGTCGACCTCGCGCGACCTTCGCTCGAGCGCGCGATGTCACATCGGCTCGCGATGGAGTCGGCACGCGTCGGCTCGGCGGCGGCGCAGTTGCACGCCATCAGCCCCACACGCGTGCTGGAGCGCGGCTACTCCGTCACGCTGCGCGCGGATGGGCGTGCAGTGAGAACTCCGAGCGATGTTGCTGCCGGTGAGCTGCTGACAACGAGGTTGTCCGAAGGGACCATCCGCTCATCGGTCGAGGGCACGGCGACCGCCCCACGGCTGAGCGCGAAGCGCAGGCCGCGAGCCCCCGACACTTCGCCGGGCCTATTCCCGACAGGGTAATGCCTGACCGGCGGCCTACGCCGCGAGCTTTGTGCCGCGCTCGACGAGCCGGTTCACGTATCGCGTGACCTGCTCAACAAGGAACTCGCGATGCGAAGCGTGGAAGGCAAAGTCGAACGCGCCACCGAGATACAGGTTCTGCGCGCTGTCGAGGTGCGTGTGGGCGATGCGCACGGTCATGCCCAGTGGCGCGGGGATCTCGGGGCGCAGGTCCGCCTGGCACCAGACAAGCCTTGAGCGGTTCGCCGCGGCGTGATCCTCTCGCGCGACGACGAGGCCAAGGCCACCACCGCTGAGATTCATGAGCTGGCCGCGGAAGGGCGGCCCAACCTCCGGCAGCAGCGTGGCCTCGCCAGCTTCAAACGGGCCGCGCTCGCCGCGCTCGATGGACTGCACGAGCGCCCTGTTGGCGACTTCGGCAGCGACGACGCTGGTGGGATCCAGGAGTGGCCAGCAACCGACGTTGGGGAGCGTGAGCTGCACGGTG
>Ga0105049_10005098_pt1 | contig 15331 bp, 12 predicted proteins | sample MAT06_FD_78087 | JGI IMG/M metagenome (GOLD analysis project Ga0105049, IMG submission 78087) | Freshwater microbial communities from Lake Fryxell liftoff mats and glacier meltwater in Antarctica - MAT-06 | ecosystem: Environmental > Aquatic > Freshwater > Ice > Liftoff microbial mat | place... | reverse complement strand
GGAGCGCGTCGTCGCCCAGCGTGACGATGGAGACCGAGGTGGCCGCCAGCACCAGACTGGCGACGGCCACGAGCAGGAGCGCCATGAGGCACTCGATGAGGAGCTGTCCGCGACGCGGTCGCACGGGCGGGCGCGGGCGCGACGAGGTGAGTGACGGTAACGAGGGAGGCATGGTCGCACAGTACTGCTACGCCTGCCTCGACTTGTCACCAGAATCGTGCGCGCAGGATCATGACACCGCGGAGCGACCGTCCGACGCCACCGCGGGGACCCCACTCGATCCGGCGTGGAGCGGCAGCAGGATCACGAACGCGGCGCCGCCCTCACGCGCACGCTGCACCCAGATGGTCCCGCCCAGATTCTCGATGGTGCTCGCCACGATCGCCAGCCCGAGCCCAGTGCCTTTGCCCGGCTGCTTAGTGGAAAAGAACGGTTCGAAAATGCGCTCTTCGTCCTCCGGTGCGACACCGGTGCCCGAATCGGCCATCACAATCTGCAGGAAGCGCGAGGGAGACTCCGGGCGCGCCAGCCAGGCCAAAGCGCGCTTGCTGGGCCGGTGCGTCCAGCGCTGGGGCGATGGATCGGATCGGCGCTTGTCGATCGCCTCCGTGATCGACTCCGCGTCATTGATGCGGCTACTGATCACGACGTCGCCTTCACGATCCATGGCATCGACCGCGTTCAGCAACAGATTGACGAAGACCTGCTCGAGGTCATGGCGTTCGGCGTACACGACCCCGTCCGGCGCCTCGAGGCCGCGCGTCACGCGAAAGCGGCGCACGATGCCCTGATCATCGAGCAGGTTGACCACCTCTTCGATCACCTCGTCGACGACCACTGGCTTGGGCGTCAGTCGCCGCGGCCGCGCGTAGTCCAGCAGGCCGCGCATGATGCGATCGATGCGCGTGATCTCGCGCTCGAGGGCATCGATCGGCTCGGTGGTCCCCGGCACGTCGGTGGTCCGCATACGCAACACATGCGCATAGTTCGCGATCGCCGACACCGGATTGCCGATTTCGTGCGAGATGCCCGCCGCGATTCGACCCATCGTCGCGAGCTTCTCGACGCGCATGCGCGACTGGGTGGCGGCGAGCATCTGCTCCGTCATGCGGTTGATGCTGGTGGCCAGCTGCGCGAACTCGTGCGTGTCTCCCACCGGCACTCGGCGGCTGTTGTCGCCGTCGGCGATGGCCTCCGCCGCTTCGACACATTCCGCCAGGGGAACTTCGACCAGCGCCACGACCTGTCGTCGTAGTACGCTCACCCAGACGGCCGACACCAGCACCACCAGCAACGCCACGATGGGCCACCGGAGGTACGGCTGGAGCTCCTCCGTGACCCACATGGTCAAGATGATCGCCACCAGCGCACTGCCGCTGGCTAGGGCGAGCACCTGCTTGAGTCGTTGATGAATGCCGGGAGTGGGGATAGCGAGCACACGGGGAGGATGCCTGTCGCGAGCTCCTGAGGCAACCGGGCAACGCGACCCGAGTGCCTGATAACGACGCGAGGAGCCGAGCTTTCGCCCGACTCCTCGCCCCGCCGGAGCTTAACGCTCCAGTGATGCCCTGCGCGCTTCTGCCTGCTGATGCCAAAACGTCAGCAGGCGAAGCGCATTCACACGTTAGCGGCAGAGCGCTCCACCGGGGACGCCGTCCGGACGCGCGACTGTCGCTACATCGCCAACGAAGATGTCGCAGGCCACGCCGCTCGGATGCAAGGTAGTGGCCGTCCAGCCAGCGGCAGTACGCGCGCCCATCGAGATTACCGTGCCTGAGGAACCGACCGGTGGAATTACCGGTCCTGCCGCGTAGGTGTTGACGTCCGAGAAGTGGGATTCCATCGTCGAGACCAGGTTCTTCAGGTCCGACTTGGCGGCGGTGACGTACGCCTTCCTCTTCGTCTCGGCGAACTTCGGAATCGCGATGGCGGCCAGGATGCCGATGATCACGACGACGATCAACAGTTCGATCAGGGTAAAGCCTTTGCGGGTGCGCTGCATGGTCCGTCTCCATTCGGGGGGGTGCGACCGGGCCTCGGTGCCCGTTTCGTTGATCTCAGGTATGGCAACGCGCGTACCACGGCGCCCTGCAGCGGTAAGTCATTGATTTGCAACGCGTTCAGAATCTTTTGCATCGCCTGACCGGCGCTGCCACGCTGTCATTTTGCAATTCTCACGCAATGTGCAAGGCATCCGTCTCGTTCCGACGATCGCTCCCGCTGTATCGCTCATACTGGGCACACAACGACGCGGGGAGCCGAGCTTTCGCCCGACTCCTCGCCCCGCCGGAGTTTCACGCTCCAAGGATGCCCTGTGCGCTTCCGCCTGCTGATGCCGGAGCGTCAGCAGGCGGAAGCGCATTCACACGTTAGCGGCAGAGCGTTCCACCAGGGGCGCCATCAGCACGCGGGGCCACCACCAGGTCGCCCACGAAGACGTCGCAGGTCACGCCGCTCGGATGCGTCGCGACGGCCGTCCAACCACCGGCCGTGCGTGTGCCCATCGTGATGATCACGCCTGAGGAACCGACCGGCGGAACCAGCGGTCCCGCCGCGTAGCTGTTGTTGTCCGAGAAGAACGCTTCCATCGTCGACACCAGGTTCTTCAGATCCGACTTGGCGGCGGTGACGTACGCCTTCTTCTTCGTCTCGGAGAACTTGGGAATCGCAATGGCGGCCAGAATGCCGATGATCACGACGACGATCAGGAGTTCAATGAGGGTAAATCCCTTGCGCGTGCGTTGCATATGACTTCTCCAGTGGGGGGCTGACAACGCTGGTCACCCGTGGTGGTGTCCGACGCGACACCATGGGCGCGTGCAGCTGCCCTGCCACGATGATGACCATACGCTAACCCACCGCACTACAAACACTTGCATCATTATTACGCAGGTCTACTCGGCGTGTCGCCACTGGTGTTTTGCACGGGTCCTTTCAGCCTGCCATACATGCCACCCACCGTGTGGTACTACTGGCAGACCGCCTCACCCGGCGCGTTCGCGGGCAGCGACGATCCCGCGGCCATCGTGCACTCGACGCCGGGCACGCCGACGTGCGTCGCCGTGGCAGACCATCCCGATGTCGTGCCGGTAAACGTGAGGATGACCCCGTCCGACGCCGGTGGCGCCACCACAGCGGTGTACGAATCGTCCGTCGTGAAGCGGGACTCGGCCGTGGTCGCCAACCCGCGCAAATCGGACTTCATGGCGGTGACATACGCCCGTCGTTTCGAGTTGCCGAATTTGGTGATTGCCACCGTGGCCAAAATCCCGATGATCATCACGACCGTGAGCAGTTCGATGATCGTGAATCCGATGCGGCGGCGCACCCGTGCAGGCATGGTCAGACTTCTCCGTAACGAGCAAGTTTGCGATAGAGCGTGGAGGGATCGATGCCAAGCATGTCGGCGGCGCGGCTCTTGTTGCCGCCTTCGTTCTGCAGGACCCACTGGATGTACGCGCGCTCGATCGCCTCGAGCGTCGGCGACACCGGCGCGCGTTCACTCACCAACGGCTCGGCGCGACGGGCCGTCACGCGCTCCGGCAGTGCATCGGGGTCGATCACCGACCCACTGCATAGAATGACGGCGCGTTCGAGTGCATTCTCGAGTTCGCGCACATTGCCGGGCCACGAGTAGGCCAAGAGCGCGTCGAGGGTGTCGTCACGCAGCATCTTCACGCCCTCGTGGCGCAGTGTCGCGCTGCGCGCCAGAAACGACTCCGCCAGGAGTGGGATGTCGTCCTGACGCTGACGCAGCGGCGGAAGGTGCACGGCGATCACGTTGAGTCGATAGAACAGGTCGGCGCGAAAGCTGCCGCGCTTGATCTCCTCCTCGAGGTCGCGATTGGTGGCGGCCAGCACACGCGTGTCCACCTTCACCGCTTCGGTGGCGCCGACCGGAATCACTTCACGCTGCTGCAGTACGCGCAGCAGCTTGACCTGAATCGACGCCGTCGTCTCGCCGATTTCGTCGAGGAAGAACGTGCCCTGATTGGCCGCGGTGAACAAACCGGTCTTGTCTTTCACCGCACCGGTGAACGAGCCCTTCACGTGACCGAAGAGCTCACTCTCGAGCAGCGACTCGGGGAGCGCACCGCAGTTGATCGACAAAAAGCTGTTGTCTGATCGGGTACTCAGTTCATGGATATAGCGCGCGATCACTTCCTTACCGGTCCCCGACTCGCCGGTGAGCAGCACCGTCGAATCGGTGGGCGCCACGGTTTCGGCGAGACGCAACACGTCGAGCCACGGCTTGCTGCGCCCGATCGGACGCCCACTCGTCGTACGCTCGCGCCGCTTGATCTCCTGCTTCAGCGTCGTGTTCTCGGCGCGCAGCTTTCGATGTTCGGCAGCTCGGCGAAGAATCGCCAACAACTCGTCGTTGCGAAACGGCTTCTGGATGTAGTAGAACGCCCCTTCGTTCACGGCCTGCATCGCGGATTGCAACGTGGCCTGCGCGGTCATCAGGATCACCGGCACATCGGGATCGACCTGACGGGCCGTGCTCAGCACCTGCACGCCCGTGACATCGGGCATCCGTACGTCCGTGAGGACGATATCCGGACGCAGCTCGGGAATGCGCTCTACGCCGGCACGGCCACCCTGCGCCGTGAAGGGAATGAAGCCTTCGTTCTTGAGCAGAATGCGTAACGACTCGAGAATGCCCGGTTCGTCATCTACGATGAGTACGCGGGGAGCGTCATCGGCCGTTGCGGGGGGGGTCACGGTGCAACTCCAGTCAGGCGGGAATGCGAAGCGTCAACCAACTCGTCGAGAGTCGGCTCGAAAGGGACAGCGTTGTACACCGGCGTTTCACCACGGCGCGATGCCTCGCTGTTTCCGGCCGTGGGGAGCAGCATCGTGAAGCGCGTACCGCGGGCGAGCGAGTCCACCAGCACCACCCCGCGATGCGCTTCCACGGCGCGATGGACCACCGGCAGTCCGAGTCCGGTCCCACCGGCCTTGCCGGTCACGAATGGCTCGAACAGCCGGTCCTTGAGCTCCGGAGGCACGCCGGGGCCGTCATCGGTGACACTCACCGTCAGCAGCTCACCGGTAAGAACCGCCGACGTCGCGCCGTGCTCGCCGGTTGGGCGATAACGATCGACCTCGATGAACACGTGTCCCTCGGGCCCCACGGCTTGAACGGCATTGAGCACGAGATTGAACACGGCGCGATGCAGCAGGTCTTCGTCGCCTTCCACCGAGGGCAGGTCCGGCGCCACGCTCACCTGCACTTCCACGCCGTCGCGTCGGTCGGGATGCGACGCCGCGATCAGTGATGCGGCATTCACGATCGCGCCGAGATCGATGCGACTCACACGCGTCACGCGTGCCCGGGCGAAGTCGAGGAAGTCGGCCAGCAGCCGGCTGAGCCGATCGGCCTCGCGCACGACGAGATCATGCAGGATGCGCTCATCGTCGTCGTCGGACGTCGGCTCCAGCGAACGGGCGCGGCGACGGGCCAACTGTTCGGTCGCACTGCGAATCGACGCCAGCGGATTCCTGATCTCGTGTGCCAGCGACGCACTCAACTCCGCCACGGCCTGCAAACGCTCCGCACGAATGTGCAGCGCCTGAATACGCTTGCTATCGGAGATGTCCTGAAAGATCGCGGTCGCGGTCACCCCACCATCTTGGTTCGTGCCACTGGCGATCGTGGTGGTCACCCCGATCTCCACGGTCTCGCCCGCGCGATGGATCACCCCTTCGGCGCGCGTGGTGCGCACGCCGTCCCGCGACGATTGCTCGAGGAGCGTGGCCAGTTGCGGCGACACGCCGAGCAGCGTGTGCAGTAGCGGCCGCCCAACGAGCGAGCGCAGATCGAGGCCCAGCAGCTCGGATGCGGCAGGGTTGGCGTACAGCAACCGTCCTTGGGCGTCGACCGTCATGATCCCGGAACGAATCGTTCGCAGAATGTCGGCCGCCTCGAGCTGTACCTTCACCAGCTGCGCGGCGAGAGCCTCGCGACCCATGCCCGCCTGGCGCAATCGAGACGACACATAGCCAGAGCCGATCGCCACCACGACAAACACGGCGATCTGCACGGAAATGCCGACATACGGCGTTCCCGGCCGAAGGAGGAGCACATCAGCGGCATATAGCAGGCAGGCGCCGCCCGCCACCGCGAGTCCGCCCCGAAAGGGCAGTAACAGCGCCGCACTGGCAATGACGAGGATATAGAGGGCGGCAAACTGCGAGCTCCAGCCCCCCGTGATGTGCACGACCGCGGTTACCAGCGCCAAATCGATCGCGCACTGCAGTCCATAGAAGGTCAGACTGAGCGTGCGGCGCTCAAACTCACCGTACAGCGCCGAGCCGATCGTGGCCAGGGTGGCGCCGGCGAACGCCAAGGTGGCGATCAGCGTATCGCTCGGGGCCGCCTCGCTCCAGACGAACACCGCCGCCAGCAGGATCGCGCAGGAGAGCGCGACACGGCCCAGCCAGACCCAGCGCAGCACGCGGCGCGGGTCGAGCATCTCCTGAATAGGGACTTGCGGGATCGCTGGGGTGTAGCGCACGGGAGTCGTGAGTCTTGCAGAATGCCGCAGAAGCGGAATGCCCGGCACTCTTGCAGATTGCACTACCCTGACGAATCACCCGCCTGTCCGTTTCCTTTCAGTATGCTTGCTGACCCGATTTCACCCGTCGTCGATACCCTCACCTTCGGTTCGGCTTCGGGACGATTACTGATCGTGCTGTTGCTCGTGCTGCTCAACGCGTTCTTCGTCGCCTCGGAGTTTGCACTGGTGGCGGTGCGGCGGAGCCGCATCGATCAGATGGCGGCCGAGGGGGATGGCAGCGCGAAAGTGGTGCAGCGGGCCCTCAAGCAGCTGGACCGGTACATCTCGGGGACGCAGCTCGGGATCACGCTTGCGTCGCTCGCGCTCGGCTGGATCGGCGAGCCCGCCATCGCCGTGCTGGTCGATCGCCCGCTCCACTTGCTAGGCATCGAGCCGGCCACGGGCGCCGTCCATACCGGCGCCGGGATCGCGGTCGCGTTTCTGGTGATCACCTTCCTGCACATCGTGCTGGGCGAGTTGGCGCCCAAGTCGATTGCGCTGGCACGTCCCGAAGCGGTAAGCCGGTGGGTCGTCCGCCCGTTGATGCTCTTCTCGCGGGTCATGTCACCCTTTATCGGCTTTCTCAACGGCACCGCCAACCGGTTGCTCAAGTTGCTCGGCGTCGAGCCAGCGTCCGAAGGTGGACACGTACACAGTCCGGAAGAATTACGCCTGCTCGTGATGCAGGCGCGCGCGCACGGGACGCTCGACGAGTCCGACTCGGCGATGCTGGCCGGCGTGTTCGACTTCCACAACAAGAAAGCACTCGACGTGATGCGCCCCCGCACCGACATGATCGCGATCGCCGAAGACGTGGAACTCGACGAGCTGATCGTGACGCTGCGACGGGAGCGCTATTCACGCTATCCGGTGTACCGCGAAACCCCCGATGACATTGTCGGAGTGTTTCTCGCGAAGGACTACTGGCTTCATGAGCATCCCGAGTCGTTTTCGCTTCGCGATCACTTGCGCGATCCGATGTTCGTTCCCGCCACGCGCGCGGCCGAACGCGTGCTCGATGATCTGCGACGCACGCGCGCGCACCTCGCCGTCGTGCTCGATGAATACGGCGGAACGGCCGGCATCGTGACCATGGAAGATCTCGTCGAGGAAGTCATCGGCGACATTGCCGATGAGTATGATCCGCTGTCGCGCGATGCCCTGCTCTTCGAAGGGGTGCTCGAACTCGCCGGCTCCATGTCGCTCGTGGATGTGCGCTCGGACCACAAGCTGCCGATTCCCGAAGGCGACTGGTCGACGCTCGGTGGTTACGCGTTCGCGATGCTGGGTCGACTGCCGAAGGTCGGCGATCGCGTGACGTACCCGGGTGGCGAACTGGAGATCGTCGCGATGGACGGCCGTCGTGTGGCCGCGCTACGCGTGCATTTACGTACCGATTCACCGAGCACTACATGACCCGTGTATGGTGGCCCCTGCTTCTCCTCGCCGCGGTGTTCGCGTGCGGCGCGTCTGCTGATCGAAGTGCCCCCACGACGGCTGGCGTCGTGGCCGTTGGGCAGGACACGATCGGCCCGGCGGCCCCGCCGGGGGCGCCGGCCAATGCGTTCCCGAACCCGATGCGACCGGTGGCGGACATCGTCGCGCCGCGATGGAGCGCCGAAGACGACCGCGACGACGTGGGCGAATTTTCGCGCGTCATCGATTTGGCGAAGATCCGGCAGGGTCAGCACGTCGCCGATATCGGCGCCGGCGACGGGTACTACGTATCCCGTCTCTCACCGCTGGTCGGTGCCTCTGGCCGGGTATTCGGCCAGGACATCATTCCCGACTACCTCACCCTGCTGCAGCGACGCGTGCGCCGTGAAGGGATGGGGAATGTGCAGGTGGTACGTGGTGATGCGCACGATCCGCGTTTGCCCAGCGCCAGCGTGGACGTGGCCATCATGATTCACATGTATCACGAGATCGAGCAGCCCTTCGCGTTGCTCTGGAATCTCGCCACCGCCATGCGCCCGGGCGGACGGCTCGTGATTCTCGATCTCGACCGTCCGACATACGGGCACGGTACGCCGAGGCCGCTGCTGCGCTGCGAGCTAGCCGCCGTGGGCTATCGACAGCTGTCGATCACCACAACGGCTCCGTCGGAGTACGTGGCGATTTTCCTGGCCCCCGACTCTGTGTCGCGCCCCACACCCGCGGTGCTCTCGGCGAAATTGGCTGCGTCGCCCTGCCGCGCGCCCGGCAACGAATGAGATGACCACGCCATCGCAGGATGACGTGGACGTGGTACCGGGGGTGCGCATTCCAACGCACGAACTCGAGATCACGGCGATTTCCGGCAGTGGTCCCGGCGGCCAGCATGTGAACCGCAGTGCCACGCGTATCGCGCTGCAGTGGAACGTGCTCCAGACCCGCGCACTACGCGACGAACAGCGCGCCCTCGTCATGGCGCGCCTCGCGTCGCGTTTGGATAGCGACGGCGCCCTGCGCATCGTGGCGGGCGAGTATCGCAGCCAGCAGCAGAACCGCCGCGCGGCGATCGATCGGCTGATTCTGCTCGTGTCGCGAGCGCTGGTCGTGCAAAAGCCCCGCAAGGCGACACGGCCGACACGTGGCTCCGTTGAACGGCGACTGACCGAGAAGCGTCAGCGCAGCGAGACCAAGCGTCGTCGGCGTCCCGACGAGGCCTGAGCGCGAAGAATCGCCGGTTCAGAAGGCGATGATGTTGACGCCGAGGTAGTACGTCACGAAGTCGGCACGCCCGCGAATGGGCACCGGCGGTCGATCATTGTTGTAGGCGTCGCGGACGCGATCGGCGTTGAGGTAGCGGACGTCGTCGTGGCGCAGGAAGCGCGCGCCGAGATCGATACGCACGGGATGGGTGCCGTTGCTGACGCGGATGTAACTTCCCACGGCTCCGCCGTAGGCCAAGACCGCGTCACTGGCGTTGGTCGTGGTGGCGAAAGGGTCTTGCTCGTTGTTCGACCCTTCGATCGAGCTGGACGTCCAGAAAACGGAGAATCCGCCGAGCGCGGTGGCGTAGGGCGTGAAGGTGCCGGTTGGGCCGAGCAACTGCGGCCCGGTCACGAACGACACGATGTTGCTGGTCGTGCGGAGGTCGAGCTGAATCAGCCCGCCTGTTCCGCTCAGCGGAATGCGCCGTGTACTCATGCCATACGTCAGGAATGAGAGGTCGGCGCGCAGGTTCGCGATCGAGTTCGGATCGAGCCGCACGAGCGCGTACGCGCCGACGCCGAAGCCGTTGCCGGTGTTCCGGCCCAGTTCCCCTTTGGGCTCGGAGACCTGGAGATGAATACCGATCGATCCGCGACTGGAGGGGGCGCCGCCCTCCGCGCGGCGCTGCGCGCCGGCCGGAGCGGAGAGAAGGGCAGCGACGAGCGCCGACACGATACACGACGAGGCTCTTGAAGGACGAATGGAAACGCGAGTCATGGGCAGGCGCGTTGATCGGACAGATGAGGCCCTCGACCCGCTCGCCGAGTGCGATCGTGGTCTTGGTGAGACGTACGCCGATGCTGGCCGAAAGTGTCATGGATCGGTAACGTCGACCGAATGGCGGCCGCCTAAACGTGTCTGCTGCTTGAATCCCGACTCAGGATTTGGTATCTCTTCAGGTTATGATCGTTTCGCCTCGTTGCATCCGGCTGCTGCACCTTGCCCTGGTTTTCGCGGCCGTGGCAGGGGTGTTGCGCGCCGGTGCGTCGTGGGGTGATCGGATGCCACCTGCGGTCCGGCTGGCGAGTGCTGACCGTAACAGGACACTGGGAACCGGTCTGGCTCTCGCGATGGCCCAGGGCGCGCCGCAAGACCGTGCGTCGACCCGCCTGGAATCGCCTATGCGCGCGGCGTGGCAGCGCGGCGGCCGCCGCTCACCGCGTTCGGCGCCATCGCAGTTCGCGGGTGCTGAACGCACGCCCGGCACCTCGTTCGGCTCGACGGCGGCGCGTCGGACCGGCGCAGCATGGTCGGCACGACTGGCCCGCGTGCGTGGTGAAGGTCGACTCCGCGCCACGCCGACTCGCGCGCCGCCGAAGGACTGCTGATTTCTCGCGGTACCAGCTGGACCACCAGCGGCGGTACCCGTTGCACTGCCAGCTTCAGGAGCATGGGCACTCAGGCCCGTCTCCGATCGCGTTTGTCCGCCTCACATCTGTCGAGACGGGAACGCCCTTGCTCATAGATCCCCGATTGCGCCATGTCGGCTCAAGCAACTCGTGTCAATCAGCTGGTCACCGCCGCGCTCGGACTCGACGTCGAGCAAGCTCGGTGGCGCGCGCTGACGCGTCAGATCTCCCCCGACGATTCGCTGCCGAGCCGCCTGCGGTCCATCGGCGGGGCGGTCGACGTCGGCTATCTCGATCGGCAGATCTCCGGCGAAACGCTTCGTCTCGCGATCGCGGAGCGCACCGTTCCGATCGTTCTGATCGACCAGCGCTCCGAAGACGCCGTCGTGCTGTGCCTGAACGACGACAACGAGGTGCAGGCGCTGCTGGTGTCGCGCGATGGGGTCGAGACGGCTATCGAGGGACAGGGCAAGACGCTCGCGGAGGCCCTGATCGCGCGTCTGGGTACGGGCGACGTGCTGATAGCACTGGCGCCGATGGCGCTGCGGCCGGCCAACAGCGCGACTTCCAACAGCTCCCCTCACAGCCCGATTGGCCACGTCATCGACGGGGAGGAGCCCGAGCACCTAAGCCCGGTCGATCGGACGCTGGCGCTCTTTGCGCGGGAGCGTCGCGAGATCCTCACGGTGTTCTTTTACGCGACCCTGTCTGGTGGCTTAAGCCTGATCCTTCCACTGGCCATCGGCGGCATTGTGCAGATCGTGCAGGGGCGACTCTACCTGCAGCCGGTAATCGTGCTCATCTCCTTCGTCGTTATCGGCACGATCATCGCTGGCGTGCTGCAAATCGGTATTCTGAAGGTCGTGGAACGCATCCAACAGCGCGTATTCGCCCGCATGGCGTTGGAGTTCGCCTTTCGTATACCACGATTGCGTTACGCGACGTCGCTGGAATCGAACCTCCCCGAGCAGATGAACCGACTGTTCGAAGCGATCGCCATTCAGAAAGGCGTGTCGAAGCTGCTGTTCGATGTGCCGACCGCGCTGCTGACCATCGTGTTCAGCCTCCTGCTGCTCACGTTCTACAGCCCTTGGTTCTCCGTTTTCGCGGTCGCGGTAACGGCGGCAGTCTGGTTGGTTATCCGGTGGACCGGATCGGAGGGTCTCGAGACGTCCATCGTGGAGTCGAAGTACAAATACAAGGCGGTGCATTGGCTCGGGGAAGTCGCCCGCGCCTTTCACGCGTTCAAGTACGCCGGTGATTCCATGTTGCCCGTGGAGCGTATGGACGATGTCGTCACCGGCTATCTCAAGTATCGGCGCAAGCACTTCGCAGTAATCGTGAAGCAGACCATCGCCTTGATCGGCTTCAAGACCTTCATCACCGCCGCCATCTTGATCATCGGCGCCACGCTGGTACAGACCAATCGGCTTCTGCTCGGCCAGTTCGTGGCGGCAGAAGTGGTGATCGTCACCGTCCTTTTCGGTGTCGAGAAGCTGATCACCAGCCTCGCCACCGTGTACGATGTACTCACCAGCGTCGACAAGGCGGGCCATGTCGCTGACCTGCCACTCGAAGCCCGTGGCGGACTCGCGCCGGTCCACGTGCCGGGGGTTGGCATGGCGATCGTCACGAAGGATCTCCACTATCGCTATCCGTCGGCGCGTTCGGCCACGGTCGACGACATCACCGTGCAGATCGCGCCGGGCGAACGGGTCGCGATCATGGGCGCCGACGGGTCCGGTCAGTCGACGCTGCTCAAGTTACTCGGCGGCCTCATCGACGACTACGATGGCACGATCCGCTTCGACGGCATTACGTTACGTGACCTCGACCGGCCGGCCCTGCGCGCGCGTATCGGGCAGATGCTCTCGTGGACCGATCTGTTCGACGGAACGGTCGAAGAGAACGTGAGCGTGGGCCGTACGCACATCGAGCCGCGCGATGTCACGGAAGCGCTCGCCGACCTCGCGCTGACCGATGAAATCCAGGAGCTACCCCAAGGCGTTCAAACCGGATTGACGAACGGCGGACGTACACTGCCGGCGCACCTCTCGAGCAAGCTGCTCGTGGCGCAAGGTATCGTGGGTCGCCCGCGACTGATCGTGCTCGACGACTTTTTTCAGAACCTCGACGCTGCGTCGCGCACGCTGATCATCGCACTGCTCACCGATCGACGCCGACCGTGGACGGTCATCGCCGTCTCGCACGATCCGCTGCTGCTGGCGGCGTTCGACCGAGTGCTGCTCATGGATCACGGTCGCATCGTTCGCGAAGGACCCTTCAGCGTTCTGCGTGAAGATGCCATGTGCCGCAATCTGCTGCACGAGACGCCAATGACCACGGGAACCTGAACATCATGGCCTCGTCCGATCTCGATATCGAACGCGAACTCAAGCATCTCCCGCTCGAGACAACGGCCCTCCTGGGAGACGTGAACACGGGCCGCATCGTTTCGCGATGGCTGCTGGGAATTCTCATCACGCTGTTCCTCGTGCTCTTCGTGCCGTGGCAGCAGAGCGTACGCGGCGAGGGGACCATCACGGCCCTCAATCCTTCCGATCGCCCACAGGAGCTGCCCACTCGGATCGATGGCCGCATCGAACAGTGGTACGTACAGGAAGGTCAGTATGTGAAGAAGGGCGACAGCATCGTCCGCATCTCCGAAATCAAGGAGGAGTACCTGAATCCGAACCTGCTGCCGCTCACGGCGCAGCAGCAGTCGGCGAAGGAATCGGCGATCGATGAGAAGCAGAACAAAGCAGCGGCGCTCACCACGCTCATTTCGCAACTCGAAGCGCAGCGCGACTTCAAACTGCAGCAAACCGCCAACAAGATCGAGCAGTATCGCGCCGAAGTCCGCCAGGCGACGCTCGAAGACTCGGTGGCGCGCGATCAGCTGCGTCGTCGCGAACGGTTGTTCCGCGACACGCTGGGCATCGTGTCGGTCAACGAAGTGCAGGCGTTTCAAGTTCGTGTGCAAGCGGCATCGGCCAAGCTCGTGGAAAAGCAGCAGATGCTGCTCAGCACGGAGACGGATCTCTCCAGCGTTCCCGCCGAATACGGCGAGAAGATCTCGAAGGCGCGCTCCGATCGTGCATCGACATTGGCCGAGGTGAGCGAAGGCCGCTCGGAGGTCGCAAAGCTCAAGGACAAGGTCGGCTCGCTCGCGATTCGTAACGGGTTCTACCTCATCAAGGCGCCGCAAGATGGCTACATCGTGCGCGCCACGAAGGCTGGTCAGGGCGAGATCGTGAAAGCCGGCGAACCGATCGTCACCCTTCAACCGGCGCGGCCCAGCAAGGCGGTTGAATTGTTCGTGAAGCCGATGGACGTCGTCCTGCTCAAACCGGGGCGGCACGTGCGCATCTTCTTCGATGGCTGGCCCGCCCTGCAGATCTCGGGGTGGCCGCAGGTGGCGACGGGCACTTTCGGGGCGCAGGTGTTGGTGATCGACCAGTTCCCCAGTCGCGCGGGGCTGTTTCGCGTGTTGCTGGTTCCCGACACCACGCACGATGACGCGTGGCCGGCGCAGCTGCGCCTCGGTACCGGGGTGCAAGGCTGGGCCATGCTCGACAACGTGACCGTCGGCTGGGAAATCTGGCGCCAGCTCAACGGCTTCCCGCTCTCGATCAATCCGAATGACGCGTTGCCGGCCGACGCGGTCGCCGGTGAAAAGAGCGGGGGCAAGAGCGACTCCAAAGGCGGAGGCAAGAAGTGATCGGGCACGTGCGAAGCACGCTTGCCCTCGCGCTCTGCTTCTCGTGTACGATCCCGGCGTCGGCGCACGCGCAGGCGGGGCCATCGAGGCTCGACACGCTCGGCACACCATATACGTTTCCTGCCTTTGTCGACGAAATTCTCGCCAATCATCCGGTGGCCACGCAGGCCCGTCTCGTAGCCGATCAGGCCCGCTCCGACCTACGAACCGCATGGGGCGCATTCGATCCCACGGTCACGGCCACCTGGGATCAGAAAAAACTCAGCGGCACCGAATACTACAATTACTTCGACGCCGAGCTCAAGATTCCGTTGCCGATCGGGGCCGACGTCACGCTCGCCTTCGATCGCACCATGGGCCGTTTCTTCAATCCGGACCGGCGCACCCCCGTGAACGGCACGTTCGAAGCCGGCATCTCGATTCCGTTGGGGCAACGCATTCTCACCGACGAACGGCGAAACGCGTTGCAGCAGGCGCGCGGCGCGCGGGATGTCGGAGAGGCCGACCGCACCGCGATCGTGAACAAGCTGCTCTTTCTGGCCGCGAAGGACTACGGCTTCTGGTACGAGAGCTGGCGTCGTCGGGTCATCGCACAAGAAGGTGAGGCGCTGGCCGAGTTCCGGTTGCAGGCAGTGCGACGTCGGGTCGCGGTCGGCGAGGGCGCGCCGATCGACTCCATCGAAGCGTTGCTGGAACTGCAACGCCGCGAAGTCACCCGCTTCGAGGCCGAGGCGTCATTCTACTTCGCATCGCTCAATATTACGGCGTATCTCTGGGACGACGCCGGGCGCCCGGCACCGCTCCCGGTCGATGCCAAGCCGGTGCTGCTGGGCATTGCAGGGGTGGGAATCGACTCCACCCGCCTCGAGGCGTTGCTTGATCTGGCCACGCGCCGGAACCCGGAGCTGCTCAAGATACAGGCTCGTGTGAGACAGGCCGAGGCGCAGCGGCTGTTCACCACCCAAGCGCTGCTTCCGCTGGCCGAAGCCAAATTGGCCGGG
>Ga0105049_10005093_pt1 | contig 15342 bp, 15 predicted proteins | sample MAT06_FD_78087 | JGI IMG/M metagenome (GOLD analysis project Ga0105049, IMG submission 78087) | Freshwater microbial communities from Lake Fryxell liftoff mats and glacier meltwater in Antarctica - MAT-06 | ecosystem: Environmental > Aquatic > Freshwater > Ice > Liftoff microbial mat | place... | reverse complement strand
GCACCTGACCGGCACCGCCGTGGTGCGCGACCTTATGGAGGAACTGGCGGATATGCCGGTGGCCTATTTGGCGCACGAGTACATGAACGCGGCGTGGCGGCCGTGTTTCCATGGCGATGTGGCGGCCGACCTGGCAGGCGCACGGCTGGATTTCGCCGGATCGGCGCGGTTGATCGAGAACTTCGTTGACTTGTTGTTGACCCCCGAACAGCGCGCGATCCACGACCGGTTCGACGATATGCTGATGCGTGAGCTGGTTATCGACACCTGCATCAACCGGACGCTGCGCCATGACATCTATGTGCGCGGTGCGACCAGGCTGTCGGTGGCGGCGCGCGATGCGGCGTTGGGACGGGTGCATCTGGCGCTGGCGACGGCACCGGAGAATTTCAGGTATGTCCTGAAGATGCCGGCGGGCGAGGCGGCGCTGAACGAGAGCCAGTACCGCCCCATGGTGGCGGCGCTGGCCTACGGCCCGTGCAGCATCGCTGCGCTGGCGGCGCTGAGCGGCGGGACGGCGGTCAATCTGCCCGAGGTGGCGATGGTGATGGCCGGGACGTATCAGGCGCTGGTGGCCAGCCGGCCGGAGGCGGGGGCAGACGCGCGGGTGCATCGCTTCAACCAGGCGGTGGCGCGGCGCGATGTAAGGTTGGAAAACCTGAATGGCACCAGCGTGCTGGCCAGCCTGCGCCTGGGCGCCGGATGCCCCAGCCGCGGGGCCGAGACGCTTGTGGCGGCGCAAATCGGTGCCACCGGTGTGGTGCCCGAGCCCGTGGCCTTCGCGGCGGCGTTGCTGCCGGGTGAGCCGGACGCGGCGCGGGACGACCTGGCGGCGACGCTGAAGACCGTGCTGCACGACCGCCTGGCGGTGTGGCAGCGGTTGGGGATCGTCTGACGGCGTGCGGTGTGAATGTTAATTTGATCCGGCTGCTCAGTGACCCGCGACCGAAGGCAAGGCCAGGGCTCTGCCGTTGCGGCGCGAAGCCGCACCGCACGGACCCGCCAAAGGCCGAGGGCCTTTGGAAACCCGTCCATTTCAATGTCCTGAGGTCCATGGGCTGGGCCCGTAGCCGAACCAACGGATAAAGTTTTTTTGCTTCTTTTTGTTCACAAAAAGAAGATTCTTACCTTCCTCCCTACTCCACCAACCGCGCCCGCAGCACCGCCCGCCGGCTATCGTCGAGTCCGATGCGGTCGCGCAGGTAGGCGTCGATGCTGCCATGTTCGGCGTGGATGGCGTCGTATGCGGCTTCCAGGAAGGCGGGTTGCACGGTGAGCAGGGTATCGGCGACGACCGGGGTGAGGCCGGCGGCGACTTCGGCATCGCGCCGCCACAGCCGGTTGGTGGCGAGGTAGTCGTGCTCGATCACCGCATCATCGACGCCGAGGGCGGCCAGCAGCAGCATGGCGGCGACGCCGGTGCGGTCTTTGCCGGCGGTGCAGTGGAACAGCAGCGGGGCTGGGGTTTCGTGCAGCAGCAGGTCGAACATGGTGGCGTAGCGGTGGTGCCAGTCGGTGATGTAGGCGCCGTAGGCTTGGCGCATCACCCGCACCACGTCGTCGCTGGTGGAGGTGGGGTCGTCGACCAGGTCGCGCAGCGAGGCGCCGATGGTGGGGGCGATGGCCAGTTCGTGGATGGTGACACCTGCGGTGAGGCGGGTGGGCCAGCGAGCGCGTTCGCCTTCGCCGCGGAAGTCGACGATGTGTTTCACGCCGAGGGCGTGCAGGGTGGCGATGTCATCAGGGGTGACGGCGTGCAGGGCGGCGGAGCGGTAGACGTGGCCGCGCCGGACTCGACCGCCCCCGCGCGTGGGCCAGCCGCCGAGGTCGCGCAGGTTGCTGGCACCCTGCATGGGGATGGTGTGCGGCAGGTCGACGATTTTGGACATCAGGCGGGCGCGCCGTGGTCGAATTCGAAGCGGTAGCCGCTGCCGGCCCGGCGCACAAAGCCGGTATGGGGAACGCCGAAATGGGCGGGGAAGACGCGGGCGCCGGTTTCGCAGCACAGGTCGAGCACGCGGCGGCGCGATTGTTCGGCCTGCCTGGGGTCGGTGTCGAAGGCGCTGGACCATTCGGGGCGATAGACCTGGATCGGATGGTGCATGACGTCGCCGATGAATATTCCCTCATCGCCGGCGGATTGCAGGCGGAGCACGACATGGCCGGGGGCGTGGCCGGGGGCGGGCTCGATCAGCAGGCCGTCGCCGATCTGGTCGGTCATGTCGACGACCATGGCCTGGCCGGAGGCGATGACGGGCAGCACCGAATCCTGGAAGATCGCGGCCTGGGCTGGGGTGAGGTCGGGGTTGCGGGCGGGGTCCCAGTGGTCGCGCTCGACCTTGGAGAAAACGTATTTGGCGTTCGGGAAGGTGGGCACCCATCGGCCGTCGAGCAGCTTGGTGTTCCAGCCGACATGGTCGACGTGCAGGTGGGTGCACAGCACGTAGTCGACCTGTTCGGGTTCGACGCCGGCAGCGCGCAGGCGGTCGAGATAGGGGGTGTCGAGCATGTGGAAGCGGTCGAAGCCTGGGCGGTTCTTGGCGTTGCCGCAGCAGGTGTCGACCAGGATGGTGTGGTGTTTGGTGCGGATGACCCAGGAGTGGATCGAGGAGATGAAACTTCCCGTGGCGGCCTCGTAGTAGTTCGGCGATAGCCAGCCGCCGTGTTCCTTGAGGATCTCGGGGTCCCAGTCGGGCAGCAGCCGATTGGCGGGGAAGCCGGGGCCCATCAGTTCGTAGACGCGCGCGACGGTGGTTTCGCCGAGCCGGATCGTGGTCATGGCGGTGGGCCTTCTGACAGGGTGGGGTTGATGGCACCAAACAGGATGCGGCGGCGTTGCGCAATGGCTGGGGCGATGTGCTAATCTTCGGGTTGATAATACGAAATTGATGTTTCGCCGCCATTTTTACAGCGCTGGACGGTGGCACAGTGTCTTTCAGCATTCACACTATTTGGATACGGCGGATGGGCCTGCATTTCGTGACCAATCTGGGCGACCAGGCGGTGATTCTGCCGCTGGTGGCGACCACGGGGGTGGTGCTGTTGCTGGCGGGGTGGTGGCGCGGCGCGTTGGCGTGGTTTTTCGCGGTGCCGGCAACGCTGGGGGTGGTGCTACTGGCCAAGATGTCGACGATGGCGTGCCAAAGCCTGTTGCCGCAGGTTGGGTTGTTGAGCCCGAGCGGGCATGCGAGTTCGGCGGCGGTGGTGTATGGCGGGGTGCTGGCGCTGGTGCTGGGGCGCGCGCGGTTCCGCCTGGCGGTGCCGGTGCTGTGCGGGTTGGCGGTTGCCGCTGTGGTGGGCTTCACGCGGTGGGCGCTGGATGTGCACACCTTGGCCGATGTGATCGTGGGCGGGTTGATCGGCACTGGGGGTGTGGTGGTGCTGGCGTGGTTGGCGGGTCCGCGGCCGGCGCTACGGCGCGGCTGGATCGGCGTGGCGGCGGCGATGCTGGCGGTGGTGGTGCTGTTCCATGGCAGGCATGTCTATGCGGAGATGCATATCAGCCGGGTGTCGCAGCAGATTTGGCCGCTGACGCTGTGCGCGGCGGATCGCTGAGCCTGCGGGCGGAGGATTGACGGCAAGGCCCTGGCTTTGCCTTTCGCACGGCTTTGCGGCGCGCGCCGTGCCCCGGTATGTTCAGGCCGTACGCATGGAGGGCCGATCGATGGGCGATTATTTCTATGAACCGCGCAAGGGCCATGGCCTGCCGCACGACCCGTTCAAGGCGATCGTGGCGCCGCGGCCGATTGGCTGGATCGGCACGGTGGATGCCCAGGGGCGGCCGAACCTGGCGCCGTATAGTTTCTTCAACGCGATCTCGTCGTTTCCGCCGATGGTGTTTTTCAACAGCGAGGGGCGCAAGCACAGCATCGACAATGCCGAGGCGACGGGCGAGTTCACCTGTTCGCTGGTGGGTGCAGCGTTGGCGCAGGCGATGAACGCGACGTCGGCGCCGGTGGCGCATGGGGTGAACGAGTTCGTGCTGGCCGGACTGGTGATGGCGCCGAGCAGTGCGGTGAAGCCACCGCGGGTTGCCGAGGCGATCGCGGCGCTGGAATGCAAAGTGACGCAGATCATCCAGTTGGCCGGGGTGGATGGGGTGAAGCTGGATTCGTGGATGGTGCTGGGCGAGGTGGTCGGAGTGCATATCGATGACCGCTGGTTGAAGGATGGCATGTTCGATACGGCGGGGGCGCGGCCGATCGCGCGGTGCGGCTATCGCGGCGACTATGCCGAGGTGACGAGCCTGTTCGAGATGATCCGCCCCACGGCCTAGGCGCGCATGGTGGAGCGTGGCGCCGGCGCGCGCAGGGGTCCCGCGCGTGGAAAATGGCAGGAAATCAGCCGGGGCGGCCTTGACGGCGGCGGGGTGCTGGGCCATTTCGGGTCAATCAGGACCCAATCGGTCCGATTAGCGCCGGAATGCCGGGAAGGGCCGCCATGTTCCGCCTGTCCAAGCTCACCGACTATGCCGTTGTAGTGTTGATGCGCCTGGGCGAGGTGGATCGCGTGACGCGCGATTGCGTGCAGACCTCGCCGGGTCTTTCAGCCGGAACCGGAATACCGGAGCCGACGGTGGCAAAGGTTCTCAAGGCGCTTGCCTCGGCGGGGCTGGTGATTTCGCAGCGCGGGGCGCGCGGGGGCTATCGGTTGGCGCGGCCGCTGGAGGCGGTGTCGGTCGCTGACGTTATTACAGCGGTGGATGGGCCGATTGCGCTGACCGCCTGTGTTGAAGGCTCAAACACGTGTTGCGACGTTTCGTCGGTATGCGCGGTGAAGGGGCGGTGGGACCTGGTGAACAACGCGATGGAGCAGGCGCTGGGTGCCATTTCGCTGGGCGATATGCGGGATGCCTCGGTGCCGGTGGCGTTTCGCGTGCCGGTTCTTCCGGCGATCGGTCGTCGAGCGAACGGGATGTCTACGACAGCCGCGCCAATTCTTGCATCCCGCGCTGCAGAATAGAGGGATTACCATGCCAGCTGTCACCGAGACCCTTGATGCCGTTCAGGCGGCCAACGAGACTGGCTACAAGTGGGGCTTCTCCACCGAGATCGAGATGGAGCTGGCGCCGCTGGGGCTGAATGAGGACATCATTCGGCTGATTTCGGCGCGCAAGAACGAGCCGCAATGGCTGCTGGACTGGCGGCTGGCGGCCTATGCCGTGTGGCTGAAGATGGACGAGCCGGTTTGGGCGATGGTGAAGCACCCGCCAATCGACTATCAGGCGCTGCACTACTATGCCGCGCCGAAGAAGAAGCCGGGGCCGAAGAGCCTGGACGAGGTCGATCCGGAATTGCTGCGGACCTATGAGAAGTTGGGGATTCCGCTGCGCGAACGGGCGATCCTGGCCGGGGTGGAGGGCGCCGACGGGGCGCCGGGCGATGGCGCCGACCGGCCGCAGGTGGCGATGGACGCGGTGTTCGACAGCGTGTCGGTGGCCACCACCTTCAAGGCGACGCTGGCCAAGTCTGGCGTGATCTTCTGCCCGATCTCGGAGGCGGTGCAGGAGCACCCGGAGCTGGTGCGGAAGTACCTGGGCAGCGTGGTGCCGACGAACGACAACTACTTCGCGGCGCTGAATTCGGCGGTGTTCACTGATGGCAGCTTTGTCTACATCCCCAAGGGGGTGCGCTGCCCGATGGAGCTTTCGACGTATTTCCGCATCAATGCGCGCAATACCGGGCAGTTCGAGCGCACGCTGATCATCGCCGAGGATTCGAGCCATGTCTCGTATCTGGAGGGCTGCACGGCGCCGCAGCGCGACGAGAACCAGCTGCATGCCGCGGTGGTGGAGCTGGTCGCGTTCGATGATGCGGTGATCAAATATTCGACGGTACAGAACTGGTACCCCGGCGATGCCGAGGGCAAGGGGGGCATCTATAATTTCGTCACCAAGCGCGGCGCCTGCCGTGGCGCACGCAGCAAGATTTCATGGACGCAGGTGGAGACGGGGTCGGCGATCACTTGGAAGTATCCGTCCTGCGTGCTGCACGGCGACGACAGCGTGGGTGAGTTCTACTCGGTGGCGCTGACCAACAACTATCAGCAGGCCGACACTGGCACCAAGATGATCCATATCGGCAAGCGCACGAAGAGCACGATCGTGTCGAAGGGGATCAGTGCGGGGCATTCGAACAACACCTATCGCGGATTGGTGCGGATCATGCCGCGGGCCGATGGGGCGCGGAATTTCACCCAATGCGACAGTCTGCTGATCGGCGATCAGTGCGGGGCGCATACGGTGCCGTATATCGAAAGCCGCAACCCGACGGCGAAGCTGGAACACGAGGCGACGACGTCGAAGATTGCCGAAGACCAGCTGTTCTATTGCCGCCAGCGCGGGCTTTCGCAGGAGGATGCAGTGGGGTTGATCGTGAACGGGTTCTGCAAGGACGTGTTGAAGGAGCTGCCAATGGAATTCGCGGTCGAGGCGCAGAAATTGCTGGCGATCAGCCTTGAAGGTTCTGTGGGTTAGGGAGCGTGCGATCGCTGGAGGCCGCAGGCCGAAAGCGTGAATCGCCCGCTGGACTAAAGAGCGTGCGATCGCTGGAGGCCGCAGGCCGAAGGCGTGAATCGCCTGCTCAAGTTAAGGATTAGAGAAATGTTGGAAATCAAAGGTCTGAAGGCCGTTATTGAGGGCAAGGAGATCCTGCGTGGGATCGACCTGGTGGTGCCGCGCGGCGAAGTGCATGCCATCATGGGGCCGAACGGGTCGGGCAAGTCGACGCTGTCGTATGTGTTGTCGGGCCGCGAGGGGTATGAGGCGATCGAGGGTACGGCCACGTTCGGTGGGCACGACCTGTTGGCGCTGGAGCCGGAGGAGCGGGCGGCGCTGGGGGTGTTCCTGGCGTTCCAGTATCCGGTGGAACTGCCCGGGGTGAACAACGCCAATTTCCTGCGCACCGCGTTGAACGCGCAGCGCCGGGCACGCGGCGAGGCGGAGCTGGACGCCGTACAGTTCCTCAAGCTGGCGCGCGCGCAGGCCAAGGCGCTGTCGATGCCGGACGACATGCTGAAGCGCAACGTGAACGTGGGCTTCTCGGGCGGCGAGAAGAAGCGCAACGAAGTGCTGCAAATGGCGGTGCTGCGGCCGAAGCTGGCGATCCTGGATGAGACCGATTCGGGGCTGGACATCGATGCGCTGAAAATCGTCGCCGATGGCGTGAACGCGCTGCGCGGGCCGGATTTCTCGGCCGTGGTGATCACGCATTATCAGCGACTTCTGGACCACATCGTGCCGGACCGGGTGCATGTGCTGTCGCAGGGTCGCATCGTGAGATCGGGCGGTCCGGAGCTGGCGCATGCGCTAGAGGCCGGGGGCTATGCCGCCGTGGTGCCGGAGGCGGCATGAACGCGCCCGCGCCCGTGTCCGGCCCGTTGGCGGCGCTGAAGGCCGCGGCGGACGGGTTTGTCGCCAGCTACCAGGCGCGCAAGTCGGCGCTGGCCGGGGATATCCATCTGCGCGCCGAAGCGGCCGGGCTGGTGGCCAGCCGGGGACTGCCGGGGCCGCGCGAGGAGGCGTGGCGCTACACCAGCCTGCGGCCGTTTGCCGAGACGCAGTTCAGCGCGTCGGCCCGGGCGGAACCGCGGGCAGCGCTGCTGGCGCGGATACCGGCAATTTCCGGGACGCGGCTGGTCTTCGTCGATGGGCGGTTCCATTCGGAATTGTCGGGCGTGCCCAAGGGGTTCCACGTGACCACTGGGGCGCCGGCGTTCGGCAGTATCGCGCGGCCGGGAGATGAGAAGCTGGTCGCGCTGAACACCATGCTGGCCGAGGACGGGGCGGCGATCCATGTGCCCGCGGGCGTGGATGCCGGCACGGTGGTTCTGGTCAGCCTCGGCACGGGGCGGTCGGTGGGGTTCCACCCGCGGCATTGCGTGATGCTGGGGGCCGGCGCACGACTCAGCCTGGTCGATTTGGCACTGGGCGAGGAGGAATACCTGCACAACCCGGTGCTGACGGCCGAGATCGCCGAGGGTGCGGCGCTGACGCATCTGCGCATCCAGGACGAGGGGGCAGGAGCGTTCCACCTGTCGACCGTCTATGCCGATGTGGCGGCGCGCGGCACCTATGACAGCTTCGCGCTGACGCTGGGCGCACGGTTGGCGCGCATGGAGGTGCATGCGCGGTTGGCGGGTGCTGGGGCGGCGGCGCATCTGAACGCGGCGCAGTTGCTGGGGGGCGCGCAGCATGCCGATTTCACCACCGTGGTGAAGCACGACGCGCCGAACACGGCCAGCCGCCAGACAGTGAAGAACGTGCTGACCGGGCGGTCGCGCGGGGTGTTCCAGGGCAAGATCGAAGTCGCGCGGATCGCGCAGAAGACCGATGGCTACCAGATGAACCAGGCCCTGCTGCTGTCGCGCGACGCCGAGATGGACAGCAAGCCGCAGCTGGAGATCTACGCCGACGATGTGAAGTGCAGCCACGGGGCGACGGTGGGGGCGCTGGACGACGACCAGCTGTTCTATCTGCGCACCCGTGGCGTGCCGGAAGAGCAGGCGCGCGCGATGCTGGTTCGCGCTTTCCTGTCGGAGGCGCTGGACCCGATCGGCCATGAGGAGGCCCGTGGCGCCATGGAAGCGGCGATTGCCGCGTGGTGGGACAGGCTATGAACGACATGATGCACAGTCTTGATATTGCGGCTATCCGGCGGGAATTTCCGATCCTGTCGCAAAAGATCCGCGGCAAGGATCTCGTGTTCCTGGACAGTGCCGCTTCCGCGCAGAAACCGCGCGCGGTGATCCAGGCGATGGTCGGCGCGATGGAGACCCAATACGCCAACATCCATCGCGGGCTGCATTGGATGAGCGAGCGCACCACCGAGGCCTATGAACTGACCCGCGACGCCGCCGCGCGGCTGTTGAACGCGCGCGACCGGAGCGAGATCGTGTTCGTGCGCAACACGACCGAGGCGATCAACCTGGTGGCGCATTCCTACGGCCGCGCCATCATGAAGCCGGGCCAGGCGGTGGTCATCTCGGCCATGGAACACCATTCCAACATCGTGCCGTGGCAGATGCTGCGCGATTCCCACGGCATCGAGCTTCGCGTGGCGCCGATCAGCGACGCCGGCGAGTTGGACATGGCGGCGTTCGAGGCGCTGTTCGCCGATGGTCGCGTGGGGCTGGTGGCGATCACCCACATGTCCAACGTGCTGGGCAGCTACACGCCGGTCGAAAGGATTGCGGCGATCGCCCATGCGCACGGCGCAAAAGTGTTTTTCGACGGCAGCCAGGCGGTAGTGCACCGGCGGGTGGATGTGCAGGCGATCGGGGCGGATTTCTACTGCTTCACCGGCCACAAGCTGTACGGCCCGACCGGCATCGGCGTGCTGTGGGGGCGGCGTGAACTGCTGGACGCCATGCCGCCGTGGATGGGTGGCGGGGATATGATTTCCTCGGTGAGCTACGAGCATTCGACCTGGGCCGATGTGCCGCACAAGTTCGAGGCCGGGACACCGGCGATCATCGAGGGCATCGGCTTGTGTGCCGCGATTGAGTTCGTGGAAGCCATCGGATACCCGGCGATTGCCGCGCACGAGGCGGCGTTGACCGAGCATGCACTGGCGAAGCTTTCCGCCATCGAGGGCATCACCTTGATCGGCCGTGCGCAGGACCGTGGCGGTGTGGTGGCGTTCACGCTCGACCGGGCGCACGCACACGACGTGGCCACCCTGCTCGACCGCCAGGGCATCGCGGTGCGGGCCGGGCAGCACTGCGCGGAGCCGTTGATGCGCCGGCTCGGGCTGGACAGCACCGCGCGCGCCAGCTTCGGCATCTACACCACGCGGGAGGAGATCGACGCGTTGGCCGATACACTGGGCCGGATCAGGGAGTTCTTTGCCTGATGTTCGAGGATGTGCGCGATCTCTACAACGCCGCCATCCTGGAGCGTGGCCGCCGGCCGCGCCATATGACGAAGCTGGCGGCATTCGATGCCACGGCAAAGGGCGACAACCCGATGTGCGGTGACCGGGTGCAGGTATGGCTGCGTTACGCGCCCGACGGCAGCATCGCCGCGACCGGGTTCGACGCGCGCGGCTGCGAGATCAGCAAGGCTTCCGCCGATTTGATGGTGGAGGCGGTGCAAGGGCGCACGAAAGACGCCACCAAGGCGATGTTTGAACGTTTCCGTGCGATGGCGCAGGGCGGCGAATGCCCGGCATGCGCTGCGTTTGAACCGCTGAAACCGCTGGCGGCGGTGCATGCCTATCCGTCGCGGGTTAAATGCGCGACGCTGCCGTGGCATGCTCTGCTGGCGGCGTTGGAGGGAGCAGGCAATGCAACGAGCGAAGCATAACGGGGGCGCGTTGTGAACGAAGGGCCGATAGATTCCGTCATGGGAAACCAAATTCAACCAGGTGTTGCCGGCAGTTGGACGCCGGAGGGCGAGGTGCCGCCGCGGCCCAGCGAGGACGCGCTGATTGCCGCCTGTGCCAGCGTGTACGATCCGGAAATTCCGGTGAATATCTATGAGTTGGGCCTTATCTACTCGGTTGAGATCGACACCGCCGGTGCGGTGAAGGTGGAGATGACCCTGACCGCGCCAGCCTGCCCCAGTGCCCAGGAGCTGCCCGAGCAGGTGCGCGATGCGGTGCTGGCGGTGCCGGGTGTTACCGCCTGCGACGTAGAAGTGGTCTGGGACCCGCCATGGGACCAGAGCCGGATGAGCGAGGACGCCCGCCTCGCCCTGAACATGTTCTGAGGGGATTGCCATCATGTCGGATAATGTTGCTTCTGCTGCCCCGCGCGCCCGCCGCCCGTTGCCGCCATTGATGGCGGTGTCGGATGCCGCCGCCGAACGCTTGCGCGGCCTGTACACGATCGGCGACCAGTCGGGCGCGGACAGGACGAAACTGCTGCGCATCTCGGTCAACACCAAGGGCTGCTCGGGCCTCGCCTACGACATGACCTGGGTGACCGAGCCTGGGCCGGGTGACGAGGTGGTGAGCGACAAGGGGGTGAGCGTGCTGGTTGACCGCAAGGCCTCGCTGTTCCTTATCGGCACCACGATGGATTATGAGGTGAAGGCGCTGTCGTCGGGCTTCACCTTCACCAACCCGAACGAGAAGGGTCGATGTGGGTGCGGCGAGAGCTTCCACGTCTGATCCACGCCGCCAGGGAAGGGGAACTGCCATGTGGGATTGCGCCGAACTTGCGGCTTCGATGACCGTTCGCCAGCGCCGGGTGGCCGCGGGTGGCGGTACCTGGGACGTGCTGGCCGCCGAAGGTCGTGATGCCGTGGCGCGCGAGCCGATGCTGATGCGCACGGTAGAGCATGGCCTGCTGGCGCATGAGAGCTTCGCCGATGCGCTGGCCCATCGCCTGGCGCACAAGCTTGAGAATGCCGATCTGGGGGCGTCGTGCCTCGCACCGTTGCTGATGGAGGCGATGGAGGACTGCCCCGATATCGCCGCCGCCGCGGCCGACGATTTGATGGCAATCCGCGAGCGCGACCCTGCCTGCACCGACCTGCTGACGCCGTTCCTGTATTTCAAAGGCTATCACGCCATCCAGACGCACCGGGTGGCGCATCATCTGTGGCGGCATGGGCGGCAGCATGCGGCGCGCTTCCTGCAAAGCCGGATGTCGGAGGTGTTCGGGGTGGATATCCATCCCAATGCGCGGCTCGGGCGGCGGCTGATGTTCGACCATGGCACCGGCATCGTCATCGGCGAGACCGCGGTGGTGGAGGACGACGTGTCGATGCTGCACGAGGTGACGCTGGGCGGCACCGGCAAGGCCGGCGGCGAGCGCCATCCGAAGGTGCGGCGCGGCGTGCTGATCGGCGCGGGGGCCAAGGTGCTGGGCAATATCGAGATCGGCGAGGGTGCGAAGGTGGGCGCCGGCAGCATCGTGCTGCACGATGTCGAGGCCTACACCACGGTGGTGGGCAACCCGGCCAAGCCGGTGGGCGCGCGCAACACGGTGATGGCGGCGTTGACGATGGACCAGATGCTCGGCGACGACTGCACCGGCTGACGGGTGGTGGCCGTCGCATGCTCCAATCTTATCCGTGGTCGAGAATGACTTTCGAAGTAGGCAAGGCTGGGCTCTGCCCAGACCCGCCAGGGGCCGAGCCCCTGGACCTCATCTCATTGAAATAAATGGGTTTCCAAAGGCCCTCGGCCTTTGGCGGGTCAAGGGCAGAGCCCTTGCCTTCCTTATTTTCGCGCCCTTGGGGCCGCGCCAACGAAAACCCCATGGTCTGATGGTTCCACCTGGCTGGATGTCGCGCTAACGGCTGAACACGCACACGCTCTCCAGCCGGGCCGACCACAGGAACTGGTCGATCGGGGTTGCCGCCAGCAGGCGAAAACCGGCCCCGCGCAACAATGCGGCGTCCTGGGCCAGGGCGACGGGGTTGCAGGAGACGTAGATTACGCGCTTCACCGTGCTGGCGGCGATACGGGCGATCTGGGTCGCGGCACCGGCGTGCGGCGGGTCGAGCACCACGACAGCGAAGGCGGACAACTCGGCCGCGTCGAGTGGTTGGCGGGCGAGGTCGCGGTGCTGGGCGTCGACGCGGCCGGCGAGGTTGGCACGGCGGGCGGCGTCGCGCAGGGCGGCCATTGCGGCGGGATCGCCCTCGCAGGCGGTGACGCGGGCGAAGCGGGCGAGCGCGAAGGTAAGCGTGCCGTTGCCGGCGTAGAGGTCGGCGATGCGCGCCTTGGCTGCCAGCTTGGCGGGCAGGCCGGCCAGCACGGCTTCGGTGATGGCCGCCTCGCCGGCCGCCGAGGCCTGTAGGAAACCGCCGGGGGGCGGGATGACCGAAGTGCCGCCGAGTTGCGTGGTGGGTGGGCGTAGCACGGCGACGGGTTCCACCGGGGAGTGGCCGAGTTGGAGGCTGACGCGGGGCAGGCCATGTGCGTGGGCGAATTCGGCCAGGCGGGTGCGATCGGGCAGGGTGAGGGGGGCGTCGAGCCGCAGCAGCAGGTCGGGGCCGGAATCGAGCAGGTTCACCACGGCCGAGCCCTCGCGTCGCGGGCTGGACAGGCGGCGCAGCAAGGCACGCAGAGTAGGGATGAGGGCGGTCAGGGCCGGGGCGAGCACCGGGCAGCCGCCGATGTCGATCACCTGTTCGCTACGTGGCGCGTGCAGGCCGAGGGTGACGCCGCCGGGGATGCGCCGGATCGCCAAATCCATGCGGCGGCGTGTGGCGGGCGGGGTGCGGAGCAGCGGGGCAATCGGCGCGTCGGGGAAGCCGGCGCGGGCCAGGGCGGTGGCGAGCAGGCCGGATTTCCAGCCGGCGTAAGCTGCATCGTCCCAGTGCTGGAGCGTGCAGCCGCCGCAGGCGGTGAAGTGGGGGCAGGGGGGGCTGACGCGGGCCGGGCTGGCGGTCAGAATCTCGGCCTGACCCGCCCAGCCCTCGCCGCGCTTGTGGGTGGGCGTGGCGCGCACTGTCTCGCCCGGCAGCGTGAAGGGCAGGAACAGCGTGGCGCCGTTGCCGGGGTGGGTGGCAAGGCCGTCGGCCTCGGTGCCGAGGCGGGTGACGGTGACCTCGGCTTGTGGCGGCAAGTTCGGGGTGGCGGAGTTGGCCCCCTCGCGCCGTTTCGCGGCGGGAGGGGCAGAGCTGCGGCGGCGGTTCACTCGCCGAAGGCAGAGATGCCGGTCTGGGCGCGGCCAAGGATCAGGGCGTGCACGTCGTGCGTGCCTTCATACGTGTTCACCGTTTCCAGGTTCAGCATATGGCGTATGACGTGGTACTCGTCGACGATGCCGTTGCCGCCATGCATGTCGCGGCTCATGCGGGCGATGTCGAGCGCCTTGCCGCAGGAGTTTCGCTTGCACAGGCTTATCATCTCGGGGGCGGCGTGGCCTTCATCCATCAGCCGGCCGAGGCGCAGCACGGCTTGCAGGCCCAGCGTGATCTCGGTCTGCATGTCGGCAAGTTTCTTTTGCACCAGCTGGGTGGCGGCGAGCGGGCGGCCGAACACGATGCGGCCCAGCGTATAGTCGCGCGCGGCGTGCCAGCAGAATTCGGCGGCCCCCAGCGCACCCCAGGAAATGCCGTAGCGCGCGTTGTTGAGGCAGGAGAACGGGCCGCGGAGCCCCTTGACCTTGGGCAGCATGTTCTCGGCCGGCACGAACACGTCGTCCATCATGATTTGGCCGGTGACGCTGGCGCGCAGGCTGAACTTGCCCTCGATCTTGGGCGTGGTCAGGCCCTTCATGCCGCGGTCGAGGATGAAGCCGCGGATGTCGCCGGCGTCGTCCTTGGCCCAAACCACGAAGACGTCAGCGATCGGGGCGTTGCTGATCCAGGTCTTGTTGCCGTTCACCAGATAGCCGCCATCGACCGATTTGGCGCGGCTGCGCATGGAGCCGGGGTCGGAGCCGCCATCGGGTTCGGTGAGCCCGAAGCAGCCGACGAATTCGCCGGTGCGCAGCTTGGGCAGGTATTTGTCCTTCTGGGCGTCGGAGCCGAAGGCATAGATGGGGTACATGACCAGCGAGGATTGCACCGAGAAAGCGCTGCGGTAGCCGGAATCCACACGCTCGACCTCGCGCGAGATCAGGCCATAGGCGACGTAGCCGACATCAGCGCAGCCATGCGACGACAGGGTGGCGCCGAGAAAACCCATCTCGCCGAACTCGTTCATGATCTCGCGGTCGAAATGCTCATGGCGGAAGCCCATCAGCACCCGCGGCAGCAGCTTTTCCTGGCAGAAATCATGGGCGGCGTCGCGGATGGCGCGCTCGTCGTCGGTGAGTTGGCCGTCGAGCTGAAGTGCATCGTCCCACTTGAATGGCCCGAGCTTGCCCCTGGTGGACGGGATGGCGGTGTCGTTCATCTCAGCACTCCGGCGTTGGCGCTTTGGATCCTTCGTCCGATATGGCGCGCTGCGGGCGCGCGGCAACCAGCATGAAGGCGGGGGTATCGTCGCCGAAGCCGCGCACGGCGGGGCCGAGGTCGGAGTCGCGATAGCGGTTCTCGCCATCGCGGCGCGGGCGGTCGCGCGGATTGTCCCGGGGTTGCGCGCGGTCGGGAGTGACTGCGGGTTCGCGGGCGACGGCGGGCTCACGCGCGGGGCGGTCGGTGGCGTCGCGCCGTGGGGGTGGGGCGCGCTCGTCTGAATCGCGCCGTGGGGCGCGCTCGGCGGCATCGCGCCGTGGGGCGCGCTCGGCGGCATCGCGCCGTGGGGCGCGTTCGGCCGAGTCACGGCGTGGCGCGCGTTCGGCGGCATCGCGGCGTGGCGCGCGTTCACGGCGTGGCGCCCGTTCGACTTCGGGCATCGGCGCGTGCGCCTCGGCCGCAGCATCGGCGAAGCTGGCGGGGAGGGCATCGTAATCGGGCTGGGGATCGGCGAGAACGACGACGGCTTCGGGTTGGACGGT
>Ga0105049_10005092_pt1 | contig 15342 bp, 16 predicted proteins | sample MAT06_FD_78087 | JGI IMG/M metagenome (GOLD analysis project Ga0105049, IMG submission 78087) | Freshwater microbial communities from Lake Fryxell liftoff mats and glacier meltwater in Antarctica - MAT-06 | ecosystem: Environmental > Aquatic > Freshwater > Ice > Liftoff microbial mat | place... | reverse complement strand
CACGATGCCGATCACTTCCACCTCCGTCCGGCTGATGCGGCAGCGCCCGACAGCTGGGGTGAATGGCACTACTTCAACGTGCTGTCGCCTGACGCCAGTCGGTGGTACTTCATCACCTACATCGTGGCAGGCGACGTTCCTGGTGGTCGGTGGTCGGCGCAGCTGTTGGTGACGGCGCATGAAACGGGTCGGCCCGCGCGCCGATTCTCCATGAACGTGCCAAAGCAGTCGGTGCGCTTCAGCACCCGGGACGCCAACGTGAGCTTCGGTACGGTGGGTGCCGTCTCCATTGAATCGGACGGTCGCTACGTCATAAGCGGACAGGCCGTCGCCGAAGACGGCAGCGGCGATCTCCTGCGCCTCTCCCTCGTCGTCACGCCTGCGCCACGCGCGTACTTCCCCGGTGCCACCCTGGTGGCTGGCGCGTCGCCATCGGGATACGCCGTGTTGGGACTGCGCGCCGCTGCCACGGGATCGGTCTGCATCCGCGCGCGCTGCGAGGAGTTCAACGCCGCACAGGCGTATCACGATCACAATTGGGGCACCTGGCAGGGCGTGACCTGGGACTGGGGGGCAGCGCGCGCCGGTCAGTACACGATTCTCTACGGGCGAGTGCGGCCGCCGGAGTCATCAGGCTCGGTGCAGGCGCCGATGTTCGTGTACGTCGTGGATTCACTCGGTTTTCGCGCGGTCTTTCGTCCGCGCCAGATCCAGTACACCGATCGTCGTCCGCTTACCGGACCGGGACGCGGTCCATCGTCGGCACGCCTGTTCGATGTGCGTGGCGGCGACACGCTCGATCTCGAGCTCACGGTGGACGACGCAGTGGCGTCCGACACCCGTCGCGGCCTGGTCGACCGGGGAGAAGGAGAATACGCTCGCCGGTTGACGACCCCGTGGTTTATCCAGATGAAAGGCCGGGCACGGATCGGTGGTCGGGTTGGCGGTGTCGCGATGCGGGGTGAAGGGATCGGCTTCTACGAAACGTATCGTTGAATAGCTGATAGTGGCTTGATCATGGCGCTGATTTTGAGGGTTTTTATTGGAGTTTACCCTTGTTGCAATGCCGCCCCTTGGCCGCTCCTGCCCCTGCTGCCACCTTTGGAATATGGAAGCCACGATCCGGCTCGGCACCCAGGGCTGGAACTACGACGCATGGGTCGGTGCGTTCTACCCGTCCGGGACAAAAGCACCCGATTACCTCGGTGTGTACTCGCGTGCGTTTTCGACCGTCGAGATCGACTCCACGTTTTATGCGATCCCCTCGGTCCGCAGCGTCCGCGGCTGGGCCAACAGAGTACCCGACGGCTTCAAGTTCGCGCTCAAGCTCCCGCAGGAAATCACGCATGACAACCGATTGCGTGAGTCTGTCGACCTGACCCAGCTCTTCCTCGATCGTGCGCGTGAGCTCGAGGGCAAACTGGGGATCGTCCTGATTCAACTCGGTCCTGACTTCTCGCCCTCCGAACTCCCGGCGCTGGCGGCGTTCCTGCCAACCCTGCCTACCAGGGAGATCGCCTTCGCGATCGAGTTTCGGCAGCGCGGCTGGATCAACGACGGCGTCCTCGCGCTGCTCAAGGAATACAAGGTCGCGCTGACGCTGACCGACGCGCGCTGGATTCCGCGCAAGCAGATGTTGGCGCTGGCGGAGAACCCCACGTCGCCGACCGCGTACCTCCGATGGATGGGGCCGAATCGCGATTTCACCGACTACAGCCACATTCAGGTCGACCGCACCCGCGAATTGAATGCCTGGGCGACCGCGATCAAGGGGTTGGCAACTCGCGTCCAGACGATCTACGGGTTCGTGAACAATCACTTCTCCGGCCACAGCCCCGAAAGCGTACGCCAGATGCAGCGGCTGATGGGACAGACCCCCGTCACACCGGACCAGCTCGGCGAACAGATGACGCTGTTCTAGTGAATGATGCCGTGAATCAGGCCGTGGGCGAGGGAATGCGGGTCCGAGTGGTGGTGTTTGCTGTAATTGCCATTGCACTCGGCGCGCTCTTCGTGCGGCTCGGGTTCTGGCAGCTCGATCGGCTGACCTGGCGGCGTGCGCTGAACGCGGAAGTGGCCAGTCACATGGCTGCCGCACCGGTCCCCGTTGCCTTGCTCCCTCGCGACAGCGCCGCGCTGCGCTACCGTCGCGCCGAGATCAGCGGCGTGTTCGACTACACCAATCAGGTGGTGATAACGCAGCGGATACGTGGCGGATCGCCCGGGGTGAATCTCCTGACACCGCTCCGGATCCCGGGTCGGGATACCGCGTACCTGGTCAACCGTGGCTGGGTGTATTCCCCCGATGGGAAAACGGTGAATCAGGCCGCGTGGCGGGAAGCGGACACGGTGCGCCTGACGGCGTATGCGCTGCCAGCATACTCCGTCGCCGCCAACACGGCCGGTGTGGTGAGCAACAGAGTGATGCGGACGTTGGACGTGAATGCGATTCAGAAAGACATGCCATACCCGATTGCGCGGATGCAACTGATTCAGATCGGTGACACCGTCACGGCCGATGGCGTTCCGCCGCGGGTTCAACCGCCCACACCCGACGAAGGCTCACACAAGAGCTACGCCTTTCAGTGGTTCAGCTTTGCCGCGATCGCCGTGATTGGCGCGGGTATCTTCGCGGTCACTGACAAGAATCGCAATCGCCCGCGAGTGGACAACACCTGACCGACCGCGTGGACGCGTCATCGGTGTCCGCAGACGGTCAGCGTGCGGGCGAAGAGCGTCGTTGCAGCACCACCATCGCGGCGGCGATCATTGCGCCACCGATCCAGGTACGCGGTCCGACACGCTGGCCCAGAACGAGGCCGGCGAGGAGCGCCGTCCAAAACGGTTCCACCGTACTGACGATCGAGGTGCGCACCGGGCCGAGTTCTGCCAATCCGGCGAGGAACGCCGTAAACGCGATTGCTGTCGCGATCAGCGCCAAAGCCCCGGCGTTCAACACGAGCGACGTGGTGGCGGGGAACAGCGTCGCCTTCGACACCACCGCACCGACAAGAAAACAGAGCGCTGCCGCCACCGTGATCCACGTCAGTGCGGCTGCAGGTTTCAGCCCGTCCTGAATCCTGCCCAGCCACGGAATCATCATGGCGTAAATCGCCGCCGCACCGAGCGCCAGGCCAATCCCACGCGGATCGAGCTGTGTGGCCAGCGGGTTTCCCACGATCGTCACGATGCCAGCCAGCGACAGCACGAGTGCCGCAGCACTGCGTGCATCCACCGTCTCCGTTCGGCGCACGATGGCCAGCACCGCGACCCACGTGGGATAGGTGTAGAACAGAAACGCGACGCTCGCTGCCGGGATGAATTGCAATGAGGCCACCGACAACCCGGCGATCGCCGCCTGTGCCGGACCTCCGATCCACAACAGACGCCACTTCCTGTCACCAACCGCAAGCACTGGCCCAACGCCACCCGCCACGATGCACAACAGCACCGTGCCAATCACATACCGATAGACGAGCAGCGAACTCAGTGTGGCGCCGCCATCCAGCGCCCGCTGTGTGAAGATCAGCGTCGTGCCAAAGCAGGCCGCGCTGAGCAGGATCAGAATGGTGCCGCGAATCTGATGTGTCGGTGCGGTCGTGTGAATGCTCAAAGGTACGTGCCGCGCAGCAACAGCAGCGCCAACGTGAAGTAGATCACCAGTCCCGTCACGTCCACCAGCGTGGCCACCAGCGGGGCCGAGGCACTTGCGGGATCGAGGCCAACGCGCTTCAAGGCAAACGGCAGCATCGCGCCAACCAGCGTGCCGAACGTCACCACACCGATCAACGACAGCGCAACCGTCAGTGCGAGCAGCGTATGACCGGGCCCATAACTGCTCAACCCCATCGCCTGCCAAACTTCAATTCGGGCGAAGCCGATCGCGCCGAGCAGCGCACCGAGCAACAGACCGCTCGGAAACTCCCGCATCGCCACCCGCCACCAGTCGCGCAGACGCACTTCGCGCAGCGCAAGCGCGCGAATCAGCAGGGACGTCGCCTGCGACCCCGAGTTGCCGCCGGAGCTGATGATCAGCGGCACGAACAACGCGAGCACCGCGGCGCGCTGGATCTCGCCTTCAAACCGACCCATCGCCACCGCCGTGAACATCTCGCCGATGAACAGCACCGTCAGCCAGCCGGCGCGTTTACGTAGCAGCGTGAAGAAGCCGGAGTCGATGTACGGATCGTCCAGCGCTTCCATGCCACCGAGTTTCTGCACATCCTCCGTCGCGTCTTCCTGCACGATGTCGATCACGTCATCGACCGTCACGACGCCCACCAGTCGCCTGTTCTCATCGACGACCGGCACCGCCACCAGATCGTACTTCGAGGTCCGCTCGACGATTTCGTCGCGTCCGGCGTGCACGGTCACCGTCACGACCTCGGCCCACGCCACATCGGACACGATCGCACCATCAGGTGCCGCCAGCAGTTCGCGCAACGACATCACGCCGTTCACGCGACCAGCGTCATCCGTGCTGTAGATCGTGTACATCGCTTCCTTCCGACCGGCCCGCGCGATCGCACGCACACTGGCGAGCGCATCCTCGACACGCTGCGACCCCGGTACGCTGACAAACTCGGTCGTCATCAGGCGGCCGGCGGTGTCCACATCATACGCCAGCAGCCGCTCTGTTTCTCGCTGCTGATCCGGGGGCAGCGCCGAGAGAATCTCGTCGGCGACGTCCTCTTCCAGTTCGTCCAGTACCTCGGCGCGATCGTCCGGCGTCATCTCCGTGACCAGCTGCGCCGCCTGGCGCGTGGTCATGGTCTCGAGCACGTCGCTGCGCAGGTCCTCGTCGAGATACTCGAGCACGTCGGCGGCACGTTCGGCGCCGAGTGAGTTGAGCAGCGCCACCACGCGATCGCGCGGGAACGCCTCGACGACATCCGCCAGGTCGGCCGGATGCATCTCTTCCGTCTCCGCTGCAACCGCTTCCGGCGCCTCGTCCAGCAGGGCGAGAATGTCGGGAGCGAGCAGCGCGGCGATCGGCAGGTCGTCGTTGCGTCGCTTCTTAGCCATCATGTGCCGGTCATGCTGGCGGCGGCTCGGCCCACTCAGGACAAGCCGGCCGTCGTCGCCGAAGGAGAGACGACCGTCCGGTCGTCACGAGCGTGGCACGCTGCGTGACGAGATCCGCAGCGTCGGGCCAAGTTAGGCCGACCCTGCCCTCGGGGTAACCCCATCACGCGGCAGGCCCGTCACGGTTCGCCGACAGTCGGCAGCCGTCGCTCGGTGCGCACCGCGCGAACGGAGAATCCAGCGACGGCGATCGCCTCGCGTAATCGGGTCTCGGTGGCCGCTCCGTCGTGCTCCACGTCCACCTGGCCCATCGAGACGTCGCACCACGCAATTCCGGGCACCATCGTCAACGCGGTCTGCACCGCCCGAACGCAGTGCACCGCACGCATCCCCTCCACTTCGACAATCGTTCGCATCGCTCAAACCTATGTCCAGCGTGCGCTAGGTTTCGCCATGCCTCCCACCGTCGCCTTTCTTGGCCTTGGCGCGATCGGCGCGCCGATGGCCGCGCATCTCGCCCGCGCCGATCAGTCGCTCACCATCTGGAATCGGACCCGTGCCCGTGCCATCGACAGCGCGGCGGCCAGGGCCGGCGCCACCGTCGCGGCGTCAGCGGCCGATGCGGTTCGGCACGCGGACATCGTCATCACCTGTCTGCCACAATCCTCTGACGTGGCTGATCTGCTCGCCGCCGACTCGTACGCGGTGCAGAACGCACTGCCTGACGGCGCGCTCTTCGTCGACTGTACCTCCGGTGACCCGGACACGAGTCGCACCATCGCTGCCGCGCTTGCAACCCGGAACATCGGCTTCATCGATGCACCGGTGAGCGGCGGTGTGGTCGGCGCCGAAGCGGGCAACCTGACGGTGATGGTCGGCGGCGCCGAGTCGGCGCTGGAGCGGGCGCGGCCCATCCTCGCCAACTTCGCGGGCAAGATCGTGCATTGCGGAGACATCGGCGCCGGGCATGCACTGAAGGCCGTCAACAACGCGTTGCTGGCTCTGCATATCTGGTCGACGGCCGAGGGGTTGGTGGCTGCGATGAAGGCGGGCGTGTCGCCCGCCGTGGCGTTGGACGTCATCAACGCCTCCTCCGGCAGGTCCAACGCCTCGATCAACCTGTTTCCGGAGCGAGTGCTGACAGGCGCATTCCCACGCACCTTCCGTCTCGCACTGCTCGCCAAGGACGCCGGGATCGCGGCGGCAATGGCTCGCGGTCAGAACGGCGTGGCGCCGACACTGCAGCTGGCCGCCGATCTGATGCGGATCGCCCATCGTGAGCTCGGCGATGATGTGGATCACGTGGAAGCGGTGAGACTCGTCGAACGGTGGGCGGGAGTCGAGTTGCGGTCGTGATCTCGCGGTGGTGCGCGCTGTCGCTGTCCGCTGCGTTGCTGATCGCCGCCTGTGCGCCCGCGTCGCCTTCAGCCGTACGCCCGGATACCGAGTTTCTCGTCGTGTCAGACGATTCGACGGCGTGGGTGCGAGCGTCGGCAGATTCGGTGATTGTGCATCGGGCGCCGATGATGATTGCGATCCTCGCCGGCCGGCTGATTGAGATTTTCGTATCCGAAGAGCCGATTGTCTTCGACGACGCGACGTTTCTGGCGACGCGAGTGTTCAGACGTGATCTCGCCACCGGCGACAGTACGCTGGTCTTCGCTGATTCCACCGTGCTGCGCGAGGCGATGGCGTTCGTGCGCGCGCATCCCACGGCGGAGCGTCTGGACCCTGACGATGCACCGGAAACGAGTGCCCGGGCGCTGGAATCGACTGTCACGCCGCTCGACGTGGTCGGCCACACACTCGGCGTCGACGTACATGTGGATCGAACGGTGGGTGAACTCGGGACGCACGACACGTATCGCGCCACCATCGATCTCCGTGACGGGCGACGTCTCGTGTTGGGCGATGTGATCGCGCCGAATGCGGCGTCCGCCGCTGTTCGCGTGGCGAGACAGAACCTGCGCGACGCGGTGCTCCTCGCCAGCCAGCGCGTGGGGCCGGTTGGCAAGGCAGCGAGTCGCGCGATGGCGGCGTTGACACTGGACTCGCTCAGCTTTGGCCTCGTGCGCAGCGGTGACTCGCTTGCGGTGCAGTTTCTGGCCCACGATGAGCAGGTCATCGATGACGCGCGAGACGGGCATCGCTTCTCACTCGAGCCGATGCCCGTTCCGCCCCCTGACTGGTGGAGCCGCGCCCGTTCCACGCTGCCGAAACGACGCGCCGATTCAACGTCGTTCGTTTCTCTCGGCGCTGCCACGCTACAACTCCACGACGACGCTGACGAGGTCGCGACGATCACGCTCAGCTCGGGTCGGATTGCGCGTCGGATTGCACAACTCCGAGGACCGGTTCGTCGTGTCATTCCGCTCAGTGACTCGCTGATCACCCCGGCGGTACAGTGGCGGCGGGCACTCGAGCGTGCTTTCCGTGAGTCAGGCTATTATTCAGCCCAGGTTCGTGCAGCGTCGCTGCGCAGCCGCGCTCGTCCCACGGCAGCCATACAGGCGGCTTTATGACAATCAGCGGAGACTCGAGTTCGGACGTGAGGCCGATTCCGGTCGAGATCGGCCCCCGTCCAGACGCCGTTCCAATGACGCTCGCGCTCGCAACCCGGATGCTCCCGCTGGTGAGCCGAATCGTGGCCGACCTCAAGGCCGCGTGGGAAGCATGGCGAGCGGCCGTCACGCGGTACGACGACGTGCTGGCCATGGCGGACGCCGACATGGACTCACCCCTCGCCCGGTTGGCACAGCGCGATGTGAAGCGCAAGGCGGCGGAGGTGGATGCCCTGCGCCTCGAACTGCTTCCGCTCGGCGCAACGTCGCGGTCCCCGCGGTCGGGACGCGTGGAGTGGTTTGCCGTGATCGACGGTATTCCCGCTCGACTCCTCTGGGAGCCCGGCGAGACGGCGGTGGCGCGATGGGAAGGCCGCGACGTCGGCGCCGCGCTCGATATCGAGGAAGCTGACGAGGATGACCCGTCGCGGTCGTAGGTCGGTCGGCCCGTCAGCCGAGCGCTGACGGCTGCTCCACCTCGAACGGGACATCGATTTCAAGCCCGTCGCGCGCGGCCACTGTGGCCGGAAACACACTCTGACCCTGCGTCACCAACTCTCCCGGGTCGCGCGAGTAACGCGCAGAGAAGTGTGTGAGCAACAGCCGCCGGACGCCGGCCGTCCGCGCCAACGTCGCCGCTTCGCGTGCCGTGCTATGCCCCGTCTCCACGGCGCGCTCCGCTTCATCATCGCCGAACGTCGCCTCGTGCACCAACACATCAGCTCGCTCGGCCAGCGCCTGAAGCGCGGTCGTCGGGCGTGTGTCGCCTGAGATCACAACCCGGCGACCCGCACGCGCCTCTCCGACCAGCGCGCTCGCGGCGACCTGGCTCCCGTCTGCCAGCGTGACGGTCTGGCCACGGTGGAGCAATCCCCACAAAGGACCCTCGGGAATTCCCAGCTCGCGCGCAAGGACTGGGTTGAAACGTCCCAATCGCGTCTTCTCGATCATGGCGTAACCCAGTGCAGTCGCGCCGCGGTGATCGGCGGAGACCGCATGAATTTCGTAGTCCTTCCGGTCGAGCACGTGCCCATTCTCCAGCTCGGCAATTTCTACCGGGAAGGTGAGGCGTTCGCCCCCAAACACGATGCAGGCGCGCAACGCCTTCTGCGCTCCAACCGGACCATAAAGTCGCAGCGTCTCGTTTCTGCCCTGCAACGACATCGTACGCGTCAATCCAACCAAGCCCAGCAAATGGTCCGTATGGAAGTGCGTGAAGAATATTTCATCGATGCTGAAGCCCACGCCGTAGCGCATCATCTGGCGCTGCGTCCCTTCTCCGCAGTCGAAGAGGATCGTCTCTCCTTCCCTCACGAGTGCGATCGAGGAGACGCCACGCTCGACGGTTGGCCGCGCGGCGGAGGTGCCGAGGAATCGAAGGGAGAGCGACATTCGTCAAAATATAACGCTATCCCGTGAGCGAACTCTTCTATAGTATTCCGACATCGATGTCTGCCAATGAGTCGCAGAAATCACATCGAGTACGAGCGGGCTCGGCTTGTGGCCCACAATGTGCATATGATTAAAATCGTAACATACTGTGCGAGCGTCGGAGTCGGCGCTCGGCAGAATCATCTGGGGTGCCTGAAGGCGGTGTAACAGCCATCGTCGCCAGAGCGAGCTGGACCTTTGATCGGTTATTCATGTGCCTGGATGCGCCCCGATTGCTAGCGGAGGGGGCGGGCAGGTGCTCCGGATGATTGACTCTGACCAGGCAGCCAGGGTGGAAACCTTTCACAGGACAGGGAGGACGCGGCATGGCAGAGACGATGGACCGTGGCTCGTCGCCTATGGGCGACGAAAAGCCTCGAAAGAGCACGCGAGGGTTCGCAAGCATGGATCCCAACCGTCAGAAGGAAATCGCGTCCAAGGGTGGGCGCGCTGCGCACGCCAAGGGAACCGCGCACGAGTGGTCCCGCGACGAGGCTCGGAACGCCGGAAAGAAGGGTGGCGAAATCGTCAGCCGGGATCGGGCTCACATGGCCTCGATTGGACGCGAAGGGGGCGGGGCACGCAGCCGCAACCGGCGTGGCGGTACCGACGAAACGCGACGCTAGCCGGGCGCACCCCGCCAGGCATTGCACCGTGCACGGCACTGCCGGTTCACTGCGCTGACGGTTGCGATCGACGTTGCACGCAAAGGGTGTTCCGACTCGGTCTCGGAACGCCCTTCGTCGTTTCTGCAACTCAGCTCCAGCGGCGCTCATACGTGCGCGCGTCGAACTTCTTGTATGCGAGATCGATTGACATGTAGCGGATCGTGCCGAGTACAGGGCGGCGCGTCCACGGGCGATCGAACTTGCCCAGACACCACTGAATGCCGGCGTAGCTGCTCGGGTCGCGCCCATCCAGACCGTACTTGTTGTTCAGTGTAATCATGATCTGGAGCGCATCAGCAAACGTTGCGCTCCATAACACGATGTACTTGCCCCAGTACATTCGCATCACGTTGTGAATGCTGCCGGTCGCAACCAGTTCACGCTGTGCGGCGTTCCATAACGGATGATGAGTGGCCGCCGCCTCGAACGTCGCCAGATCGTAGACATAGTCGCGCGGATCGGCGGCGTGCCGCACCATGTTCTCACGCACCCAGTTCGGCAATCCATCGAGCGTCGCAAACCGGCGATTGCGCGTGCAGAAATTCAGCGCGAGCTCACGCCACGTCAGGAGCTCGTCGTAGAACTTGTCCACCTCGGCGGGCTCTCCGTGCTCGCCGACGGTGCGCGCCACCTCTGCGGCGCTGATCTGCCCAAAGTGCAGGTACGGCGACAACCGGCTTGACCCGTCTGGATCCCCTGGATCGTTGCGACGCTCAGCGTAGTGTGGCAGCGCATCCGCGCAGAACGCCAGGAGCCGCGTCCGCGCCGCGCTCAGCCCGGGCTGTACCTGCGGAACCGCGGACACTGAATGATCGATGTCGCAGCGCGCCACTTCGACCGCGACGTCAATCATCGCCAGCGGCAGCGCATCGATGTCCAGTGATTGTCGCAGCGCAGGTGACAGCTGCACGCGCGGCGGCTCATCGAGCACCGGCTCGAGGCAGAAGTCGCGAAGCTTCGCAATCTTTGGACGAATCGTCCGCGCGGCCCACTCCTCCTTCTGGAACGTCGCTGCCGGCACCACCGCGTGTGATTCCACGGCCACCATTCGGCACGGGAGCCGAGCCGCCACTCGCGCCGAGCGTTCATCAATACCGGCGGTGGGGAAGGCGTCCGTGACCACCAGCGTTGCGCGGCGAGCGAGCCTGTCGATCACGCGGTTATCGCCGGCCACCTGATGACGCAGATGAAAAAGGTAGGAGTAGCCAAGCGACTCGGCGCGCCGATAGAGCTCGACGGCGTTGCCCACGATCATTGCATGAATCCGGTCGCTGGCGTGCTCATAGTGCGGATTGAGCCCCTGATAGATCACCACCGGTTTGCCGAGTCGGTTGGCTTCGAGCGTGGCGTACCGCAGCGCCCAATTTTCCTCGAAGCGATGGGTGGACTGCATCCAGTACAGCACAAACTCCCCCTCCGGCTGAATGCGGAGCGGGTTGAGGGTCTGAGCCCGCAGCGCCAGTTGATCGGAGATGAACGACGAGTTGAGTGGGTGCATGTGATGTGACGGGTGGAACAAATCAGGGGCCTGGGGTACAGATGCCTGCGGTGCAGTCCCTGTTCCCTGCGAGCTTGACGTGGGCAGTTGACCGGATGGGCTTGAGTGAGTATCGTTGGGAGACTGTGCGAGGCATCTATGGACCATCCGGTTCTGGTGTTTACAGAGTCGGGGCTGTAGCTCAGTTGGTAGAGCGCTGCAATCGCACTGCAGAGGTCAGGGGTTCGATTCCCCTCAGCTCCATGGTGTGGTTTTCAGAGCATTTGCCCGCCGCTGCTCGGTAGGACGGAGAGTTCCAATGACAGCGTGCGTGGCCCAGCTGATTGCAGGGGCGGTGAATCCAATGGATTCGTCGCCCCTTTTGCTTCGGGCCCGGGTCATGTCGCTCACTGACCCGCGCGGCGCAGCAGTGATTCGGCAGCACCGTAACGCAGCGCGGTGAGATCGTCGCGCATCGCCTGAAAGAGTTCGGCGTTGAACCGATTCTCTTCGCGCTCCGCCGGCCCATCGAACTCGCTGAACGCCGATCCACTGAATCCGCCCAGAAAACGCGTGACTGCAGACTCCTGCACCGCCACCCTGAAGTCGCGGGTGATGTAGGTCTGGCCGCCGGCGCCGATGCGGAAGCTGACCTTCCCCACAACGCCTCCCTTGTCGAACGGGCGGCGCAACGGCGATCGGAGCATCGTTGCGGCACCGAGCGGCAATTGCCAGTCCGGTGCGTGGTCCAACCGCAGCGCCCAGCCGCGTTCCATCGGACTCCGCAGGAACACGACGCTGCCTTCCATCCCGCGCATGCCGATGGTGAAGACGGAGAATCTGGTGCTTGCGTTCATCTGCAAGCGCAGTGTGTCGGGCATGACGGCATACGCCCCGTCGAGCGGAACCAAGCCGCCGTTCATGATGCGGAGGCGCAGGGTCAAGCCGCGATCGATCGCGGCGACATCGACCCAACGTGCGCCTCGTCCATCGCGCAGCACGATGTGATACGCTGCCGGCGCCACAAACTTCGCGATGAATTTTGCGTAGAGCGGAAACTGCGCCTTGAGCCAATCCGGATGCACGCGCGTGATGATCGTCAGCGCCGTCGATCCATCAGCCAGCCGCTGTGTGTGCAGCGTGTCCAGCGAGAACATTCGCCCCAGTGCCACAGACGTGCGCGAAAGCGTGCTGCGGACATCGGCGCGCAGATCGGCGTCGCTCCGGCCCTCGGCACTTCCCAGCAGTGCACGAAAGCCGGTGCCCCAATCCGTTGGCGACATGCTCCCGAGTGCGAAGTCGACGATTGTTCGCCACTCGTACTCACCGTCGCTGGCAAGTTTGGTGAGCTGCGTGAGATGTCGAGCGTCGGCAAGCCGGTTGGGAGACGACGCTGGGCTGCGCTGAATAAACCGATAGCGTCCGTCTGCGGTTGCTTCTCCTTCAGCCGTGAGGATGCGGTTCTTTGGGTCGGGGCGCGAATTCCAGGTGGTCGTGTCGTCGAACACCGCCGAGGGCGACAGCGCACGCTGCCCCAGTTTGGCACGCGCGGCGGCGTAGAACGGGGTTCGCTCGACTGTCAGATAGCGACGATAGAGCGCGTCGGTAAAGGCTACGCCGTTGACCTGCGCCTGCGCAGGCGATGTGCCGAAGGCGTCCCAGCCGGGTCGGCAGGCGGAGAGCAGGAGCGCGACGGCCAGAGCACCAGTGACGGCGGCGGAGCGGCGGGTGCGATGGCGGCAGAATTGGATCACAGGTCGGAAGGTACATCGGTCTGGCAGGGGCTTGTGGAGGTTGACGCACGGCGCTTTGCGCGTGAATGGGTCGGTTCCCCTTGAAGGGTGGGGCGGCGGGGCCTAGCTTACCGTTCTCTGGTCGCTGAAAGGCGGTCGGGAGTGATGCCCCTTGGTGTAACTGGCAACATGTCTGATTCTGGATCAGAAGAGTCCTGGTTCGAGCCCAGGAGGGGCAATTGAAGGGCCCGGTCGCCTAGCTGGTGGCCGGGCCTTTGTTGTGTCTGCTGCCGTCGGGTGTCGGATCGGGCGCGCAGGCACCACCTTACCCTGATGACACAGCCTGCTGACCGGTCGCTCGATCCCGAACCTGTCCGTGATGGGGTGCTCGCCCTGCTTCGAGCGAACCGCAGCCGATTGGCTGACGGCTATGGGGTTCGCGAGCTCGCGGTATTCGGGTCGGTGGCGCGCGGCGAGGCGACTGCGACCAGCGATGTCGACCTGATCGTCGAGTTTGATCCGGACCTGATCACGCTCACATCCTTCCTCGACTTCACCGACGATCTCGAGGCGCTGCTGAACCGTCGCGTTGACGTGGTGTCGTTGCGCAAGCTCACACCGCGCTTGCGTGTGCACGTCGAAGCGGAGGCGCTGCGCGTTGCGTGATGTGCGTGTCGATCTCGAGCGCATCGTGATCTGTGCCGAGCGAGTGATTGAGTACACCGCAGGCTGCTCGTTCGACGAATTCGTTGCAAACGACCTTCGATACGACGCCACGCTTCGGAACCTCGAGATCATGGGTGAGGCGGCGAAGCCGTGCCGGAGAGCATGCGTGCGCGATGTCCGGACGTGCCGTGGCGCGACCTCGCCGGCTTTCGGGATCGGCTCGCGCATGCGTACGATGCGCTGGATGACCGGGTTGTCTGGGACGCGGTGCGACGCAGCGTGCCGGCGACGCTGGCGGCGGTTCGCGTGGCCCTCGATGTCCTCGGGTGATCGTCCCGCCAGAGCGCGCGCCGACTGACGTCGATGTCGCGCGGACAGATCACGGTTGGCTTGATTCCCATGCTGCCTGCCTTCAAGGACTCTGACCCCATGATCCGGACCCCATGATCGGTCCAATCGCAGGACGCAGGCGGCTTTCACCAGCAACACAGTACAGGAGTCAAATCGTGCGATCCGGACTACTTGCAATCTGCTTTCTGCTTTCGGGCTTGGCGACGTTGGAAGCGCAATCTCGCTCAAGCGCCTTGATCGGTACTTGGAAGGTTCGCCGCTTCTGTGATCAGGACTCCGCTGGCGTAGTCACCGATCCAATGGGTCCCAGTCCAACGGGATACTTCATCTACACGCCGACAGGGCAGTTGTCGATTCATGGAATGCGCACACCACCAACGGGCCCTGTCGCGAGTAGTTCGGTATGACTCCGGACTTTAGCGGAACTTCGACCGTACTATTTGAGTTACTTCGGCACGTTCACGATCACGTCAGACTCGACTGTGATCCATCACGTCGAGGGTGGGACGTTCCCGGAGTATACCGGAACGGATCAACGCCGTGCCTATCGCATCAGCGGCGACACTCTTCACATTGGTGGGCAAGCGCTCGCGTGTCGTGTTCTTATCCGAGTTCCGTAGTGTTTGCCGTCGAACGATCATGGGAGCAGGCTGGCGATTTGAGGAGTGCTCGCGTTTATGAGAACGTCCGCTGCTCATTTTCGGCGTGATGCGGTCTTTCTTCTTCAGCGATCCTCGTCTCGGGGGACATCTGTATACCAGTCGCGCAATCGTAATCCTCGCGTCCCTCCTGTGCACGTCATTGCATGCGCAGGACCCCGACTCTGAGCGCCTTCGGGTGCTTACCAAGTCCGCGCCGCCACTTCGCCTTGATCGCGTCGAGCTGCACACGGCTCCGTCCCGGACATTCGAGGGTATCTCGGCGGTCAGCCTCGACAGGCGCGGAAACATCTACATCCTGCACCGCCCGGTGCATGGAGATCCCGTCGTCGTGCTCGATCCTCAGGGACGTGTCGTGCGTTCGTGGGGCGCGGGCATGTTCACGATCCCGCACGGCATCCGTGTCGATCCCGCTGGCAATGTCTGGACCGTGGATGCCCACACGTCGATGGTCTACAAGTTCACGGCGCACGGCCGGAAGCTCCTTGCAATCAGCGTCGGAAGCGTGCCGGATACCACGCAAGCGTTTTGTGGTGCGACGGACGTCGCGTTCGGGCCGAATGGTCGCGTCTTCGTGGCGGATGGCTACTGTAATGCGCGCGTGATCGAGTTCGACGCGAGCGGCAGGAAAGTCCGTGAATGGGGGCGCCCCGGTTCCGGACCAGGAGAATTCAACGTCGTTCATTCAATCGCTGTGGGGCCGGATGGCCTTCTGTACGTGGCCGACCGGGAGAATGGGCGGCTGCAATGGTTTGATCTCGACGGAAAATT
>Ga0105049_10005089_pt1 | contig 15344 bp, 10 predicted proteins | sample MAT06_FD_78087 | JGI IMG/M metagenome (GOLD analysis project Ga0105049, IMG submission 78087) | Freshwater microbial communities from Lake Fryxell liftoff mats and glacier meltwater in Antarctica - MAT-06 | ecosystem: Environmental > Aquatic > Freshwater > Ice > Liftoff microbial mat | place... | reverse complement strand
CAGCACTCTCATCAGCACTCTCATCGGCACACGGTCACGCGCAAGTTTGAATCAAACGCCCTCGCTTACCCGATCTCACTCCGCGCCGCGAACCATCGCCGCCCCCAGCCTCACGGTCCCCCAGCATTCGAAAGCCCAGCAACCATGATCACAAAATAGAAAATCATCATCAACGTGACGAGCAGGCTGAGGATGCCGCCGATCAGGCCGCAGATTCGGCCAGCTTCCAGCATTCCCTTCGCCGACCGCGGCATCATCCCCGTCTCGATCTTCTTCAGCTCGCTGCTTCCCCAGAACCACGCCACGATGCCAAGCGGCACACCAAAGATCGCGGTAGGGCCGCAGATACATCCACTCGCCGCCAGAACGAGCGATCCAATCCCAAGCATTAGCACAAACGTCGGCGAAGCACCCGCCTGCTGCACCTGAAGCGGCCCCGGAACCGTCGGCGGCACCCATCCCGGCCCCGCCGGAGCAGCCGCCGAAGCCTGCCAAGTCCGCGAGTCCGGCGGCAATGGAAACTCATCCGCAGGTCGCGGACCAGCATCATCCGGAACTGGAGGAGGCATCTGGCTCATCTCGAATCGCGACTACATCCAGCGAAGTTGGACCGGCCTAGTTGCGACGAGAATCACGGCCAGGTGCCTGCCGCCGAACCCGCGGCGCCGATAGCAATCGCGAACACCAGGAGCACGATGTACAGAAGGATCACCACGATGTTCAGAATCACGCCGCACATGCCGCAGATCTTTCCAGCCTGCGTCAGTCCACGTCCGCTTGGATCCATCGCGCCGGCGTCCATCTGCTTGAGATCGCCATTGCCCATGACCCACGCAACGATCCCGAAGATGACGCACAGCACAAGGCCGAGGATTCCAAACACCAGGATCAAGACGCCACGATGTGGCTGGACCATGCCCATGGACCCCATCGACGGTGGCTGCGAAGGGATCTGAGAAGGCATCGTGAACTCCCGGATATGTGCAGGAATGCGCCCACACTTCGCAGTGTCAAGAACGACGAGAGCGACAAACACAACAAGCTCGGCAGGCCAGAACCGGCCACCCGCCTCAGAGAATGCTCACGAACGCCCAAGCTCTTCATAGGGAGATTACCGCATCCCTCCGCCCTTTGTCAATCCGCGGCCGAGCACGCCGCCCCGAAACCGACAACACTCTGCACATGAGCCACACACCGCCGCCCGCGGCTCTCTCCGCACCTCTCCGCGACTGGCCCCTGCGCCTCCAGCACGCGGCCCTCGCAAGCGCCGATCCCGCCCGCGCCGTCGCCGCCGCGCTGGCGTCTCACGCAGCCTCCCTCGCCAAGCATGATCTCAGCCTCCTCGCCGTCGGCAAGGCCTCAGTCGCGATGGCCAGCGCCGCATTGATCGCGCTCGAACTCCTCAAGGCCCGCACGCTCATCCTCGCGTCCGCCGAGACGCCGCCAACCTCAGCCCCCCACGCCGGGCGTCTCCTGCACTGCGACCATCCGTACCCAACCGCACGCAACGTCGCCGCCGCGCTCGAAGTCGAGGCCTTCGTGGGCGGCTGCCCACCCGGATCCACACTCCTCCTGCTCCTCTCGGGCGGCGCATCGGCCTATCTCGCAAGCCCAGCGCCGGGCCTCACGCTCGATGACCTCGCCTCCATCACGCGCGATCTCCAACGCGCCGGCGCCACGATCCACGAACTCAACACGGTCCGCAAGCACCTCGAACGGCTGAAGGGCGGCCGCCTTGGCGCACGCTGCCTCGTGCCGATCCACGCGCTCATCATGTCCGACGTCATCGGCGATCCACTCGACGTCATCGGCTCCGGCCCCGTAACGCCCGATCCCTCAACCTTCGCCGATGCCCTCGCGATCATCACGCGCCTCAACCTCGCCCCCAACCACCCCGCCATCGCGCATCATCTTCACCAGGCCACGCCCGACGAAACACCAAAGCCCGGCGACCCGCGCCTCGCCCACGTCACAACGCAAATCATCGCCAACAACGCAAGCGTCGTACGCGCCATCGCCGCAGCGTGCACCTCCATGCACTGGCACGTCGCCTCCGTCCAGCACAACCTTCAAGGCGAATCCAACACCGTCGCGCAACACCTCATAAACCTCGCCGCCGATGCGCCGCCCCTCGCCGCGACCGACCCGCCCCGCGCCTGGATCGCTGGCGGCGAAACCACCGTCAATCTTCGCAGCGCCCAAGGCACCGGTGGCCCAAGCCAGGAGCTCGCCCTCGAAGCCGCACGCCTATTGGACCATCTCACCAGGCTCCAGCGCGCACGCGCGCTCCAACTCTGGGCCTTCTCAACCGACGGGCGCGACGGCCCAACCGACGCCGCTGGCGCACTCGTCTCTAGCTCCACATGGAACGACATCCGCCGCGCCAGCCTTGATCCTGACCAGTGCCTGCGCGATCACAACAGCCACGAAGCGCTCAACGCCGCACAAGCCCTCATCCGCACCGGACCCACAGGCACCAACCTCAACCACGTCTGGGTGCTCGTCGAAGGTGCCGCAGCGGCCAGCGCACCAAGCCTCATCCCGCACGCGTGATCTCAATCAACGCCTCAAGCGTGCGCTTCGCCTCGCCCCGCGCCACACCCGCCCGCGCCAGCGCAAGCCCCTCGGCCATTGTCTCCGCCGCGCCACCAACGACGAGCGCCGCCGCCGAATTGAGCAACACGATGTCCAGCGCCGCGCTCGCCTCACCCGCCACCACACTCCACGCCAGCCGCACCGCGTCGGGCAGATCGACCGCATCGAGCCCGCCGAGCTCCGGCCTCGAAAGCCCCAGAGGCGATGGATCAAATTCCTCTAATCGCAGCTCGCCATGCTGAACATGCCCAATCAACGTCGGCCCCGTCGTCGTGATCTCATCGATCCCGTCAAGGCTGTGCACCACCATCGCGCGCTCACACCCCAGCCGCACCAGCGCACTCCCCACGCGCTCCACCCAGCGCGGCTCGTACACGCCAAGCACCTGCCGCTTCGCCCCCGCAGGATTCGTCAGCGGCCCCAGCAGATTGAAGATCGTCGGAAACCCAAGGCTGATGCGCGTCTTCGCCGCGTTTCTCATCGCGGGATGATGCGCCACCGCAAAGCAGAAACAAACGCCAAGCTCGTCAAGGCATCGCCGCTGCACCGCCGGCCCCGCCTCGATGTTCACGCCCAGCGCCGCCAGCACCTCCGCCGAACCGCGCCCAGACCGCCCGCGATTTCCATGCTTCGCCACACGCACCCGCACGCGCCCCCTCAGCGCCGCGGCCGCCGTCACGATCGCAGACAACGTCGAGATATTGAACGTCTTCCGAGCCCCCCCAGTGCCGCACGTATCGATCACGGTGCCCGAGAGCTGTTCGACCCCCACCATCGTCGCGTGCCGCCGCATCGCCCTCGCGCCGCCCACCAGCTCATCAACGCTCGCACCCCGAGCCTGAATCAACGCCAGCGCCGCACCCATCTGCGACTCATCCAGCAAGCCACTCAGCACATCCTCAACAAACGCCTCCGCCTGATCGCTCGACAGCGACTCACCGCGAAGAAGCACAGAAAACTGCTCGCGAATCGGCATGGCCGGACGGTAGAAGGCAAACACGCGCGAGTCACCAAGAGAGCCACGATCATTCCGAGCGTTGGCGAAGAGATCATGGCCACCCACTCCTCCACAACGGGGCCTTCGAGTCTCCACTGCCACGCCCACCGCTTGTCTGCCGCCTCCGTCACCCCGCTCCCATTTCCATCGCCTCTTTGCTACGTTCATCTCCCTTCTCCTACCCCTTTGCCCTTCTCCTGCTTCCACCGCCTTTTTCCTCAGTCCGAAGGAATGCACGCTCGTAGCCGGGCGGTGAAGGAGCGAAGCGACGACACCCCCGGTGAACGCCCCGTTTGACACGCAGTCCGAAGGACTGCACGAATCTCGCGGAAAGCACCCGCTCCAAACCCCACCACCAACGCCCGCCCACACTCCATCGCAAACATCGCCTCCTTTCCAAAGACACCTCCCCAACCTGAACCCAAACCCCCGCTGCCGTCGTACTCTCTTCTGGATCGGTGCATCAAAGAAACTCCCACGCACCCAGCATCGGAGGCCAGTTGCCAGTCATCCCGGCCCAAGCAGTCAAGCGAGTAGCCCAGCGTGCCGCAAGGCGCGCCCTGGCATCGTCATCACTCCTGCTCGCGGGCCAAGGGCTCGCATGGGGCTCCGGCGCCGCGCTCGTCACGATCATCGCGCTCCGCGGCACGAGCAATCGCGCGTTCATCGGCTCAACCAACCTCTCCGAGAGCTGGCCCCTCATCCTCGCCTCCGGTGCAGCACTCGGAATCTCCGCGGGCCTCGCGCTCGCAGTGGCACGCCGCTGGACCATCGCGCACGCCGCGCTCGAACTCGACACACGACTGGGCCTCCGCGACCGCCTCTCCTCCGCGCTCGCGCTCAGCGCCGATCAATCCGGCCCCATCCCCGCGCTCGTCGTGCGCGCGGGCGAGTCCGCCGCTGATGGCCTCGACGTCCGCCGCGCCATCCGCATCGAGCCCGGCCGCGGCTGGTACATCGGAGCGCCCCTCCTCGCGCTCGGCATCGCGGCGGGCCTCTGGATGCCACCCTTCTTCGCAAGCTCGAACTCATCCCTATTGCAGCCCCAGCTCACAGCCGAAGCCGCGCGGGCCGCAAGCGCGGACGTCGCGCAGCTCGCAACCCAGGCCGAGCAAGCGCTCAAAGCATCGCCCGATGATCCGCAAAGAGATCCCGCACTCGCGCGCGAGCTCGAGTCTCTCCGCGAGATCGAGCGCGAGCTCGCAACCGGCGTCGCCCGCGATCCAGGCATGCCCCTTCGCGCCGCCCAGGCCGCGGAGCAGATCGCAAAGTCCCTCGACCAAGCCTCTCGCGACAACGCCAAGGCCTCCGACCAAGCCCGCGCCGCACTCGCAAACGCCGCCGCACGATCTCCCTCCGAGCCTCGCAAGCGTCCCGATTCACCCGCGGACGAATCATCGCTGCGTGACCAACTCGAAACCGGCAACATCGAAGCCGCGGCCGAAGCCCTCGACGATCTCGCCCAGACCGCGCCGTCGCTCACACCAGAAGAACGCGCGCGATGGGCCGCGGAACTCTCTGATCTCGCAAAGTCACTGCGCGAGCAAGAGTCGCTCGATCGTGCGCAGAATCCAGCCGAGTCTCAGGCCGCGCCGCAGACTCCCGATCAACCAAGCAGCACAACGCCACCGGCAGACACGCCCGCGACCAAGCCGGACACATCACCTAAGCAGCCCAACGAACCCACCGCTTTAAGCACGCCACCACCCAGTGCTCGCACGAATGAGCCCGCCGATCCATCGCAGCCAAAGCCCGATGCCGCAGCCAATCCGCAGAGCCCGGCGAACAACGCGCCCCAACGCCCTCAAACGCCGCGCAACTCAGATCCGGCGCAGAGCACGCCTTCGCAAACGACTCCGGATCAGAACAATCCAGATCAAACGATTCCAGATCAGAAGACTCCGGATCAGAAGAATCCGGATCAGTCCACGCCGCCACAAATTGATCCCGCGCAGCCCGAGCCTTCCAAGCCGCAGCCCTCTGAATCAAGCCCAACCGAAGACCTCGCACGCTCACTCGATCGCGCGGCGGAACAACTTCGAAACGATCAAACCAAGCCGCCTGACTCTCAGAGCACCAAGCCCAAGCCCGACGCCAAGCCAGACGCCAAGCCAGACGCTCAACCCAGCGACAAGAACGAATCCAAGCCCAGCGAGCAACAGGCACCAACAACTCAACCCAGCGGCCAACCGTCGCAGCAGCCCTCATCACAAAGCACCGACCCATCGCAAGCACCGCAGCAGCGCGAGCCCTCCTCGTCCGGCACGCCCTCGCAGCAGCAGACCCCCTCGCAGTCCGGCTCGCAGAGCGAAAAGCCCGAGCCGCAGAAGTCACCCACGCCTCCAACAACCCAGCCCGCGCCCGGCCAAGGCCCACTCCCCGCGGGCCAGCCCTCAACCAACCCATCACAACCCACACCGCAGCAGCAGCCAGCAAATCCCGATGCGCAGCAGCAAGGCCAGCCCGCGCAGCCCACCCCATCGCAAGATCGCTCGCAAGGCAAGCCCGCCGCGACCGAGAGCCAGCCCGCGCCCGCCAATCCTGATCAGCCAACCAAGCCAAACCAGCCAAACCAGAATCCCACATCAACACCCCGCGGCGAAGGCCAGCCCACATCCGATCCTTCAAATCCATCCGCGCCCCCGTCTGGACAGCCGCCCGCCAACGACGCATCACCCAAGCCCTCACCAAGCGGCGAGCCAAGCAACACGAAGCAGCCAACGCCCGGCACCAAGCCGCAATCCACACCAACCCGCGGCACTCCCGAAACCGGCCAGCCCAACAACCAGACTCAACCAGGAGGCGAGCTCCCCGAGCTCCCTAAGTCCGACGACGCCATCAAGGACCTCGCCAAGCGCCTCGCCGACGTGGCCGAGCAATCCAAGAAGAGCGAGCGTCAGGCAAGCGATGCACAGAAGCTCCGAGAGCGCGCCGAACGCATGGTGAAGGACGCCTCTCCGCAGGAACGCGAGCAACTCGAACGCCTCGCCAAGGAGTTCCAGCGCGAGATGGACTCGCGCGGCAACCAAGGCCAACCGCCGCCCGATGCACCACCGCCCGGCTCCGGAACGCCCATAGCGCAGGACCCTCGCGCAGGCCGCGGCCCGATGTCCGCACCGCGCCGACCAACCGGCCCCAGTGCGACACAAACTGTCGACGCGCGCGATCGCCGAGCCGATCGTGACCGGCGCGGCCCGCGCGGCCAGCAAGTCCTCGCCGAGTGGCTGGGCGAGGGCGCGAGCGGACAAGCTTCTTCCGCCGCATTCGATGGTGCCGTGCGCGACGCCGCCGATGGTGTCGAGCGCGCCATCGAACAGCAGAGCGTTCCGCCCGGATACCAGGACCTCGTCCGCCGCGTCTTCCAACGCTACACCGAAGCCCCGAAAGCACCCACCCCCACCACGCCCGCTACACCCGCCACACCCATCTCGCCCAAGCCCGCCCCTTGAACCTGCACATCGAACAACCCCTCTGGATCTGGATCGCAGTCGGCACCGTGCCGCTCGTCGTGATGGGCCTGGCGTGGTTCCGCTCGATGGCGGCCGTGCGCCGTTGGTCCGCCGTCATCGTGCGCGCCTCACTCGTCGCCCTCATCGCCGCGCTCCTCGCCGGACTCTCAAGCGTCCGCACCACCGACACGCTCGCCGTGGTCGCGGTCGTTGACGTGAGCGAGTCGGTCCGTCGCTTCGGCGCAACAGCGCCGCAAGATCCCGCGTCCACCGCCGCACCACGAAACTACATGGAGGCCGCGCGAGCCTTCGTCCTCGGCCTCGCCGCCACGCGCAAGGCCGATGATCTGCTCGGCGTCGTCGTCTTCGATGGTGCCGCGGCCTCCATCGCAACACCAACTCGCGCCGACCTCGCAAGCCGCTCGCTCGATCTGCGGCTGCGCCAAGGCACCAACATCGCCGAAGCGCTGCGTCTAGCGCGCGGCCTGATCCCGCCCGACGCCGCCGCGCGACTCGTTCTCATCAGCGACGGCAACCAGACCGCCGGCGACGCCCTCGCCGCCGCGAGCGAGGCTTCGGGCTTCGGCATCGGTGCCATGAAACCCATCCCGATCGATGTCGTCCCAATCCGCTACGCGCTCGATCAGGAAGTCTCAATCGAAACGCTCGACGCGCCCCCCACCGCCGCCGCGGAAGGCGCCGTCACGCTCCGCGCGGTCATCTCCGCCGCGACGCAGACCCAGGGCACCATCGTCATCCTGCGCGACGGACAACCAATCGACCTCACCGGCCCCGATGTCGAGGGCGTCGGCCGGCGCATCACGCTCGAACCCGGCCAGAACATCGAGGCCTTCGAGGTTCCGCTCGGCGAGGGCCGCGTGCATCGCTTCTCCGCGGTCTTCGAGCCCGACATCAGCCCACTCGGCCAGCCCCTCGGCGATACCACGCCAGAGAACAACACCGCCGAAGCCTTCACCGTCACGCCCGGCCGCGGCTCCATCCTCGTCATCGACGGCGCCTCAGAAGCCGACGGCGACTCATCCACCGCACTTCCACGATCCCTCCGCGAGGCCGGGCTCGATGTCACCATCGTGCAACCCGGCAGCGCGCCCGACGACCTTCTCTCGCTGCAGGAGTTTGACCTCGTCATTCTTCAGTCGGTCCCCGCCGAGCTGCTGAGCCTGCGCACGCAAGAGAGCATCGCCGCGTTCGTGCGCGACATGGGCGGCGGCCTCGTGATGATCGGCGGCCCCGGCTCCTTCGCCGCCGGCGGCTGGCGCGGATCCACGCTCGAACCACTCCTCCCCGTCGCGCTCGATCTCCCCGAGCGCCTCGTCGTGCCCGACGCGGCCATCATCCTCGTCATGGACAACTCCGGCTCCATGCGCCGATGGGTCATGGGCACCGGACGCAGCCAGCAGGAGATCGCCAATGAAGCCGCGGCAATCGCCATCCGAAGCCTGGACCCTCGCGACCTCCTCGGCGTCATCACGTTCAACGACTCATACGACGTGCTCATCCCACTCGCGCGCAACACCGACGGCAAAGCTTCGGCAAAGCTCATGCTCGACATCCCCAGCGGCGGCGGCACCGAGATCCTCTCGCCCCTCGAGGCCGCGCTCGAGCAGATGCGTGAACACGCGGGCAACGCGAAGATCCGCCACATCATCCTCCTCACCGACGGCGTCTCTCGCACCAAACGCGGCCTCGTCGAGATCGCAGAGACGATGGCCAAGGAGAACATCCGCCTTTCTTCAATCGCCGTTGGTGACGAGATTGACTCAACGATCCTCGCCGAGATGGCCAGGAAGGGCGGCGGAGCGTTCTACCACGCAACGCAGGCGCAGATGCTCCCCAAACTCCTGCTCAAGGCCGTCCGCGTCGTGCGCACGCCCATGCTGCGAGAAGAACCTTTCACGCCCGTTCTGCTGCCCGCGGGCTCGCCCATGACCACCGGCATCGGCCCCGATCTGCCGCAACTTGGTGGCCTCGTCCTCACGCAGCCGCGAACCGAACCGGGCATCGTCAACGCGATCGTGACGCCCGGCGGCGAGCCGGTCCTCTCGCACTGGGCGGTCGGACTCGGTCAGGTTGTCGCGTTCACCAGCGACGCGCATCGCTGGGCCGCGCCATGGCTCGAGTGGGACGGATACCGGCGACTCTGGACGCAAGTCGTCCGCACCAGCGCGCGCGCTTCCGCGGGTCGAGGCCTCCGCGGCACGCTCTCGAGCGACGGACAGAGCCTCACGCTGCGCGTCGATGCGACCGACGAAGACGGCACGCCGCTGGATGAGCTCGCGATGGCCGCCACGATCTACGACCCCGCTGGTGCGCCAACCGATATTGCACTCTCGGCCACCGGCCCTGGCACCTATGAGGCGCGGCTGCCCGCCGCGAGTTCGGGCTCGTACCTCGCGCTCGTGAAGCCCACGCGCGCGGGAAAGCCGCTCTCGCCGCTGCTGCTCGGGCGCAGCATCAACGCCGCAAGCGAGCTTCGCGATCGAACGTCCAACTCCGCACTCCTCGAAGAGATCGCGCGCGTCAGCGCGGGGCGCGTGCTCGATCTCAATGCTCCCGAGACCGCCGCGATCTTCGACCGTGCTGGCATCTCGCCGCGCGAGGCGCTCGCGCCCTTGACTCGCATGCTGCTCGCGTGGCTCGTGGGCGTGCTGATGCTCGACATCGCGGTGCGCCGCATCGCCTGGGACCGCTGGCTCACGCGCGCGTTCCGCCCCGATCTCGCGGCGAGCTCGCTGCGTGAAGAGGCTACTCGCGCCGGACGCGCCGCGGCGTCGCTCGGCGGCCTTCGCGCCACGCGCGAAACAACGCCCGCGCCAGCATCAGCAGACGCGCTACCGACCGTGACAACGTCCGACTCGCTCGCACTCGGCATCGACGACGCCACATCGCTCGTCAGGGCCGCGAGAGACCGGCGTCGAGCGCAGCGGCTCGGCGAGATGCGCGAGATCGAAGAACCACTCGCGCCGCGTCCCGCCGCGCAAGTAGATGCGACAAGCGACACCCGCAGCGCGGGCGGACTCCTCGCGGCCAAGCAACGCGCACTGCACAAGTTTCGCGACGACGACAACGCAGGCTCTGCGCCGTAGCACGCGAGCGCCACACGCATGAACGACGAAGGACCGCGAGCCCAATTAGGCCCGCGGTCCTTTCGCAGGAGGGGGTACGAATCAGCCGCGCTCGCTCGCGATTACGCGCGCTTGCGACGGGCAATCAGCAGGCCGCCGAGGCTGGCAAGGGCGATGGCGCCGGGAGCGGGAACAACCTCAGAGTTGCCCGAGTACGAAGCGTTGGCCGTCCAGCTCCGCATCTGACCATCAACCACCAGCGGGCCGCCGCCACCAACGAGCAGGTCCGTCACGGTGAACACGGCCTCCTGCGGATTCGCAAGAGCGCGGCCGGGAACGAGAAGCGCGGTCAGCGAGGGACCAGCGGTGTACGCGAAGCTGATGTCGTCAGACATCAGGATCGAGCTGGTGGAGCCGAGGCGGATGAACGAGCCGTTGGCGGTGTCGCCGCGAATGATCAGAGCGCTCGACGCGTCGCGCAGCTCGAAGAAGCCCGCGACGGGAGCCTGGATCACGGGGCCGGCAACCGAGACGGTTCCAACCGCGAGGCTCATCGTCATCGTCGAGTTGGGGAACGCAGTGCTGAACGAGATGGGCTCGGTCGAACCATCCACGAGGACCGTGATCGCGGCCAGATTGTCGTACGAGATGAGGCCCGTGCCCTGGCTGTAGCTCATCTGGCGACCCGGGACTGGATCAGCAAAGCTGAACGTCAGGGCGGCCTGTGAGACGCCCGCAATACCGCACGCGGCAACGAGGGCGGTAAGCACCGAAATCTTTGTGGTGGAACGCATGTCTTCCTCTCTCTTGGTATCGAATGCTCGCCCAACGCGGGAAACACACCGGCGCTGGTCGATCTCTCTCCGGCAGAACAATGACATGCTCTGGGCGTTCTGTCGAGCCTTGGGCTTGTGATAAGCACCGATGGACGATCGTCGCGTGAGTTATTGCTCCGAACGTGCTCGCGCAGCGCGGCCAACACACGCACTATCGGACATGCGATCGGAAATGTGCGACGCGAGAATTGCGTCTGCGGGCCTTACTCGCCCGCCATCGTCCCGAGCACCGAGAGCCCGCGCACCTGCGTGATTCGCACGGGCACGATGCATCCCAGCATGGACTCGGGCGCTCGGTCCGGCGGCGCGTCGAAGTGGACGATGACATCGCCATCGGTCCGGCCGGTGAGCTGCACCTGGTCGGGCAGGGTCTGGGCATCTTCCTCGCGAGGCTTGGTGCCGCAGCAGGCCTCATCGCGGGCGTTGATCGCTGGTCCGCTAGCGGCGCGGCCGGCGATGGTGAGCGCTACACCACCAGGAATCTTGGATGGTGTGTTTGCGGGCTTCGCACGGTCGCGGCGCTTGCGTTCCTTGGCCGAGAGTCCTTCGACGAAGACCTGCGGCGTTGTTCCCACGAGCGATGCGCCGATCTCTTCGGAGATTTGCGCCTGCGCGAGCAGCAGGCGGTTGTTGCGGCTGCGCTTCACGCCTTCTGGAACATCGTCTGCGAGCTTATCGATCGCGACCGTGCCGGGCCGGGGCGAGTACTTGAAGATGAAGGCGCTCTTATAGCGTGCGCGCTCGACGAGCGCGACGGTCGCGTCGAAGTCCTCGTCGGTCTCTGTGGGAAACCCGACGATGAAATCGCCCGACAGCATCAGGGGCCGCCCGATCTCGGGCTGGTCGAGGATCGCACGCGCGCGATCGAGGAATTCTGTGTATTCAGCAGCTGTGTAGCCGCGGTTCATGAGCTTGAGGATTCGATCGCTGCCGCTCTGGGCTGGCACGTGCAGATAGCGGCAGAGTCGTGGGTGATCGCGGATGACTTCGAGGACATCATCGCCAAAGTCGCGCGGGTAGCTCGTGACGAAGCGCAGCCGCTGGATCGCCGGCACCTCGTCATGGATGCGCGCGAGCAGGTCCGCGAAGGTTGTTGTCGCTTCGCCCGCGAATGGATCGCGCCGGTGCCCGCCAGCGTAGGTGCGGCCCTTTTGAGGCTGCATCACGCCGCCGACCATGACGCTTGCGCCGTGCTCGAAGCGGTAGTGGTTCACGGTCTGGCCGAGGAGCGTGATCTCGATGACGCCGGCGTCGGCGAGCCGCTTGCACTCATCGACGATGTGGTCTGGTGGCCGGTGGATCTCGGCGCCGCGCGTGAAGGGGACGACGCAGTACGTGCAGAACTTGTTGCAGCCGCGCGTGATCCGCACGTATGCGGTGCGTCGCGCGAACTCGCCCGTGCCTTCGTCTGCGCCGACTGAGATGGGTGAGATGGATCGGGAGAGGTCGAGCAGTTCGAGTGTGTCCGCGGCGGCGGCGAGCGTGGCGCTGCGCCGGCTTGTGTTGCCCTGGAGCGCCACCTGGCGCGCGGAGACATCGGTCGCGTTGAGATGCTCGGGGAGCTCGGCGAGCAGGCTCGCGCGTGTGCGTACGGCGTTGTCGAGGAGCGCGGGCAGCTTGTCGAGCTCGCCCGGACCGCACATCACGTCGACGACGGGCATGCGGCGCATCAGGTCTTCGCCGTCGCGCTCGGCCATGCAGCCCAGCACGCCGACGACAAGCCCGGGTTGCGTCAGTTTGCGATCGCGCAGCTCGCCGAGCCGGCTCCAGACCTTCTGCTCCGCGTGCTCGCGCACGGAGCAGGTGTTGTAGAGCACAACGTCGGCTTGCGAGGACTCGGTCGTGAATCTGTACCCGAGCGCGCGGAGCTGCCCACAGACCAGCTCGCTGTCAAGCTCGTTCATCTGGCAGCCGAAGGTCTCGATGTACACGTTGCCTGAAGACATGAACCGCAAGGGTAGGGAGCTTGGCCGCGCTTCATCGCTCCCTTATCCTTGCTCTTTTCCCCCTTCTGCGCCGGCGAGATCGCGGTTACTCGCTTTTCTTGGGTTTTGAAGCTGGAAACTCGTCGAAGTTGTCGTACCGGATGAAGTCCGTGATCTCGGCTTCGGTGGGCTCGCTGGCCTTCCATGCTGCCTCGTAGATCGCTCCGAGCATTGCGGCGCCGTCGGCGAGGCGGCTGGCGATGAAGGTCTTGCCGGGCGCGCGCTCAAGGTCGCCGGACTTCTGCAGCTCATAGAGCGGCACGACCTGCTGGAACGAACGGTCCACGTGCTTGAGCACGTCGCTCCAAGGGTTTCGCGGATCGTTGGTGTCGCGTGCGATGTCCTTCATCGCGTCTCGTACTTCCGCGACGCCAAGCGCGTGGTGGCGGATGATCGTTCCATCGATGTAGGCGTGGAAGCCGCGGTCGGTGGTGAAGGCGTTTGGGTTCTCGCCGATCCACCCGTGGTGGTGGATCGTGGTGTGGAGAGGCTGCGCGGCGTCGCCGATGAAGTGGCTGATCACGCCCATGGTGTTGACGGCTGCGCCGCGCGTGGCTTCGAGCTGTGGCGCGCGAGCGAGATCATCGAGCTTCTCGATCACGCGGATGACCTTGAACGCGCTGACGAGCCTGCCGTAGTTTTCCAGCGCTGCGTGGGGCAGGAAGCCGGGGTAGCCGAGCGTCTTGTCTGGGTCGCGTGCCTCGTTCACCGGACGGCCCTTGAAGTCGGGCTTGAGTCGAGCCGTCACCAACTGCGCGACGAACTCGTGGCGTAGCGGCGACATCGTCTCCATCGTGAGGCCGAAGTCTGCGAGCTCGTCAACGTCGAGGTAGTGGTCGGGGTTGTTGACGTGGGTCAGTTGTGCGACTCGCACGCCGCGCCACCGGTCGGGCACGACGCTCTGATCGACCAACTGCGATGAGCGCTCCTTGAGCCATGCGGGTGCATCGGGGAAGCGTTCCATGGCGCAGACGGTGATGATGCGGTGCCCGGTTGCGTCCCACGCAAATGCCGGGGCGGAGGCGAGCATGACGCTGATGACTGCGTTGATCACCGGGCTGATTACTGGCTTGATCACCGGGCTGATCACTGAGCTGATCAACGAGAAGGTTCCGGCCTTGCTGAGAATCCGCCGCAGACTGGACATTGCTACCTCCGAGCCATGAACGCAAACTCTTCGGCCGCAGTCGCACGACCGCAGAATCACCGCATCACCTCATCACGTCGTGGGGTGGAACTCTGTGATCTCCGTTCGTACGTCCCAGAGCTCTGGGAAGAGGCGGTCGTCGACCATGGCGCGGAGGTAGGCGACGCCGGCGGTGCCGCCGGTGCCGCGTTTGAAGCCGATGACGCGCTCTACGACCTTGACGTGGCGGTAGCGCCAGAGCGCGTACTGCTCATCGATGTCGATGAGCTTCTCGGCCATCTCGTACGCGTCCCACTGCTTGCCCGGACGCTCGTAGATGTCCTTGAGAACTGCGACGATCTGGGCGTTTGACTCGTGCGGCACCGTAACGTCGCGTTGGAGCACGCTGGCGGGAATCGCAAAGCCGCGTCGGGCCAGGTGGCGCAGGAACTCGTCGTAGAGCGACGGGGCCTTTAATGCCGCTTCAACCTCGGCATGGATCGCGGGCTTGTGGCCGAAGACCGCGACCATCTTGGCGTCCTTGCGTCCGAGCATGAACTCGATCAGGCGATGCTGGTGGCTCTGGAGTCCGCTCGCGGGACCGAGCACGTAGCGGAACTGGACGTATTCGCTGGGAGTAAGGGTTGCGAGGACGGACCACTGGCTCAGGAGCTGGGCCTGGATGTGCTTCACACGCGCGAGGATCTTGAAGCAGGGTTCGAGCTGATCCTTCGCGACGTGCGCGATCGCGGCACGCAGCTCGTGGACCATGAGCTTGAACCAGAGCTCGGTGGTCTGATGCTGGATGATGAAGAGGAGCTCATCGTGATGCTCGGGCGAGCTCAGCGGCTGCTGGGCGCTCAGGATCTGATCCAGGTGCAAATAAGCGGAGTAATCGAGCTTGCCATGGAAGTCGGTCACCATTCCGGCGTCGGCCGGACGGTTCACTTCACCACGCGCAGCTTCTGGCGTGTTGGGGTGGGGTTGATGACCACGATCTTTGGGCGACGAACCGTGCATCGCACGTCTCCTGTTGCTACTGGCGGATCAGGCCTGCCGGGTCTGGAGCCTACGTCGGCTGAAGTGCCGGGGAGGGAAGGCGTGCGGGCAGGGAGGGGGGAGAAGAGAGGGGAGGAGGGGAGGGCGGGGTGGTTGGGTCGCTTGAATGGAGTACCTCCGGCCGGTTGGGTCGGAGGCCTCCGGAGGAGATGAGGTTTCCCTTGTGCGCGCGGGTGGTCCTGGCGGCGCTTGCTACGAGCAAGCGTGGCGT
>Ga0105049_10005088_pt1 | contig 15345 bp, 13 predicted proteins | sample MAT06_FD_78087 | JGI IMG/M metagenome (GOLD analysis project Ga0105049, IMG submission 78087) | Freshwater microbial communities from Lake Fryxell liftoff mats and glacier meltwater in Antarctica - MAT-06 | ecosystem: Environmental > Aquatic > Freshwater > Ice > Liftoff microbial mat | place... | reverse complement strand
GTTGGAGGAAATGAAGGCCGGCGACGTGCGCGTGCAGCTCTACCGGCCGCTGGCCTGGTACAACCTGTCGCGGATCAACAAGCGCACGCACCGCAAGCTGCTGGTGGTGGATGGTCGCCTGGGCTTCACCGGCGGCGTCGGCATCGCCGACCTGTGGAGCGGCCGCGCGCAGGACCCCGACCACTGGCGCGACATGCACTTCCGCGTACAGGGCCCGGTGGTCGCGCAGATGCAGGCCGCCTTCATCGACAACTGGATCAAGACCACGGGTCGCGTGCTCAACGGCGGGGAATACTTCCCGCCCCTGGCGCCGGCGGGCGACATGGACGCGCACCTTTTCATGAGCTCGCCCAGCGGCGGCAGCGAAAGCATGCACCTGATGTACCTGATGGCCATCGCCGCCACGCGCAAGACGCTGGACATGCACGCCTCGTACTTCGTGCCCGACGAACTGGTCGTGCGCGCGATGCGCATGGCGCTCGAGCGCGGCGTGCGTGTGCGCGTGCTGGTTCCCGGCGACCACATCGATTCGGAGCTGGTGAAGGCGTCGTCACGCGCGATCTGGGGCGACCTGCTGCAGGGCGGCGCGGAAATCCATGTCTACCAGCCGACGATGATGCACGTGAAGTCGCTGATCGCCGATGGCCTGCTGGTGTCGGTGGGCTCGACCAATTTCGACATGCGCAGCTTCCAGCTCAACGACGAGGCCAGCCTGAACGTCTACGACCGCGACTTCGCCGCCCGCATGACCGCCATCTTCGAACTCGACCTGCAGCAGGCCCAGCCCTTCACCCACGAACAGTGGCTGGCCCGACCCTGGTACGAGAAGCTCAGCGAAGCGGTGGTGTGGCCGATCAGATCGCAGCTTTGAAGGTCCAGGCAGGGACGAACGAGGGGTAGCGGCCGTCGCCTGCCGGTTGCGGGCCTGCGAGGCCAGCCCACCTCGCTCACGGGGTGGCCAACCGCACTAGCCTGCAGTCCATTTGCCGTTCAACATGTCGTTGCACTGGGCCTGCGCCGCGGCCGCGCCGGCCGGGAAGCGGTGCGAAAAGCGCATCTGTATCTCGATGCCTTTGCCCGGGTAGTTCAGCCAATTTGGCAGTGGCGCGGATGTGTGGTTGGCAATCGGCGGCGCGGGATTGATCAACAAAGTCGATCGGACACATGCATGACTGTTCATCCGACTTCTTGATGCGGGTTCTGAAGTCTGGACAACTTAAACTTCCTACACCAAAGCCGGATCAGCAACCTGTCGAATCGCAACAGCTAGTCGGGTCGCTGCTGCAGCGCGGCCGCCGACCACTCGCGGGTGCGCTCGGCCAGATAGGGGAAGAACGGATTGCAGCCCAGGCGGGCGAACTGGTCGACCGGCACGACCAGCGCGCGGCGCTCGCCGCGCAGCGCAAGACGCCCCAGCCGGATGCCGAAATCCTCGCCCTCGTCCGGGTCCAGCCCGTAGAGCGGATCATCGAGCGGGAATGGCAGCGCGACGTGCGAGAGCGAATAGACCTCGCGCGGGAACTCAAGGCCGAGCTCGCGGCGCGTCGCTTGCGTGGTCCCCGCCGCAACCCGCCATTCGCTGACGCCGAGGGTATCCGGCCGCGTGTTGAGGACCACCGTGAGGCCCCAACGACGCACGTCGGTTGCGCGACCCAGGGTGTCGCGGAATCCGAGCGCGGTGCGGCTGAACAGGGGCAGCAAGGTGCCGGCGCGATTGATGTCGAACAACACCAGCTCGCTGCCGTTGGCCGGCAGCTGGTCATACAGCCGGGCGATCACCGCTGCGCTTTGCACCGTATCGTCGAGCACGGACTGGAAGGTCAGCACCGGCGGCAGCTTCGACAGCGTGCCTGCGCGCGCATGGCGGTCGAGGTCGTCCTGGATCTCGCGGGTCAGGCGAACCGACTGCACACCCGCGTTGAACGGGAACGAGTTGTACTTGAACGGATTGAACTCCGGCTGGATGTCGAGCCACGCCGACTGCTCGAAGTACGGGATGAACGACAGCAGGCCGCTCACGTGCGCCAGCCCGGACCCGCGCGCGATGCCGATCATGGGCGAGACCAGCACGATGCGGTCTGCGCGCGGCATGTCATCGTCTGCAATCGCGTCGAGCTGGTGCTCCAGCACCAGCGCGCCGCCATTCGAATAGCCGGCCATCAGCAGCGGTGCGTCGGCGCCGATCTGCACGCGCACGTGGCGCGCGGCCACCGCGACGGCCGCGAGCCAATCCTCCCATTGCGCGGTCACCAGCGCGGCCGGCACGGTGCCGTGGCCGGGCATGCGCACCGCCAGCACGTACCAGCCCTCGCGCTCGAGCAGCGCGGCCAGCGGCCGCATGCTGTAGGGCGCGTCGGTCATCCCGTGCACCAGCAGGGCGCCGCCGCGCACCTTGGCCGGCCGGCGTTCGAAACTGCGATTCCAGTCGGTCTCGAAGCGCGCCGGATTGTTCGGGCTCGATGGCGCGTAGCGCATCCCCGGCAGGTCGTCCTCCGGTGTGAGGGCCTCGGTCACCCGCGTGCGGCTCTCGTGGATCACCTCGTCCTCGCGCGCGAGGTAGCGCGCAAAATCGAAACCGCGCTGCCCCATTTCCTCGGCGGTGAGCTCCAGTTGCGGCGCCTCGCGATGCCAGGCCTGCAATGGCGGCAGGCCACGCGCGCGGAAAGCCTGCACCAGCATGATCGTGGCCAGCACCAGCAGCAGCGAGCACACCGCGCGCAACGACCACCGCCACACTATCCGCATCTCACCGTCCTCCCCGTGCTCCGGCAGCAAGGGTAGTGGAGGCTGGGCCGCGCTTGCACCGCTGGCATACACCAGGGGCATGGACAGCGGTCTGCGGCAGACGGGCATGGCCAGCACGCTCATGCTCGTGCTGGCGTGTAGCGCGCTGCCCGCGCGCGCGCAGGCGCTGTACAAGTGCGAGTCGGCCGACGGCTCGATCGCATTCCAGGACCGGCGCTGCCCGGCCGACAGCACCACGCTGCCGCTGCCGCCGAGCACTCCAATGCGCGGCCTCGTACCCGAGTCCGGGTCCTACGCGCTGCCGCATCCTGCGCCCACTCCGGCCGCGCCCGCGACAGTCTTCGAGCCGCCAACACCACCAGCGCTCTATCGATGCCAGTCGGCCGACGGCAGGCACTACGCGAGCAGCAACCCGAACCCGCCCGGACGTTACGTGCCGCTGTGGACGCTCGACTGCTGGCCGAGCATCAAGGGCAGGGTGGGCGCGCCGCCGCCGAATCCGCAGCGCGTGGGGAGCCCCAAGCCTGTGCCCACGCCCGGCGGCCCGCGTCTTCAGGCCCGCAGCGGCTGGCCGGTCGCGATGGGCACGGGATACACCTGGATGCAGGACCAGTGCATGGCGATGGGCCGCGGCGAGTCGTGCGCTTACTGGCGCTGCGAGATCGATCGCGTAGGCGCGGCGCGCAGGATCGCGTTCCGGGACACCCGCGCGAGCCTCGACGGCCAGTATCGCGATCTGCGCGAGCGCCTGGAAACCTACTGCCGCTGACGCGCGGGCTGCGCGCTCAGAGCTGCGGTCGAAGCAGCGAACCGAAGGTCAGGTAGACCGAGTCGTTGCCGTTGTCGGCGCGGCCATAGCCCAGGAAGATCGGGCCGAAGAAAGTATCGACGCCCACGAACACGGTGCCGGCGAAAATGAGGTTGTCGACCTCGATGTCGCTGCGCGATTCGAACACGTTGCCCGCCTCGATGCTGGCGCCGATGTAGGCCGGCACGCTGAACAGCGATTGGTCGTTGGTCAGGCCGCGATAGTAGACGCTGCGGCCCAGCAGCGCGTGCGGCCCGAAGATTTCGCGCTCCGTCAGGCCGGAAAGATTGAGGAATCCGCCGAGGAAGCCCGCCGAGGCGAGGAACAGATCGTCGCTCGACAAGGTCGTGCCGCGCGCGCCCACCAGCACGCGATTGCGCCCGAACGAAAACGCTTTATCGGCGTTGAAGCGCAGGACCTGTGCTTCGTTGTCACTGCCCAGCGCGTCGAGGAAGCCTTCCGCCACCACGTCGACGCGCGCGCCCGCGCCGGGGAAGTTGGCATCATCGAGGGTATCGTAGGTATAGCGCAGCGTGAGGGCGCCGACATCGTCGGAGATCTCGCTGATCAGTTCTGGGGCACCGATCTGCAACTCGCTCGAGTCGCGGCCGTAGAACGCGCCGATTCCGATCCGGTGGTTCTGGTTGGGACCCCAGCCGACCTCGACGCCCGCGCGCGTGCGCTTGATCCGGTATTCGGCCAGCGCCTGCGAGTCGATCGTCAGCGACTGCTGGACCGCGCGATGGTCGAAGTACGGCAGGGCATAGAACTGGCCGAGCTTGCCCATCGGCTGGTACAGCTCCGTGCGCAGCGCGGTGACGCGCCCGATGCTGATCAGCGTGCGCCAATCCAGGCCGTAGCGGTTGAGGCCCGTCTGGGTGAACTCGGTGTTGATCTGGTAGCTGTTGCGCCCGTTGAAGTCGTCGCTCAACTGCAGACCGAAAGTCAGGAAGCCCGGCCCCCAGCCCTTGTCCACCGGCAGCACCTCGATTCCGGTGCGACCCTGCTCGTCGCGCACCAGTTGCCAGGAGATGCGCTCGAACTGGCCTGCGCCATGGGCCTCGCTGATGTCGCGCTCGATGTGATCGACGTCGAGCACGGCACCGGAGTTGGCGGCGACCAGCCGGTCGACGAACGTGGCGCTGGTGCTGCGCTTGGTCACGGTGTCGACGAATTCGACCAGCGGCGGGTCGAAGTCGCGACGGCGGATACTTTGCTGCCAGGCCGCGTACTCGGCCTCGCCGACGCTGTACTTGCGCAACTGCTCGACCATCGCCTCGGCACCCTGCTGGCCCAGCGGGATGGCCTCGGCCGAGCGGTCGAAGGCGCCGCTGCCGATGTTGCCCAGTTGCGGACGGATCAGGATGTCCTCGGGCCCCAATTTGGCGAGGATCTCGTTGGTCAGACGCCGGGTCACCAAGGTGATCATCTGCAGGGTGATCGCGAAGGGCGAACGCAGCTGCTCGTCGGTCAGGGCCGGCGAGCCGACGTCGACCGCGATGACCCGCGTCGCACCCATGGTCTTGACCACGTCGATCGGCACGTTGTTGACCAGGCCGCCATCGACCAGCAGGCGGCCGTCGACGCGGATCGGCGCGAAGGCTGCAGGCACCGACATGCTGGCCCGCACCGCGACCGCGAGGTCGCCCTCGCGGAACACCACAGTCTCGCCATTGACGATATCGGTGCCCACGCAGCGAAACGGAATCGGCAGGTGGTCGAAGTCCGGTACCTCCCAGGTCGACAGCAGCAGGCGGCGCAGCAGGAGCAGGAGCTTCTGGCCCTGAATCGCGCCGCGCGGCAACTGGATCTGGCCATCGCGCACGCCGAGCTTGAAGCCGAGCAGATAGCGCAGGGTCTCATCCTTGCGCCGCATCGGCAGGTCGGGACGCGCAGGATCGTCGTCGAGCATGTCCGACCAGTCGATCGCGCCGATGATCGCCTCCATCTCGTCGGGCGAGTAGCCCGCGGCGTAGAGGCTGCCGACGATCGCGCCCATCGACGTGCCGGTGACGTAGGCGATCGGGATGCGTTCGCGCTCGAGCACGCGAATCACGCCGATATGCGCCGCGCCGCGCGCGCCCCCGCCGCCCAGCACCAGGCCGATCCCGCCCGGATGCGCCGGTGGCGCCCATCCGACCGCACGCTCTGGCGCGGCCTGCGCCGCAGTCGAGACGACTGGCGTTTCCGCCGCCTGCGCCGGCGCCGCGCTCAACAGGAATGCTGCCAATAGCGCCGAGACGCGGCTGGAGAGGTGCATCGTCTGGCCCCTGCGTCGAATGGTCATGATCAGGGTAACCGCAATTGTACGGCAGGCACACTGCCAAGCCCGCCGTGCGACGAGCGCTGGCGAACGCACGCTCATGGCCAGCGGCAGCACCGCGCGGATCGATTACGACCACACCGACTGTTGGAACAACCCGTCCGGCGGCAGCCGCACACAGTTCGCAGTGATGCGCGACTGGAGCGGCGAAGAGAAAGGCGACCCCGAGTGGACCCAGATCGAGCTGCAGTAGTCAAAGTCCTGCGCGCTGGGCGCCGGCACGCGCGCGCAAACACGAGGCATCGCGTTCGACGCGTGGTTCTCGGACGTGCCGTCCTGGAATGATTTTGACGTGGTCAACGGCGAGCAGCTTTTCCACCGCCCGCCGGTCTTCCTGGGCTCGACCGTCGGCGGCCTGTTCCACCAGCGCGGCTTCGCCACCACCCGCTTGAACCACCGCAGCGGGGTCAACTACGCCGCCGAGTAGCGCTACACCACCGGTCGCAGCCTGTTGGAGCGCTTCGGCTTCCTGGAACGATTCGGCGTGGACTTCACCCAGCTGGTGGGCTTTGTTGAAATAGGCCACGTGGCGCCCGAGTTCGACCCGCGCGAACTGCACGAGGACATGAAGCTCAGCTACGGCGTGGGCCTGCGCGCCTCGGCGCAGGGCCTGATGGTGCGCGCCGACCTGAGCTTTTCGGAAGAAGGCGGACAACTCCAGATGTTCGTGAGCCAGCCGTTCTGGGTTGACGGCGTCGCGGAGAAAGTGGGATTCGAAGCCACGAAGGGTTTGACCCTTCGGCGGCTTGCAAGGCTCGGCCGCCGCCGGGGCGATCGATCCGAACGATCGTGCCGAACGATCGACGAACGATCGACGGCGAACGATCGCGAACGATCGGGACCGAACGATCGGGACAGGCGGCATGATTCTGAACGATCGGGACAGGCGGCATGATTCTGGCAGGTTGCAGTGCCTGTCCCGGTCTGCCTCCCTTGCAGTGCCTGTCCCGGACTGCCTCGCGTTGCAGTGCCTGTCCCGGTCTGTCTCCCCTCTTGTGCTTGTCCCGGTCTGCCTCGTTGCAGTGACTGTCCGTCCCGGTCTGCCTCCCCGGTCTTCCTCCTTGCAGTGCCTGTCCCGGTCTGCTGTGCCCGGTCTGCCTCTCGTGCGTGTCCCGGTCTGCCTCTGTCCCGGTCTGCCTCTGCCTCTTGTGCCTGTCCCGGTCTGCTCGGTCTGCCGGTCCCGGTCTGCCTTACTCCCACGACGCCCAACTCCCGTGGGCCGCGCCAATTAACTCCCTCCGTCCCCTTTTCTGCGGCGCTAGAATGGCCGCTGCCCATGATTCCCGCGCTGGGGCGGAGCGCCGATGAAACTACGCGACAGCAACATCGGGAAGCTGGCCGACCGGACTTTCGATGCGCTGGTGATCGGCGGTGGGATCAACGGCGCGGTCGCGGCCGCAGCGCTGTCGGGCAAAGGGGCCAGCGTCGCGCTCATCGAGCAACGCGATTTCGCCGGATTGACCAGCCAGCAGTCGAGCAATCTGGCCTGGGGCGGCATCAAGTACATGGAGAGTCGCGAGTTCGGGCTGGTCAGGGATCTGTGCAAGAGCCGCAATCGGCTGCTGGCGAACTATCCCTCGCGGGTGGAGGAAATCCGCTTCTATTCCACCGTCGACCGCGGCTTTCGCTTCCACCCGCTGCTGGTCTGGGCGGGCACCTGGGTCTACTGGATGTTCGGCAACGCTTTCACCAAAGCGCCGCGCTGGCTGTCCAAGCGCACCGTCAATCGCGAGGAACCGGTGGTCGCGACCGAACGCTTCTACGGAGGTTTCGAGTATTCGGACGCCTATCTGCACGACAACGACGCGCGTTTCGTGTTCCAGTTCGTGCGCTCCGCGATGGATCGCGGCTGCATCGCGGCCAACTATGTCGAGTCACTGGGCGCGCGCCGGGTCGATGGCTGCTGGATCACCGACGCGCGCGACGTAATCTCCGGTCGCCCACTGCAGATTCGCTCGCGGGTGCTGATCAACGCAGCTGGCCCGTTGGTGGACGATCACAACCGCCTGACTGGCGAGCGCACCGAACATCGGCACCTGTTCTCCAAAGGCATCCATCTGGTGGTTCCGCAGATCACGCCCAACCACCGCATCCTGACCTTCTTCGCCGACGACGGGCGTTTGTTCTTCGCCATCCCGATGGGAATGCGCACCTGCGTGGGCACCACCGATACGCGGGTCGATTCGGCGTTCACCGCAGTCACCGACGAAGACCGCCAGTTCGTGCTCGACAACATCAACAAGCGCCTGACGCTGCGCCAGCCGCTGACCAAAGCAGACATCATCGCCGAACGTTGCGGTGTGCGCCCGCTGGTGGTCAGAACCGGCGAGTCCGGCGCCGGCGGACGCGACTGGCTGCAGATGTCGCGCAAACACCATATCGACCTCAATCGCAATACCGCCCATATGAGCGTGTTCGGTGGCAAGCTGACCGACTGCATCAATGTCGGTGACGAGATCTGCGAGCACGTGCGCGCACTGGGCGTGACACTGCCCCACGCCGACTACAAGTGGTACGGCGAACCGCACCCGAGCGTGCGCGAAGAGTATCTGCATCAGGCGCGCTTGATGAACCTCGACAGCTACACCTCGCCGAGCTCGACTGAAAGCCTCAGCAGTCGGCTGTGGCGACGCTACGATCAGCAGGCGTTCGAGCTGCTGGCCGACATTCGCGAGGATCCGCGCCAGGCCCAAGTGCTGATCGAGGGCACCGACTACATCCGCTGCGAGATCCGTCTGGCCAAGCAGCAGGAGATGATCACCAAGCTCGAGGATTTTTTGCGCCGCCGTTCGAAGATCGCGCTGGTGGTGTGCCGCGAAGACGTCCGCAGCGCGCGCGGCCTGATGGAAGCCTGCGAGATCCTGTTCGAGGATCAGGCGCGCGAGAAGTACGCGGAGTACTTTCGCGAACACGCTGGCGCCGCGCGCTGACGACCACGACCAATGCCTGAGGACGCATGATGCTAAAGCCATTCGTGCTGGCGCTGGATCAGGGAACCACCAGTTCGCGCGCGATACTGTTCGACAGCACCGGGCACACGGTCGCGGTGGCACAGAAGCAGTTCGCACAGATCTTTCCGCACCCGGGTTGGGTCGAGCACGATCCGATGGAAATCTGGGGCAGCCAGAGCGGCGTGGCGCACGAGGTGCTGGAGAAAGCCGGTGTGCGCGCCGATCAGATCGCCGCGATCGGCATTGCCAATCAACGCGAGACCACCATCGTGTGGGAGCGCGACAGCGGCCGGCCGATCTGCAACGCGATCGTGTGGCAATGCCGGCGCAGCGCAAGGATTTGCGCTGAACTCGTGAGCGCCGGTTGGGAACCCTACATCCGCGACAACACCGGTCTGGTGATCGATGCGTATTTCTCCGCCACCAAGCTGAAGTGGATACTCGACAACGTCGCCGGCGCGCGCGAGCGTGCGCGGCGCGGCGAACTTTTGTTCGGCACGGTCGACAGCTGGCTGATCTGGAACCTCACCCGCGGCAAGGTGCACGTCACCGACTACTCCAATGCCTCGCGCACGATGCTGTTCAACATCCGCGATCTGGTCTGGGATCAGACACTGCTCGATGCACTGGATATCCCTGCGTGCATGCTGCCGCAGGTGCGGCCGTCGAGCAGCGTCTACGGTCACACCGACGTGCACACCTTTGGCGCGGCGCTGATCCCGATTGCCGGCTGCGCTGGCGACCAGCAGGCCGCGTTGTTCGGCCAGGCCTGCTTCAGCGCCGGTATGGTCAAGAGCACCTATGGCACCGGCTGTTTCATGCTGATGAACACCGGCAGCCAGCGCGTGCCCTCGAAGCACGGGCTGCTGACCACGATCGCCTGGGGCATCGATGGGCGGATCGACTATGCGCTCGAAGGCAGCATCTTCGTGGCCGGCGCGGCACTGCAGTGGCTGCGCGATGAGATGAAGCTCATCGACGAGGTCGCGCAGTCCGATGCGCTGGCCCGCGCCGTGCCGGATAGCCTGGGCGTCTACGTGGTGCCGGCATTCGTCGGACTGGGTGCGCCGCACTGGGACATGTACGCCCGCGGCGCCATCGTGGGCCTGACCCGTGGGGCCAATCGCAACCATGTCATTCGCGCCACCCTGGAGTCGATCGGATTTCAAGTGCGCGATGTGCTGGCTGCGATGCAAGAGGATTCCGGCATCCGGCTGCGCTTGCTCAAGGTCGACGGCGGCGTGGTGGCCAACGACTTTCTCATGCAGTTCCAGGCCGACATTCTTGCCGTTGCCCTGGAGCGCCCCGCGGTGGCCGAAACCACCGCCATGGGCGCTGCGTTCCTTGCCGGTCTGGCTGTCGGTGTGTGGACGGACACCGCGCAGATCGCCAGTGTGTGCCAGGTCGAGCGGCGCTTCGATCCGGCCATGGACGCCGCGGTTCGCGACAAGGCTTGCAGAGGCTGGCAGCGGGCCTTGCAGCGCTCACGCGCATGGATCGAAGCCGACGACTGAGCGGCAGCCCGGCGCGATGATCGGCCCGGATTGCGCTGATCTTCGCACCGAGCGCGGGCCGTCGCCCGTGACCCGATGGCTACGGGCTTTCGAAACTGTCGGTAAAGGGGACGGAGGCAGTCGAGCCCGTCTCAAGCGAGTCTTCGGGGACGGCTTCTCCGCCCCCTTTTCGGAGTCGCCTTGATCCATGTCGTGGCGACCGTGATCGCAAGTCGGGGCGACCTGCCCTGCACAGGCGAGGTGGCGCGGCAATGCTCGGATGCCGCCAAGGTTCGCAGGGCGGCTCGTCCCGACCCTGCGCTGTTCGGATCGCATGGACCTCTGTCGCGGTGACCCTGATGGCAGGTCGGGGCGAGAGGCCCTGAAAAAGTGGGCAGCGGGGTAAAGCATGCATCCCGCAACGATACCCGCGCTGGACGGTCCGACGCATGGGGAGTGAAGCGAACTGCACACCATCCATATGGATGGTGCTAGGATGGTCAGAGGATTCCCGATTGGATCATCGATGTCCCAAACCCGCACCCGACCCCTCGTCGAAAGCGAGAAGATGACGATCAATCTGGGCGTCGTTGACCTCGGACAGATCGACCTGCTGGTGCAGGAGGGTTTCTACTCCAACCGCACCGACTTCATCCGTACCGCGATCCGCAACCAGTTCACGGTGCACGCCGAGGCGCTGCGCCAGACGGTGGCCCGCCGCACCCTGGTGCTTGGGCTGCAGGACTATTCCCGACGCGACCTCGAAGCGGCCCGCGAGGCCGGCCAACGGCTGCGCATCCACGCCTTGGGACTGGTCCGGATCGCACCGGATGTGTCGCCCGAACTCGCCGAAGAGACGATCGAATCGATCGTGGTACTCGGTGTCCTGCAGGTCAGCGCGGCGGTCAAACGCGCGCTGGCCGGCCGCATCCACTGAAGGCAACCCGTCAATGCGCGCCATGAGCGACACCATGCAGGAGGCCATGCGCCTGATGCGCAGCGGTGACCTGCGCGCCGCTACCCGGGTGCTGCAGCAGCGCGTCGCGCAAGGCAGCGCCGCGGAAAAGTGCGCGCGTGAGGTGCCCATTGCGTCGCGTCGCCGCGACGCGCCGTTTGCGGCCGAAGCGGCGAGTTGTGTCGAGGGCGAGTTTCGCGTTGTCGCCGGCGACCAGCCCACCTCGGTCCTGCGCAGGAATCACGCTGACGCAACCGACAGCCCATGTCGGCGGGAACATTTCACTTGCAGTGTCGGCGACCTGGACTACCTGCTCTACATCCCCGCTCGACTGCAAGGCACTCGAGCGCCGCTGTTGCTGATGCTGCATGGATGCGCGCAATCGCCGGAGGACTTCGCGCTTGGCACCCGCATGAACCTGCTCGCCCGCGCGCACGGCTATGTCGTGGCCTATCCGCAGCAATCGGCAACGCGCAACCGGAACCGTTGCTGGAACTGGTTTCGTGGCAGCGACCAGCAGCGCGGGCTCGGCGAACCGGCCATGCTCGCCGCACTGACCTGCCACCTCCTCGCGCAGCACGGCCTCGACGAACGCCGCGTCTACGTCGCCGGTCTTTCCGCCGGCGGCGCCATGGCGGCAGTGCTCGCGAACACGCATCCGGATATCTACGCCGCAATCGGGGTGCACTCGGGGCTGCCGATCGGATTGGCCAGCGACGTGCCGTCCGCGTTCGCCGCCATGCGGACCGGAAAATCCAGCCGACCTCGCCGCGCTGTCGAGCTCGCAGCCAAGCGGGTTCCGGCTATCGTCTTCCACGGCGATGGCGACACCACGGTGCATCCGCGCAACGGCGAGGGCGCGATCGCCCAGAGCCTGGGCGCGATCGACGGTGGCGATGGCGCGCAATGCACCACGACGATCGAGCGCGGTGTTGCCGAGGGTGGACGCCGCTACACCCGAACGCTGCATGTGCATGGCGACCGGGTCAACGCCGAGCACTGGGTCACCCACGGAGCCGCACACGCGTGGTCCGGCGGCGATCCGGCCGGCAGCTACACCGATCCGAGTGGCCCCGACGCCTCGGCGCATATGCTGCGGTTCTTCACCGCCTGCGCTCGCACCGCGCGTGAACAGGTGTCTCATTCAAACGTAGGCAGTCAAACCTGAAAGACATTCGCCGCTCGGCCATGCAGGTGAAGCGACACCGGGCGCGCGCGCCACAGCTATCAACGTCGGCTTTTCGCGGAATCACTTTAGGCACTCGCCTTGATTGCCCCATCCCACTTCCCAGCGCTTGAGGGCTGCCAGAAGAATTTCGGCGAGGATTGTAGGCTGGGTCGCCCCGACCCGCCAATCTCCGGATCACCTTGAGCGCTGTCGTCGAAGTCGCACTACGATCGCAATGATCGGAAGCGGCATCATTCCGGGTACGTTTCCGTGCCTCGCCCGGTGTGGCGGACCGCTCCTTGGCCGCTATGTTGTGCAAGAATCTGCGCGGGCCGGCGGGAGACCGAGAATGTGGATCTGGATCGGTATCGGCGGCGCAGCAGCGTATCTCCTGACGCGCTCACGCGAGAAAAGCTGGGACTGGGATGGCGAATCGCGGCAAGCCCGGTATTGCGGCAAACCGGTGCCGCATCGCGTCCACGAAACCAAGACCAAGAATCACATCCACCTGCGCGTGGCCGTGCGCATACCCACCGGCATCGAGTTTCGGATCGGCCGTGAAAGCATGCTGTCGCGACTGCTTCGCCGAGCCGGGATCGGCCGCGAAGTGCAGACCGGGCTGGCCGGTTTCGACGACACCTACGAAGTGCAAAGTCAGGACCCTCGCATCGGCAATTGGCTGCGCGAGTCAGCGCCTGCACGGAAGGTGATTGGTCGCCTGTTTGGCAAGTCAGTCAGCGAACTGATCGCCCACAACGGACGCGTGTGGGTAGAGATGACCCTGCCTCGGTCTGAAACCATGAAAGCCTATGCAGCGACCCAGATCGCCGCCGCGCTGATCGAGTTGCGTATGACCCAACCACCCGCTCGCGCTGCCCGTGCGGTGAACGCGGCAGCCATTTGGTCGCGCGCTTGGCTACCGATGATGTGGACCTACGGCTGGGCGGTCGCCGCGGCCGTCACCTTCTTCGGCGTTGTATTCATTCAGTACCCGCAACCCGTGGATGCATTTCAATGGCGGCTCAAGGTCAGCGGCATCGCCTTGGCACTTTCGCCAATGTGCATTTGGTTGGCCGCACGCTGGCTGCGCGATAGCATCATGGCGCGCATCGTGCTTGCCGAGTTCATCACCGTTGGCACGTTTAGCTTCGCACTCGGCGCCGGCTACATCGCCGAACGCGGCAACATCGAGATGGCGCGGGCACCCATCCAAACCGCCCAGGTCGAGGTGCGCGATTACAGCAAACACCGACACACTCGCTCCACCACCTATTTCCTGCACGTCGAACCGTTCGCGCCTGACGCCACGGCAAACGCAAAATTCAAGGTAAGCGGCGCTTTGTACCAGGCCGTGCAACGGAATTCCGCCCAGAAGATTGCGCTGCGCTGGAGGGTTGGCGCGTTCGGGCAACCCATCGTCGTTGAAGAACCGAGACTGGACCCGATGCCGGCCGCCGATTGAAATCGGCAACCGACGCCGTTCTCCTGCAGGTCGTTCCAATGCGTCGGTCCATCAGTCCGTTACGTCGATAGTGATGGGATAGGCATCACTCGCGGTAGATTTCAGTATCTGTCCCGGTCCGCGGTTTCGCGGTCTGCGGTGTTTTCGTTAGCGGGTCTGCAGTGGCCTCATCACATGATCTAGCCGACGACTTCGCCGCGTGTGGGTGGATCCAGGCTTTCGAACTCGGTATCGCTGTTGCTGCTCAACTTCCTCAGGCTCGCCATATCGATGACGTGACGAAACCGGACGTCCTCACCTTGCATCCGCGACCAGGCAGTGTCGAGATCCCCGATATCGATCATCTCGATCTGCGGCCGGATATCGTGCTTCGCACAAAGTGCGAGTACCTCGCGTGTTTCCGCAATGCTGCCAATCAGGGACCCGGCAAGTGAAACGCGATTGAACACCATCGGGCCCGGAACGAATCCCGGCACTTCGATGAAGTTGCCGACCATCGCGAGCACGCCATCGGGCTTCATCAAGCCCAGGTATGGCGCTAGATCGTGTGCGTACGGAATGGTGTTGATCATCATGTCCAGCGATTCAGCCGCGTCCTTGACGCCAGCCTGATCCGACATGTCGATCACCTTGCTGGCGCCCAGTTCCCGGGCCGCTTCTGCCTTTTCCGGGCTGGTGGTCAGCGCCACGACCGTCGCGCCCAATGCTTTGCCAATCTGCACGGCCATGTGGCCAAGACCGCCTATGCCTGCCACGCCAAGGGTTTGCCCCGCTGCGAGGCCCCAATGCTTCATCGGCGAGTAGGTGGTGACGCCCGCGCAAAGTATTGGCGCGGCTTCCGCGGGCGAGATGCCTTCCGGGATCTTGACGACGAACTCCTGCCTGACAATGATGCCGGTGGAATAGCCGCCATAGGTATTTGTTCCGTCCGGCTTCTTGGGGCCGTTATAGGTCAGCGTGCAGCTCTTGGGACCGGAGCAATATTGTTCGTCGCCCTTCTTGCATGCAGCGCAGGTCTGGCAGCTGTTCACCATGCAGCCGACGCCCACAATGTCCCCTTTGCGGAGATCGGAAACGCCCTCGCCGACCCGCGATACGGTGCCAACAATCTCGTGGCCTGGTACGCAGGGATACACGGTGTTCCCCCAATCGTCTCGAGCCTGATGCAGATCGGAGTGGCAGACCCCGCAATGGGTGATCTCGATCTCGATCTCGCCTGCGCGCACTTCGGCCTGGTCGAACGAAACAGGTTTCAAGGAGGCGCTTTTCTCTTTGGTACCGAATGCATGGGTCTTCATGGCTTTGTTCCCTTTTTTTAACTGATTGCTCGGGTTCGAGCCGATTGGCAAATGGATGGTCGGTGGAGCCGGTGTGACCGCCGACAACGAAGTTAATCTGATCAGGTTCGTGAAGCGGCGCCCTCGCGTCGAGGCGTTCAGC
>Ga0105049_10005087_pt1 | contig 15345 bp, 17 predicted proteins | sample MAT06_FD_78087 | JGI IMG/M metagenome (GOLD analysis project Ga0105049, IMG submission 78087) | Freshwater microbial communities from Lake Fryxell liftoff mats and glacier meltwater in Antarctica - MAT-06 | ecosystem: Environmental > Aquatic > Freshwater > Ice > Liftoff microbial mat | place... | reverse complement strand
TCATGGCGAAAGTGACGGTCGAGAAGTAGCAGCAGGCAGCTTTCGCCACCGCAATCAGCGCCAGGCACGGCCTGAGCCTGTGAGGCCATGCCTGCGGCGGTGATCGGGACTTCGACCTGTACCCGTCACAACACCCGGCGGGGGCAAACCCCGGTCCCGGCCACGGGCCGGGCGCACTTCCCTGATCGAGGACGATCAGACCATGATGCGGGGATTTTGGTCACGTCAAACGCCCCAACGGGGTGGGGTCTCGCCCGCCTGCCTCCTCTTGCGAAAACTCCAGACATGATAGCGGCAGGCGGACCACGCCCCTTTCATAGGGCAAGGGGGCAAGCCAGCCTACTCATCCATTGCAACCAGGAAAATCTCGCCCGCCGCTTCCCGTTCGCGGATGGCAACGACGATGGCCGACATCGCCTCCTCACCCGCCTTGTCGCGCACCTTGCCCAGCCCGGCCATTTCCTCGCGCAGCGCCGCGGCCATGCGCTGCGACATGTTGGCAAGAATGAATTCGGCCGCCGGGACAGAGGATCCCTTGGCGGCGGCCAGCGCGGTCACCAGCACCGATTGCGGCACACCGCGAATGATTTTAGGCACGTCGCGTGGGTCGATCCGGGTTGGAATGTTGGCAAAGGTAAAGATCGCCTTGCGCACTTCCTCGGCAAACAGGGCGTCGGTTTCTTCCAGCCCCAGCAGCACGTCTTCGCGGGTGCCGGCGGCCGAAAAATTAAGGATGGCGCCGATCCGTTCCACGGGTCCGGCGTCAAACGCGCGCGGAGGCTGGGCGTCCATCTGGCCCGCCAGCGAATGGCCGATCCGCTTCACGGTTTCGGGCAAGACCGCACCGGTCAGCGACACGGCAAAGGCAATCCGGCGGGCGCGTTCGCCGGGCAGCCGCCCCAACAGTTCCGCCGCCTTGGACACCGGCAGTTTCGACAGCATCACCGCCCCCACTTCGGTGCTTTCCTCATCCAGCACCTTGACCAGCAGATCGGCATCAAGCCCGGCGATCCTTTCCCAGGGATCGGCATCGGGGTTCTGTCCGGCCATGCGGCGCAACCGGCTGGCGGCGTTGGGCGAAATATGGCCATCCATGATCTGCAGCGCCCGTTCGATCCCGCCGGGAAAGGTAAGGCCCGAACCTTCGAGTTCTGCCAGAAAATCTTCGCAAACCTCGCGCAGGGTAACGCGGTCGATCCGCCGCATCAGCGAAATCTGTTCGGTGAGTTCCGCCTGCATCACGTCGGTCATGGTGGTCAGGGGCACCGGCGAGCCCTCGGCCACCATAAGCCGCACGATCACCGCCGCCTTTTGCCGGCCGCTCAACGGGCGGCGCACCGCGTCGACCAACGCCCGTGTGGAATTGGCGGTTACCGGGGCCTGCGACGGGCGCAGCGGACCAACAGCATTGTTCACTCTCATCAACCCGCCTGAAACCAGCGCCATCCCGGCGCAACCTGACGCCAGAACATCAGATCAGCATTAAGGCCGGGTTAGGAACAAGGCGCAAAAATCGCTCAATACGTATAGGTTACCCCGGTTGCGATGGCTTGACGCAGCGACTTTTCGGCCCAGGTGCCGACACCACCACGCGCGGTGATCTCATCCAGCTGCGCCTGCGCCATCTCGATCTCGCCCTGCTCCACCAGCGCCTGACCAAGATAGGACCGAGCCAGAATGTTGTCCGGGTTCAGCTTGAGTGCAACGTCGTAATAATCCAGCCCGCGTTCCACATTGCCCATCTTGCGGTTTATGAAGCCAAGATAGGTCAGAACCCGGTCGTCCGCCGGATCAGACATGGCAGAAAGTACCTTCAGCGCCCCGTCATACTTGCCGGCATAGGCCAGTTCACGCACCGCCTGATACAGCGTGTCATCATCCAGCCGGCCTTCAACCGGTTCCACGCATTTCCTGGTCTTTTCATCGAACACCAGACCTTCTTCGCATTTGGTCGTGGTGGCGGTGGGGGTGGGCGGCGCGGTGTCGTCGCTACCGGCGGCAAAGGTCAGGAACGGTACCAGGGCAAAGGGAATGGCGGCGGCCAGCATGCGGTTCATCGGGGGCTCCTGCAGGGCAATGGGTGATGGGGGGCGATGGTGCGCCAAGCAGGCGCGATCCTGATGCCAGCCTACCCCGGAATTCCCGCTCAGCCAGTTCATATCGCCGTGAACAGGTGCTTTTTCGGCAAGGAACCGCCACCAGACCCGTCAGTCCCGGCCGAACACCCGGGCAAAGATCATGTCGACATGCTTGGTGTGGTAGCCAAGGTCGAACTTGTCCTCGATATCGGCCTCGCTCAGCGCCGCGCGGACCTCGGGGTCGGCTTTCAGTTCGGTCAGGAAATCGGCACCCTGTTCCCAGACCTTCATCGCATTGCGCTGCACCAGCCGGTAACTGTCTTCGCGGCTGACGCCCTTTTGCGTCAGCGCCAGCAAGACCCGCTGCGAATGAATCAGGCCTTTGAACTGGTTGAGATTGCGCGTCATGTTGGCGGGATAAACCAGCAGCTTGTCGATCACCCCGGTCAGCCGCACCAGCATGAAATCCAGCGTGACGGTGGCATCAGGGCCGATGTTGCGCTCTACCGATGAATGGCTGATGTCGCGCTCGTGCCAGAGCGCCACGTTTTCCATCGCAGGCATCGCCATCGAGCGAACCATCCGGGCCAGACCCGTCAGGTTTTCGGTCAGAACCGGGTTGCGCTTGTGCGGCATGGCAGAGGAGCCTTTTTGGCCGGGGGCAAAATATTCCTCGGCTTCCAGCACTTCGGTGCGCTGCAGGTGGCGGATTTCGGTGGCGATCCGCTCGACAGAGCAGGCGACGACCGCCAGCGTGGCAAAGAACATCGCATGGCGGTCGCGCGGGATCACCTGGGTGGAGACCGGCTCGGGTTGCAGCCCGAGTTTGGCGCAGACATATTCCTCCACCCTCGGGTCGATATTGGCAAAGGTGCCGACCGCACCCGACAACGCACCGGTGGCCACTTCGGCGCGCGCGGCGTGCAGACGGGTGCGGCCCCGGTCCATTTCGGCATAGGCCTGGGCCATTTTCAGACCGAATGTCACCGGTTCGGCATGGATGCCATGGCTGCGGCCGATGCAGACGGTATCCTTATGCTCATAGGCGCGGCGTTTCAGGGCCGCCAGCAGGCCATCGAGATCGGCAATCAGCAGATCGGCGGCGCGTACCAGTTGCAGATTGAAACAGGTATCCAGCACATCGGATGAGGTCATGCCCTGATGCACGAACCGCGCCGCATCGGCGCCGATGATCTCGCCCAGATGGGTCAGAAAGGCGATGACATCATGCCTGGTCACCGCCTCGATCTCGTCGATCCGGGCAACGTCGAACCGGGCGTCGCGGGCTTTCCACACCGCCTCGGCGTTGGCCCTGGGGATCACGCCAAGTTCGGCCATGGCGTCGCAGGCATGGGCCTCGATCTCGAACCAGATCCGGAACCGGGTTTCGGGGGACCAGATGCCAACCATTTCAGGGCGGGAATAGCGCGGGATCATGGGCGGGCCTTTGGTCAAAGGGGGATTGTCGGGGGCTCGGGCGCTGCTTAGTCTGACGGATTGCTGATTACAACCGGCAGGGGGCGAAATGCGCGGCGCAACAGGATGGATCGGGGTGGCAATGCTGGCTGCGGCTCCGGCCTTTGGTTGGGAAAAGATGGATGCTGCCGCACCTGCCGGTCACCACGTCACCTGTCGTGAGGCTTCGCAAAGCCTTGCCGCTGATGGCAGCACGGTCTGCCGGGCGGAAAATCCCGGTTCCGGGCACTGGCGCGACGAAGGCGGGCGCTATTGCTCGGTCTGGCCACCGTCTGACCATTGGGTCTGCTATCGGCTGGAGCGTGACGGGCAAAAGCTGCGGTTTGTGGCCGACGACGGATCGGTGACGGAAGGCGTGATTGACTGATCCCCGCTCCCCCCTGCGGCTCCAGGACTTTGCCGGGCTTTGGCAGGTCGACCGGCAGATCGACGACCGGCTGGGCCAGCCAATGCGCTTTGGCGGGCAGGCCCGGCTGTCGTGGGAGGGTGACCGGCTGATCTATGACGAACAGGGGCAGCTTTGGGGCGGCAACGGCCCGCCGCTGGTGGCAACACGCCGCTATCTGTGGCACGCCGATGGGATCCGGGTTGCCGTGACTTTCGAGGATGGCCGCCCGTTTCACCATTTCGACCCGTCAAGGCCCGGGTCGCGCGCAAGCCATCACTGTGCGCCGGATCAGTATGATGTGCGCTATGAATTTGGCACCTGGCCGGTCTGGCAATCCCATTGGCAGGTGCGCGGCCCGCGCAAGGACTATGCCATGCAGACTTTCTATCGCCGACAATTCTGACAGGGCAGCCCCCGCCGAACCGGCCTGATCCAACGGAAAAATCGTGCCTGTGGCCCGATTTTACGCCATTTCACTTTGCCTTGCGGCAAAGCAGGCCGCCCGTGGCGGCGAAGGTCAGATCCGTCGCCTGCAGTATCACCCGCCGGTATGCGACATGTGCCGTTTCATCCGCCCTGCAACGCCTTGGCGCGAATAGTCGAAATCATGGCCCCTGGGCTTGCGGGCAATCGCATCGCGGATCGCTTGGTCGAGCGCGGCATTGTCCGGGCTGGCGCGCAGCGGGGCACGCAGGTCGGCCATATCCTCCTGCCCCAGACACATGTACAATTCGCCGGTGCAGGTAAGCCGCACCCGGTTGCAGCTTTCGCAGAAATTATGGGTCAGCGGCGTGATGAAGCCGATTTTCTGCCCGCTTTCCGTGAGCCGGACATAGCGCGCCGGGCCGCCGGTCTGTTCTGCCAGATCGGTCAGATGGTAATGGTCCGCCAGCCGCGCCCGCAGGTCGCTGAGCGGCCAATATTGGTCAAGCCGGTTTTCATTGCCGATATCGCCCATCGGCATCACCTCGATAAAGGTCAGGTCGTGGCCCTGCGCGGCGCACCATTCGACCAGGGGGATGAGTTCATCCTCATTGAAACCCTTCAGCGCCACGGCGTTGATCTTGACCCGCAGCCCCGCCTCCTGCGCGGCCGCGATCCCGTCCAGCACCTGCGCCAGCCGTCCCCAGCGGGTGATGTGGGCAAACTTGGCCTCATCCAGCGTATCCAGCGAAACATTGATCCGTTTGACGCCAAGCGCCGCCAGTTCACCGGCATATTTGCGCAGTTGCGAGCCGTTGGTGGTCAGCGTCAGTTCCTTCAGCGCGCCGGTCTGCAGATGCCGCGCCATCTGTTCGAAAAACCCCAGGATGCCGCGCCGCACCAGCGGCTCACCGCCGGTGATCCGCAGCTTTTCGACCCCCATTGCAACAAAGGCGCTGCACAACCGATCCAGTTCTTCCAGCGTCAGCAGATCGGCTTTGGGCAGGAACTGCATGTTTTCCGACATGCAGTAGAGGCAGCGGAAATCACAGCGGTCGGTGACCGAAACCCGCAGGTAGCGGATGGCACGGGCAAAGGGGTCGATCAGCGCAACCATGGGGCAAGGATATGCCCCATGGGGCCAAGACGCAAGGGTTCAGGTGCTCTGGTTCAGACCGCCGGTGGCAGGTGCCGCCCAGCCTCCTTGCGGGCAAAGGCCTTCATCGCGCCGACATGTTCCGCCAGAAAGGCGGCATTGCGCGCCGGATCGTGGCGCGACAGATCACGCAGCCACCAGGCCACGGCTTTCTGGATGAACCAGTCGGGGTCGGCGGCGTAGCTGGCGGCCCAGCCCGGCACCCGGTCGCGGATCACCAGATCGGCGGGTGTGGGATGGTTCTGCCTGGTCCAGGGCAGGGTGATGACCAGCGCCGCCCGCCGTGTCCACACACCGGGCTTGTGGTCCAGCCTTCGACCTCATCCAGCCGCCCGGGGTCGGCGACCAGCCGCCGCTCGCCGGCGTCACAGGCGTGATCTGCGATGGCCCAGCCGTCAAACCCGGGCACCCAGCCGGCGATCAGACCCCACACCGCGCCATCGGGGCGGATCCGCACCTGCGTCAGCAGCTTGGCCGCAGCAACCCGCGCCTTGTGGATATTGCTGGCCCAAAGCCTCTCCGCCAGCACCAGCCGCTGATCCAGTGTCAGGCTGCGCCGCCAGCCCTGCGCCAGATCGTTGATATCGGGATTGCCGGTGCCAAGGTAGCGGCGCGGGGCTTTGTGATCGGCCGCCATCTCTGCCGCCTTTCCCGGCACCGCCCGGGTTTTCAGCGCCGCTATCGCCTCGGCAACCGTCACAGGTTGGCCGCGATGCCGGTCGGCAAACCGTCGATCGAGGTGCGGTTGGCTTCACCCCAATAAGCCACAATGCCGGATGGCCCTTTGTCTTCTGCCCAGCTTTTCAGCGTTGTGCGCTCGCCTTTCAGGTCCATCACGGGCACCGCATAGCCACAGGAGGTCTGTACAAGGTCAACCGCCATCGCGTAGATCTGCCGCGCACCGATGAGATCGGGCAGCAGGGCGGCCAGCCCGGCCCAGTCATCGTCCGACCGGTGAATGCAGCGGGCCGTCCCGTAGGCGCGCAGGATCAACGGTCGGGTGGCAAAGCTGCACCACATCACCGTCATGCGCGGATCAAGCGCCAGATGCGCCGCAGTCTCATTTCCCGACCCGGTCACGTTCAGCCAGATCAGACGGTTCGGGCCAAGCACCCGCAGACTGTCCATCCCCTTGGGCGACAGGTTGATCCGGGCTGCGGGGGCGGAAGATGCCACGAAAAACACCGGCTGAGCGGTGATGAATGCCCGGTGATCTTCGGTAAATCCGGGAAATTGCTTGGCCATTCACTCCACCGTCACCGATTTCGCCAGATTGCGTGGCTGATCGACATCGGTGCCTTTGGCAATCGCAGTGTGATAGGCCAGCAATTGCGCCGGTATGGCATAAAGGATCGGTGCCAGCAGCGGCGGCGCATCGGGCAGCACCAGCACCTTCCAGGTGCCCTCTGCCGCAGCCCGTGCGCCCGCTGCATCGGTGATCAGCACCACCTTGCCGTGCCGCGCCATCACCTCCTGCATGTTCGACACGGTCTTGTCGAACAGCGCGTCACTTGGTGCCAGCACCACCACCGGCACCCGCGCGTCGATCAGGGCAATCGGGCCATGCTTCAGCTCGCCCGAGGCATAGCCTTCGGCATGGATGTAGCTGAGTTCCTTGAGCTTCAGCGCGCCTTCCAGCGCAATCGGATACATCGACCCACGGCCCAGAAACAGCACATCCTGCGCCTCGGCCAGATCCTCGGCGATGGCGGCACAGGCCGGGGCCAGCCCCAGCGCATGGTTCATCAGGCCGGGCAGGGCGGTCAGATCGGCCAGATGCCGGGCCAGCCCGACGGCATCAATCCGCCCGCGATCCAGCGCCGCTTTCAAGACCAGCAGCGCCAGCGTGGTCAGTTGGCAGGTCAGACCCTTGGTCGAGGCCACCGACACTTCAACCCCCGCCATGATCGGCAGCGCCAGATCGGCCTCGCGCGCGATGGAGGAGGAGGGCACATTCACCACTGCCACCACCTTTGCCACCTTTTCCCTGGCATGGCGCAGCGCCGCCAGCGTGTCGGCGGTTTCACCAGACTGGCTGACGAAGATCGCCCAGGAGGCGGGCGACAAAGGCGGCTCGCGGTAGCGGAATTCCGAGGCGATATCGACCTCGCAGGGCAGACCTGCGATCTGTTCAAACCAGTATTTCGCCACCATGCAGGCATAAGATGCGGTGCCGCAGGCCACCATGGTCAAGCGGTCAACCCCGGTAAAATCCACCGCTTCCGGCAAGCGCAGGGCGGGGTTCACCCCGCCGGCACCGCCAACGTAGTGCCGCAGCGCGTTGGCAATCACCACCGGCTGCTCGGCAATCTCCTTGGCCATGAAATGCTTGTATCCGGCCTTTTCGATCCGGGTCTGGTCGATCTGAATGCGGCTTTCGGCGCGGTTGGCCAGACGGTCGGCAGCATCATGGATCGTGACGCCCTTGCGGGTCACCACCGCCCAGTCGCCCTCTTCCAGATAGGTGATGCGGTCGGTCATCGGGGCCAGCGCGATGGCGTCGGACCCCACGAACATCTCGCCGTCACCATGGCCGATGGCCAAGGGCGAGCCTTTGCGGGCGGCGATCAGCAGATCCTCCTCACCGTCAAACAGGAAACACAGCGCAAAGGCACCGTGAAGCCGCTTGAGCACGCCCCGCGCCGCCTCGACAGCGCTTGCCCCCTGCGCCATTTCCAACTGCACCAGCAGCGCCACCACTTCGGTATCGGTTTCGCTTTCAAACGGCAGCCCGGCGGCGGCAATCTCTGCCCGCAACTCGCGGAAATTCTCGATGATGCCGTTGTGAACCACCGCCACCGGCCCGGCCTTGTGCGGATGGGCATTCAGCACCGTCGCGGCACCATGGGTGGCCCAGCGGGTATGGCCGATCCCGGCTTTGCCCGCCAGCGGCTGATGCACCAACAGGTCGGACAGGTTGACCAGCTTGCCCACAGCGCGGCGGCGATCCAGTTTGCCGTCGTTCACCGTGGCGATCCCGGCGCTGTCATAGCCGCGATATTCCAGCCGCTTCAGCGCCTCGACCAGCAGCGGGGCCACTTCGTGATTGCCCAGAACGCCGACAATTCCACACATGATCTATTCCTTCTGGGCCGCTTTGATCGCCCGGAGCCGTTCAAAAAGTCTGGTGGCCAGATCGGCCCGGTTGTCCTGCCGCGCCCGGGCAATCGCCAGCGCTTGCGGCGGCACATCGCGGGTGATGACCGAGCCGCTGGCGGTCATCGCGCCATTGCCGACCCTGACCGGGGCGACCAGCATGGTGTCAGATCCGATAAAGGCGTCTTTGCCGATTTCGGTGCGGTGCTTCATCACCCCGTCAAAGTTGCAGGTCACGGTTCCGGCGCCGATATTGGTGCGCTCGCCGACATGGGTATCGCCCAGATAGGTCAGATGGCCGACCTTGGCCCCTTCATCCAGCACCGTGTTCTTGAGTTCCACGAAATTGCCGACATGCACATCCTCGGCCAGCTCTGTCCCGGGGCGCAGCCGGGCAAAGGGGCCAACCCGCGCCCCGCGCGAGATATGGCAACCTTCAAGATGGCAAAACGGCAATATCTCCGCGCCACTTTCCACCGTGACACCGGGGCCGAATACCACGTTCGGCCCGACAACCGCGTCACGCCCGATATGGGTATCAAAGCCGAACCAGACGGTGTCCGGGGCGGTCAGGGTCACGCCATTGTCCAGCGCTTCGGCCCGGGCGCGGGCCTGAAAGGTGGCTTCGGCTTCGGCCAGTTGCGCCCGGGTGTTGACGCCCATCGTCTCATCCTCGGGGCAGGTCTGATAGCCCACGCTCATGCCATCGGCCCATGCCAGTTCGACGATATCGGTCAGGTAATATTCGCCCTGCGCATTGGCGTTGCCGAGCCGGGCCACCAGCGCCAGCAGGGTTTGCGCATCGGCGCAGATCACGCCGGAGTTGCACAGGGTCACCGCGCGTTCCGCCTCGGTGGCGTCTTTATATTCCACGATCCGGCGAAGCAGCGCGCCTTCGGTCAGCATCCGGCCATAGCGCCCGGGGTCACGCGCCTCGAACCCCAGCACCACGATCGCATGATCGCCCCGCGCGGCGCGTAACGCCTGGAGCGTTTCGGGGCGGATCAGCGGGGTATCGCCGTAAATCACCAGCGCGTCGCCCCTGCACCCGGCGAGGGCAGGGGCGGCCTGCGCCACGGCATGACCGGTGCCAAGCTGCTCGGCCTGTTCCACCACCACCACCCGATCATCCTGCGCCCGCGCCGCGCGTGCCACTTCGGCAAGGCCGACACCCGCCACCACCACCATCTGATCCGGCTCCAACGCCGCGCCGGCCTGCATCGCATGGGCCAGCATCGGGGCACCGCCGATGCGGTGCAGCACCTTGGGCAGGTCGGAATTCATCCGGGTACCCTGACCGGCAGCAAGGACGATGATGGCCAAACCGTTGCGCGAACCCATGACACCTGCTCTTTTCTTCTGGTCCGGCCCGTTTTAACCATGGGGCGGGGTCTGGCAAGGGCCAAGGCTTCACAAACCCTTACGCGACGTTACAGGGCGCGGCACAAAACAGCACGGGATCCGGCAATTGGTGGTGAAAACAGCGATATTCGACCTTGATGGCACCTTGGCCGATACCAGCGCCGATCTGATCGCGGCGGCCAATGCCTGTTTTCGTGGCCTTGGCCACGGCGACATGCTGGGGCAGGGTGACGCGCTGACCGCTTTTGCCGGCGGCCGCGCCATGCTGCGGCTGGGATATTCGCGCCTCAACACGGGCTGGACCGAGGCCGAGGTTGACGCGCAATACCCCTTGTTGCTGCGGGCCTATGCAACCGACATCGACCGCCACACGACATTGTATCCCGGGGTCTTGCCCGCGCTGCTGATGCTCAATGCCATCGGGTGGAACTGCGGCATCTGCACCAACAAGCCGCAAGCGCTGGCCGAAGAGTTGGTGGCGCGCCTTGGCATCCGGGGCCAGTTCAACAGCCTGATCGGGGCCGATACCCTGCCGGTGCGCAAACCCGACCCCGCGCCATATCTTGAGGCGGTGCGGCGGGCTGGCGGGGCGCTGGCGCAATCGGTGCTGGTCGGCGATACCGTGACCGACCGCGATACCGCCCGCGCCGCCGGGGTGCCCGTGGTGCTGGTAACCTTTGGCCCCGGTGGCCATGGCGTGGCCGATCTGGGGCCTGATGCGCTGTTGCACCATTTCGACGATCTGGCCGCGGTGCTGGATCAGGTGACGCCGGATTGACCACGGCACCGCGCCGCGCCAATGTTGGCGCCAGAGGAGGCGACAATGCACGAGATATTTAGCGGCAATTTCACCCAGCAGGAACCGATCCCCGAGGCAGGCATCGAAGCGGCCCTCGCGGTGATGCGCCATGGCAGGTTGCACCGCTACAACGTGGCGGCGGGCGAGGTGGCGGAAGCCGCCCTGCTGGAACAGGAATTTGCCGCCTTTACCGGGGCGAAATATTGCCTGGCGGTGGCGTCGGGCGGCTATGCGCTGGGCGCTGCGCTGCGCGCCGTGGGCGTCAGGCCGGGCGACCGGGTGCTGACCAACGCCTTTACCCTTGCCCCGGTGCCCGGTGCGATTGCCGCACTGGGTGCGGTGCCGATGTTTGTCGAAGTGACGCCGTCGCTGGTGATCGATCTGGATGATCTGGCGGCCAAAGCCGGGCAGGCACGCGTGCTGCTGCTCAGCCACATGCGCGGCCATCTGGCCGACATGGACCGGCTGATGGCGATCTGCGACGCGGCGGGGATCATCGTGATCGAAGATTGCGCCCATACGATGGGGGCTGCGTGGCGCGGGGTGCCCTCGGGGCGGCACGGGCTGGTGGGGTGCTACTCGACCCAGACCTACAAACACATGAATTCCGGCGAGGGTGGCTTGCTGGTGACCGATGATGCAGACGTGATGGCGCGGGCGGTGATGCTGTCAGGCTCCTACATGCTCTATGGCCGCCATCTCGCTGCGCCGCCGCCGGAGGATTTCGCCGATGTCCGCTACGAAACCCCCAATGTTTCGGGCCGGATGGACAATCTGCGCGCCGCAATCCTGCGCCCGCAATTGCGGCTGTTGCGGGGCCAATGTGACCGCTGGAACGAACGCTACCGCGCGGTGGAGCAGGGGCTGCGCGGCACACCGGGGCTGGCGGTGATTGAGCGGCCGGCCGCGGAAACTTATGTTGGATCCTCGATCCAGTTCCTGCTGCCCGACTGGCCAGCCGCCGATGTGCAGGCGATGCTGGCGCGAACGGCGGCACGGGGGGTTGAGCTGAAATGGTTCGGCGCGGCGGAACCCGTCGCCTTTACCTCGCGCCATGACAGTTGGCGCTATGCCCCGGCTCAGGCGCTGCCCAACACCGACCGGATTCTGGCGGGGCTGCTGGATATGCGGCTGCCGCTGACCTTTTCCCTTGACGATTGCCACCAGATCGCCCGGATCATCCGGGCCGAAGTCTCGGCGGTGTGGCAGGGGGCAGCGGCAGCGGAATGACCTATGCAACCCTTGCCCTGACGAGTGACAGCGACGGCATCGCCACCCTGCGGCTGAACCGCACGGAAAAGCACAATACCCTGTCCGGCCGGATGATCGCCGAACTGACCGAGGCGGCGGCGGCGCTGGCTGGCGACACTTCCGTGCGGATGGTGGTGCTGACCGGCACCGGCGAAAGCTTTTGCGCCGGGGGCGATCTGGACTGGATGCAGGCGCAGGTGGCGGGTGATGCTTCCTCGCGGCGCAAGGCGGCAACCGGGCTGGCGATGATGCTGCACGGCCTGAACGCGCTGCCCAAACCCTTGATCGGGCGGATCAACGGGCAGGCCTTTGGCGGCGGTGTCGGGCTGATGTCGGTCTGTGATGCGGCGATCGGGGTGGCCGGGGCGCAGTTCGGGCTGACCGAAACCCGGCTGGGCCTGATCCCCGCCACCATCGGCCCCTATGTGCTGGCACGGATCGGCGGCACAGCGGCGCGGCGCTATCTGATGGCCAGCCGGGTGTTTGATGCCGAAACCGCCCACCGGATCGGGCTGTTGGCCGATGTGGTGCCCGCATCTGGGCTGGATGCCGCCGTTGCCGCCGAAACCACGCCCTACCTTGCCTGTGCCCCCGGCGCGGTGGCCGAGGCCAAAGCGCTGATCCGCCGCCTGACCGGCGCACCCGACCCTGATCTGATCGCCGAAACCGTGGGAATGCTGGTCAAACGCTGGGAAAGTGCCGAAGCCGCCGAAGGCATCGCGGCCTTTCTCGAAAAGCGCCCGGCGATATGGCGCTGAAACCGGCCTTGGATCTGTTGCCATCGCCTGCCGGAATGCTTTCGGAAATCTGCCGACCTGGCGCGATCTTTTCGCCCGCCTTTCATTGACCATAGCGGGGGCGCGGGGTAAACCCGGTCGCGGAACATGGTGAACACACGCAATGCGTGAGCGACAGGAGCCCGATTTGGATCAGATGCTGGCTGAATATCTGCCGATCATCATCTTTCTGGGCCTCGCCATCGGTCTTGGCCTCGTGCTGATCCTGGCGGCGGTGGTACTGGCAGTGCGCAACCCCGACCCGGAAAAGCTTTCCGCCTATGAATGCGGCTTCAACGCCTTTGACGATGCGCGGATGAAGTTCGATGTGCGCTTCTATCTGGTGTCGATCCTGTTCATCATCTTCGATCTGGAAGTGGCGTTCCTGTTCCCCTGGGCTGTGGCGTTTGGCGACATTTCAATGACCGGTTTTTGGTCGATGATGGTGTTTCTGGCGGTGCTGACCGTGGGCTTTGCCTATGAGTGGAAGAAGGGGGCGTTGGAATGGCAGTGATGTCTGGATCAGTCCAAACCGGTTTGAATACCGCAGGCGGTGACGCCGATGTTGCGGTGCGCGCCCTGAATGCCGACCTGCAGGACAAGGGGTTCTTGCTGACCTCGACCGAGGATATCATCAACTGGGCCCGGATCGGGTCGCTGCACTGGATGACCTTTGGTCTGGCCTGCTGCGCGGTGGAAATGATGCACACCGCCATGCCGCGCTATGACATGGAGCGGTTCGGCACCGCGCCGCGCGCCAGCCCGCGCCAGTCTGACCTGATGATCGTGGCCGGCACCCTGACCAACAAGATGGCCCCGGCGCTGCGCAAGGTCTATGACCAGATGCCCGAACCGCGCTACGTGATCTCGATGGGGTCCTGCGCCAATGGCGGCGGCTACTACCACTATTCCTATTCGGTGGTGCGCGGTTGCGACCGTATCGTGCCGGTCGATATCTATGTGCCCGGCTGCCCGCCGACCGCCGAGGCGCTGCTGTATGGCATCCTGCAACTGCAACGTAAAATCCGCCGCACCGGCACCATCACCCGCTGAGGTTCCCCATGTCTGAAGCGCTGCTTGAGCTTGCCGAAGCGATCCGCGCCAAACGGCCGCAGGCGGTGCTGTCTGCCGCCGTGACCTTTGGCGAACTGACGCTGGAGGTGCCGCTGGCGGCGCTGGTCGATCTGGCGGAATTTCTGAAAACCGACGGGGCCTGCCGGTTTTCAACGCTGGTCGATATCACGGCGGCTGATTATCCCACCCGGACCCAACGCTTTGATGTGGTTTATCATTTCCTGTCGATGTATCGCAACCACCGCATCCGGATACGGGTGGCGGTGACCGAGACCGACATGGTGCCGTCGCTGGTCGGCCCCTATCCGGCGGCCAACTGGTTTGAACGCGAAGTGTTCGACATGTTCGGCATCCTGTTTTCCGGCCACCCCGACCTGCGCCGCATCCTGACCGATTACGGTTTTCGCGGCCACCCGTTGCGCAAGGATTTCCCCACCACCGGCTATACCGAGGTGCGTTACGATGAGGCGCAGAAACGCGTGGTCTATGAACCGGTCAATCTGGTGCAGGAATACCGGCAGTTCGATTTCATGTCGCCTTGGGAGGGGGCCGAATATATCCTTCCCGGCGATCAGAAGGCGGTGAAATGATGGACGGCGATATCAAGGTCAACACCTATGACGACGGCTCGTCGGATGCGGTAGCCGGCGAACAGTCGATCCGCAATTTCAACATCAACTTCGGCCCACAACACCCTGCAGCCCATGGGGTTTTGCGTCTGGTGCTGGAGCTGGACGGCGAGATTGTCGAACGCTGCGACCCCCATATCGGCCTGCTGCACCGTGGCACCGAAAAGCTGATGGAGAGCAGGACTTATCTGCAGAACCTGCCCTATTTCGACCGGCTGGACTATGTCGCCCCGATGAATCAGGAACATGCCTGGTGTCTGGCGATCGAGCGGCTGACCGGCACCGTGATCCCGCGCCGCGCCAGCCTGATCCGGGTGCTGTTTTGCGAGATCGGGCGGGTGTTGAACCATATCCTCAACGTCACCACGCAGGCGATGGATGTCGGCGCGCTGACCCCGCCCTTGTGGGGGTTCGAGGAGCGCGAAAAGCTGATGGTGTTCTATGAACGCGCCTCGGGGGCGCGGTTGCATGCCGCCTATTTCCGCCCCGGCGGGGTACATCAGGATCTGACGCCGCAGTTGTTGGATGATATCGAGAAATGGGCGCAGCATTTCCCCGAAGTGCTGGATGATATTGATGGATTGCTGACCGAAAACCGCATCTTCAAACAGCGCAACGTCGATATCGGGGTGATAAATGAGGCCGATATCCTGCATTGGGGTCTTTCCGGCGTGATGGTGCGGGGTTCCGGCCTCGCATGGGACCTGCGCCGCGCGCAACCCTATGAATGCTATGACGAGTTTCAGTTCAAGGTGCCGGTCGGCAAGAACGGAGACTGCTATGACCGCTACCTGTGCCGCATGGCCGAAATGCGCGAAAGCACCGCGATCATCCGGC
>Ga0105049_10005085_pt1 | contig 15347 bp, 13 predicted proteins | sample MAT06_FD_78087 | JGI IMG/M metagenome (GOLD analysis project Ga0105049, IMG submission 78087) | Freshwater microbial communities from Lake Fryxell liftoff mats and glacier meltwater in Antarctica - MAT-06 | ecosystem: Environmental > Aquatic > Freshwater > Ice > Liftoff microbial mat | place... | reverse complement strand
TATTGCTCGCGTGCGTGCTCTTTGGGTCGACTGGTTGCCAGCAGCTGTACGGCGGTAAGCCGGAGCGACTGAAGACTCCCGACAAGCGGGCGAAGCCCGTTGATCCGGTGGGAACCACCGATACGGTCAAGTACATCGACGATTGCACGGCCAACTTCCGCGACGATCCCAAGCGCGTGTTCCGCGACAAGCAGGGCTCGTCGACGCTGGTCCAGGCCGGCGACGACTCGCTCTCGCAGGCGGGAAAGATCACGGATCCGGCGGCACAGGCCGAGTCGATCCGCGTCTCGATCGACAAGTATCGCAACGCGCTCCAGAAGGACCCCTACAACGCCGACGCGACGCTCAAGCTCGCGCTCGCGTACGACCGCGTCTATCGCAAGGGTTGCGCGCTCAAGCTGCTCGCGCGGATCGCGACGCTCGAGGGTCACCCGAGCTTCCGGGTCGATGCCAAGCGCGCCGCCGATCAGGTCGCCGACTCCGGCGAGTGGTTCAAGGGCTACCGCAAGGAAGCCGTCGCCGCGGTGGGCCGATGACGATGACGCACTTCGTCCTCGCGCTGATGCTCGCGGCTGCTGCATCGGGCTGCATGAAGAAGCAGGTGCTCACGGATCCGCCGGCCCCACTGCGGCCCGATCCCGAGCCGCTCGATAACAAGAAGGTCACGGTCGCGCCGAAGGACTGCCAGCCGACCACGGCGCAGGATGAGCTCAAGCCGATCGACTTCGATCAGCGCTCGATCCCCGAGGGTTCGCGCCTCGCCGAAGAAGCGAAGACGCTGCTCAAGACGGCCGAGAGTGCCGAGGTCGATCGCTCGTTGCGCGAGCAGTATACGACCGACGCCGTGATCAAGCTGATCACCGCGCTCAAGGCCGATCCGTACAATGTCACCGCCACCTATCACCTGGCCGCGACCTACGCGCGGATCGGGCGCGGTCAGTGCGCGCTCAACCTGCTGACCCGGTTGCTGCAGATGCGGCCGCACCAGAGCAGGCGCGTCGAGGTCGAGGCCCATCTCGACCGCCTGCTCGGTCGCAAGAGCACGCTCGATCCCAACTTCGCGGACATGCGGCGCGACGAGCGGTTCCGCACGCTGGTCCGCAAGATGTGCGACGGGACCAACGATCCCAACTGCGTGTATGGTGCTCAAAAAGACGGGCGCGAGCGCTGAGACATCAGCGCGCAGACTTCGCCTCACTCTGTCAGGCGGTCGCGCTTTACCTCGGCCCCCAAGGTGCCGTATGAACATCCCGATGCGTGCCCTTGCCCTGTTCGCCGTCCCCATCGCCTTCGTCGGGTCCGTGACCCTCGAGCATGCGAGCGACGCGGCCCCCAAGGCCAAGGCCGGAGGTCCCAAGGTCGCCGCGTGTGGTGCCCGGATCCTGCCGCTCGCCGAGGGTAACTCGTGGACGTACGAGTTCTTCCCGCCGAAGGACGCGATCCTCCCCGAGCTCGTTCGCCTCGCGCCGCGCCCGGCGAAGTCGATCTCGATCGTCGTCAAGTCGGTCACCGTCAAGGGTGCCGATACCGTGGTCGCGCTGGAAGAGAAGAACGTCTACGAGATCGTCGCCGAGAACAAAGAGAAGAAGAAGTCGGCGGTGATGGCCGAGGTCGTCGTCAACAGCACGATCACTTGCAACAAGACCAAGTTCGAGATCTCACCCGACTCGTTCTTCTTCGCCGGTGAGCCCGGCGGCTATCGCAACCTCGAGCTCGACAAGGTCGAGCGCACCAAGGCGACCAGCCTCAAGCTCGTCAACGGCAGCATCGGCGACGATCCGTGGGAAGAGGACATCTCGGCCCACTTCATCCGCAAGCCGGGCACCGGCGCGGACCTCAAGATCTCGGCTGGCAAGATCGAGATGGAGCGGTCGTTCACGCCGGCGCAGCCCGAGGACGTCGCGACCAAGAACGGCAACCACTTCAAGGATGCCGAGAAGCTCCAGCTGATCACCACCGGCCGGATCACGTTGGATACCCCGGTGTCGCCGGTACCGGCGCCGCAGGAGCTGCCCAAGAACTGGCGCACGCTGATGTGGCTCGCGCTGGATGTCGGAGTCGTGCAGACGCTGAACATGTACGCGCATCAGTATCAGGTGATGGAATACAAGATTCAGTGAGTCGTGAGAAGTGAGCCCGCCGCGGCCGCGCTGGCGGCTGACCAAGCCGCTACGCGCGCGGATCCGAGAGGGTCATCCGTGGATCTATGACCGGGCGCTGGCGCCGGTTCCTGCGGGTCTCGCGGCCGGCGAGCTGGTGACGATCGTCGACGACGATGGCCCGGTCGCGACCGCCTTTGCCGATCCCCTGTCCCCACTTCGCGCGCGGGTCCTCGACGAGCCCGACGCACGCATCGACCACGCCTGGAAGCGTGCACGCGTGCAGGCCGCCGCGATCCGCCGCGTGCGCGATCCGTTGCTGGTCGGCTGCACCGGCCGGCGGATCGTCCACGGCGAAGGCGATGCGTGCCCCGGCCTCGTGATCGACGTCTACGCCGACACCGCGGTCGTCGTGTTCGACGGCGAGGCCGCCGCGGCGTTCTGGCGCCCTGCCCTCGGCGACGTGATCACCGGCGCGATCGACGGCGGCATCGAGATCGCGCACGTCTGGGTGCGTGCATCCCGTGGCACCACCGGCCAGGGCAGTGCCTTCCGCGGCAATGCACCAGCCGAGATCACGATCACCGAAGACGAAGCGCGGTTCGTCGTCGACGTGCGCCACGGGCAGAAGACCGGGTTCTTCCTCGACCAGCGCGAGAATCGCCGCGTCATCCGTCGCCACGCCATGGGCACGACCACGCTGAATCTGTTCTCGTACTCCGGCGGATTCTCGCTGCACGCCGCGCTCGGCGGCGCATCGCACGTGACCTCGGTCGACATCGCGCCCGCCGCGATCGAGGCGCTCGGCCGCAACGTCACGCTCTCCGGCCTCGCGCCGCAGGAGACCGCGGTCGCCGACGTGTTCGATTACCTGGCGCGACAGGCCCGCAAGGGTCGCCGGTGGGACCTCGTGATCGTCGACCCGCCGAGCTTCGCGCCGAGCGAGCGAGCGAAGCCGGGCGCGCTGACGGCGTATCGCAAGCTCGCGACGGCTGCCCTCGCGGTCACCGAGCTGGGCGGTCGGTTCGCGCTCGCGTCGTGCTCGAGCCACGTCACGGAGACGGACCTGCTCGCGATGATGGCGACCGTGGCACCGAACGCCCGGTTGCGATGGTCGGCGGGATCGGCTTCGGACCATCCAGTACTCCCGGGCTTCGCCGAGGGCCGCTACCTCAAGTTCTTGTTTTTCGACGTCTGACCCGCAACGGTCGGCGTTAGAACTGCGGCCCAGCGCACGAGCGCTGGTGCCCGCAAACCCGTACTTCACGTGCAGGATCTCCGGTAAAAATTAAGCACTTGACTGGGGTGCCTACACTTCGTTACAGAAGCCGCCATGCGGAGCTTTCTTGTGTCGCTGTGTTGTCTCGTCGCTGTCACGGCGTGCGGTGGCAACCAAGCCGCCGACGACTTCGCGAGCACCCCGTGCTCGGACGGCCTCGATAACGATGGCGACGGCAACACCGACTTCCCGGACGACCTTGGCTGCACCAGCCTGCTCGACGACACCGAGGACAGCCCGACCTCGCCGCAGTGCAACGACGGTCGCGACAACGACGGCGACGGCAAGGCCGACTTCCCCGATGACCCGGGCTGCTTCGCGCGCGCCGGTGACTCCGAAGAGGACGATTGCCCGGACGGCCCGTTCTGCCCGCAGTGCGGCAACGGCCAGGACGACGACATGAACGGCGCGACTGACTATCCCGAGGATCAGGGATGCGAGAGCGCCGCGGACACCACCGAGTTCATCAATAACCCGGTCGCCTGCGGACCGATGATGAAGATCAAGCCGCTGCCCCAGACCGGCATGGACTCCGGCACGTTCGACGGCGCGAGCACCTCGAACATCGGCTCGCCATGCGGCGGCGGTGGGGGTGCACCCGCGGTGGCGTACGTGATCAACCTCAGCCAGCCCAAGGTGATCGTCGCCTCCACCGAGGACTCCGGCACCACCGCGGACACCGTCCTCGACATCCGGCGCGCCAACTGCTCGGACCCGGGCGCGGGGTTGTCGTGCAACGACAACATCAGCGGCGACAACAACACGTCGATGCTCACCCAGTCGCTCGACGCTGGCACCTACTACCTGATCGTCAGCGCGTACGACAACACCGAGGTTGGCGACTACACGCTCTACGTCCAGCTGTTCAACGGTGAGGGCACCGAGTGCGCGTCGCAGGAGGACTGTGGTCCCGGCCTGCTCTGCCGCACGCCGATCGGCTCGCCCGGCATGATCTGCGCGCAGCCCGCCTGCAACGACGGCCTCGACGACGACAACGACGGCAAGATCGACTACCCGAACGATCCGGGCTGCGCCTCGCCGAACGGCAACAACGAGGTCGATAACTGCCCCGGTCCCGCCGGCTGCCCCGAGTGCGCCAACACGCTCGACGACGACAACGACGGCATGGTCGACTACCCGGCCGACACCACGTGCAAGGCCGCCGGCGACGCGAGCGAGAGCTGCATCAGCTCCGAGGGCGTCGAGCTGATCATCCAGCGCCAGACCACGGGCACCACCGTCGGCTCCACCAACGACTTCAACCCGACGTGTGACACGTCGAGTGGCGCGGCACCCGACAAGCACTTCCGCCTCGACCTGCCGGCGATGACCTCGCTGCGGGTCAACACCACCGGCTTCGACGTCACGCAGACGCTGCTCGACACCACCTGCGTCACCACCGCGAACGCCTGCAGCGATCCGGAGCTATTCACCACCGGCGCGCTGGCGGCTGGCACGTACTACCTGGTCGTTGACGGTTACTTCACGACCAGCCAGGGCGCATACGCGATCGACGTCAGCGGCACGATCGCGAACGGTCAGCCGTGCGATGCCGGTCCGCTCGCGGCCTCGGGCGCGCTGAGCTGCGGCGTCGGCTTCGCCTGCAAGGGTCCGACGGTCGGCGCGAAGATCTGCCAGCTCGCGCAGTGCAACGACAACGTCGACAACAACGGCAACGGCGGCAAGAAGGACTTCCCGAACGATCCCGCGTGCGTCACCCTCTCGGACGACACCGAGGACAACGTGTGCCCCGGCGCGAGCTGCCCGGTCTGCAGCGACGGCATCGACAACGACCTGGACGCCAAGATCGATTATCCGATGGACACCAGCTGCGTCGCCGCCTCGGGCACCAGCGAGACCTGCGTCGCCACCGAGGGCACCACTGTCCTGACGATGCCGAACACCACTGGCGATACGTCGCAGGCGACGGATGACATCAAGCTGTCGTGCGCGTTGTCGACCTCGACCGGTAAGGACCTGGTCTACGAGCTCAAGGTTCCGCTGTTGCAGGGACTGAAGTTCACGCTGACGTCCAGCTTCGACGCCGCCACCGCGGTGCTCGCGGCGAGCTGCCAGAACCCGTCGCTGGCGTGCAGCGATCCGAACACGCTGACGATGACGAACGTCGCGGCCGGCACTTATTATTACGTGGTCGATGGCTGGTCGACGGGCTCCGGCACGTTCACGGTCAAGACCGAGGGCGTGATCGCGCCCAACCAGTCGTGCGAGTCGCCGCTCGCGCAGTCCGGCGCGCTGGTCTGCGCGGCCAACCACAGCTGCCAGGGCACGGCCGGTAGCCGCACCTGCAAGCCGGCGACGTGCTCGGACGGCGTCGACAACAACGCCGATGGCAAGAAGGACTTCCCCGAGGATCCGGGCTGCACCTCTGCCGGCGACGACGAGAACACCGTGTGCCCCGGCGCTGGGTGCCCGACCTGTGGCAACGGCCTCGACGACGACACCGACGGCACCACGGACTTCGTGTTCGGCGGCGGCGATATCGGCTGCACGTCGGCGAGCGCGATGAGCGAGACCTTCTGTACAGGCGAGCCCGACTTCGGCGTCGTGATCTCGACGTTCGAGACCATGGGCACGTTCGCCGGCGCGGCCGACAACTACGACCAGACCTGCCAGAGCTCGACGGGCGTCGATCGCGCGTTCGCGCTCCAGCTGCCGGTGCCGGTGGTGTCGCTGGTGATCGACACCAACGACTCGACGGCGAGCGACACCGTGGTCTCGCTCAAGGACGCGACCTGCGGCACCAACCTCGGCTGCGACGACGACGGCGGCACGCCGGGCAATCAGTCGAAGCTGACCGTCGCGAACGTCGCCCCGGGCAACTACGCCATCCAGGTCGACGCGTACCAGTCGAACACCGGCGACGCCTTCAAGCTGCACGTCAAGGGCACGGTCGCAGCGCAGACCGCCTGCACCTCGCCGCTCTTCGCCGCCGGCGTGCTCGCCTGCCCGACGGGCACGACCTGCACCACCGGCAAGTGCCAGTAGCGATCGACGCCCGCCGCTTCGCGGCAACGAAGGTTAGCTGGCCTGAACGCGGCCCTTGCGCCGAGCTTCCCGGCGGAGCGCTCGTGCGCGCCTGTTCATCACGCGCTCTTCGTCGTCATCTCGGTGGTCGTAGCCAAGCAGATGACAGAGCCCGTGCGACGCGAGGTGCAGGAGCTCCGCGGAGAGCCCGCGCTTGGCCTGCTTCCGCGCGGTGTCGACGGAGATCACCAGATCGCCGAGCAGCTCGGGATGCAGCGCCCCTGCCGGACCCTCGCGCTGCGCAAACGCCAGCACGTCGGTGGGCTGGTCCTTCGCGCGGTAGTCGCGGTTGAGCGCGTGGATGGTCTCGTCGTCGACCAGCCGCAGCACGACCTCGTAGTCGCGACAGGCGTCGGTCAACGCGGCGGCGCGGACCATCCGTGCGACCTCACGGGTCAGCTGCTTCTTGAGCGGCGCCTCGATCGCGACGCCGTCGTCGACGACGACATCGAGGCTCATTTGTCGTTGTGCGAGGTCAGCGCCCACACACGAGAGCCGAGGAAGATGTCGAACAGCTCGGAGTCGAGCTGACCGCGCTTGACGTCGCCCGAGAGGATATCGAGCGCCTTCTCCGGCGGAATCGCCTTCTTGTACGGACGATCCTTCGCGGTCAGCGCGTCGTAGATGTCGGTGATCGCCATCATCCGCGCCGCCGGGGGAATCGCCTCGCCGCGCAGCTGCTTGGGATAGCCAGTGCCGTCGAGCTTCTCGTGGTGCGAATGCGCGATCTCCGGTACGTCGCGCAGCGCGCGGCTCCACGGGATCTCCCGCAGGAAGCGGTACGTATGCGTGACGTGGCTGTTGATCTCCTCGCGCTCCTGCTGCGTCAGCGAGCCACGGCGGATCTGCAGCGAGCTCGCCTCGTCGTTCGACAGGAACGGGATGATCGAGCCGGTGTCGTCGCTGTAGCTCATCCCGGCGATCTCGGAGATCCGCTCGAACCCGCCCTGCTCCAGCACCGTCGGCTCGTTCGCGTGGAGGATGAACTTGATGACGTCGTCGATCTCGGTGATCCGGCGGATCACGTCGCTATCGATGCCCGAGAGCCGTTCGGCGATCGAGTCGCGCGACGACTCCTGCAGGTACCTCACCTTGGCCTCGAGGCCCTCGATCTTGTAGCCGCGCTTGATCAGCTGGAAGCGCTGGAGGATCATCTCGCGCTCGTGTTCGTAGAGCTTCTTGGCCTTGACCAGGATGTGCTCGCGGACGCCGACCTTGCCGAAGTCGTGGAGCAGCGACGCGTACTCGATCTGCGTCAGATCGTCTTCGGAGAATCGCACCTCGCCGTAGCGACCGGTGACGTGGCGATTGACCGCGAGCGCGAGCCCCCTGGTGAGCTTCGCGACGCGCTCGGAGTGTCCGGACGTCGTCGGGTCGCGCGACTCGATCGCCTTGACCGAGGCCTTCACGAAGCCGTCGAACAGCGTCTTGACCTCGCTGTAGAGCATCACGTTCTCGAGCGCGATGCCGGCCTGCGACGCGAGGGTCGAGACGTACGCCTCGCTGACCTCGTCGAACGTGACCACGCCGCTCTCGAAATCGGCTGGCAGGTCGAGCTGGATCCAGCCCTTCGCGCGCTTGTTGATCAGCTGGATCACACCGATCACGTCGGAGCGCGCCGAGATCATCGGCACCGCGAGCACCGAGCGCGTCTGATAGCGCCACTTGTCGTCGAAGGTCCGATCGTGAACGAAGCCCCACGGGTTGTTGCCCGCGCCCGGCTCGTCGAGCGCGTAGAGGTCCGGCACGTTGATGCGCTCGCCCGACAGCACGCACTGCCCGACGATCGACGTCGCCGAGACTTCCATCTTCGCGGTATCGGACAGCGCCGGTAGCTGACGCGAATCGTTCTGCGACGCCGCGAACCGCAGCACACGGTTCGTCATGTCGGTCTCGTTGTCGGTCGTCTTGAGGTCCTTCGCTTCCTTGGCCTCGACGACGTACACCGAGCCGGCATCGGCGTTGGTGACCTCGCACGCACGGCGCAGGATGATCGCGAGCAGCGACTTGATGTCGCGCTCCTGCGACAACGCACGACCGATCGAGATCAGCATGTCGTTCTCGTGGCGCGACCGCTCGAGCTCGAGCTCGATGGTGGCGCTCGCCATCCGCAGCGCGATCGCATCCGCACGTGCACGGAGCGTCAGCAGCAGTCGCGTCATCCCGACCGGGCTCGCGACCGCGGTGAGATCGGAGTCGCCCGGCATCGCATCGAGCCGCGCTTCCTCGAGCTCGACGTCGGTGCCGACCACGATCAGGCCGTAATTGCCCGAGCGTGCGCGCACGAGGTGCGGCTTGAGCTGCTCGGCATCCTTCCAGACCTCGGGCCACGCCAGCACCAGCAGCACCGGCATGCGCGCCCGCTGCGCGACCACCTCGAGCTCGATCCAGCCATCGCCCTGCCGCCGCACGCGGTAGCCGAGCATCCGGCGATCACGCGCGACTGCATTTACCAGGTCATCCGGACTCGTGACGATCACGGGGTCACCCATGTATCGCCTCGCGTCCACCCCGTCGCATCGTCAGGAGCTTATACCATCAGCCCCCGGGGCCATCAGCCCCGGGCCATCAGCCCCAACCTTCACGTTGGGGGCTCGCGGCTTTCCCGAACTTCCGATCGCGTGCGATCGCGGGCGTCGTAGGCCCGGATCAGCGCGGCAACCAACGGATGACGGACGACGTCCTGGTCGGTGAACCGCACGTTGCCGATGCCCCCGATGCCTTCGACCAGCTCGAGCGCATCGCGAAGGCCGCTGCGCTGCCCGCGTGGGAGGTCGGTCTGGGTGATGTCGCCGGTGATGCAGAGCTTCGAGTCGAAACCCATGCGGGTCAGGAACATCTTCATCTGCTCCGGCGACGTGTTCTGCGCCTCGTCGAGGATCACGAACGAACCGCCGAGCGTGCGCCCACGCATGAATGCGAGGGGCGCGATCTCGATCGTGTTGTCGGCCAGGTACCGTTCGAGCCGATCGGGCTCGAGCATGTCGTGGAGTGCGTCGTAGAGCGGGCGCAGGTACGGATCGATCTTCTCCTCGAGCGTGCCCGGCAAGAAGCCGAGTCGCTCGCCGGCCTCGAGCGCCGGCCGGGTCAGGATGATCCGCCGCACCTGCTTGTCGAGCAGTGAACGCACCGCGAGCGCGACGGCGAGATAGGTCTTTCCCGTACCGGCGGGCCCGGTCGCGAACACGATGTCGTTGTTGCGTACCAGCTCGACGTACTGCTTCTGCGCAGCACCCTTGGGCACGATCGGCCGGCCGGTCCGCGGCGTCAGGATGACCTCGCCGAACACCGACTGCAGCACCGCACCCTGCGGCTCGCCCTGTACCAGCTTGACCGCACGCACGACGTCGTCCGAGGACAGCGCCTTGCCCGACAGCGCGAGATCGTAGAGCTGCTCGAGCGCGCTCTTCGCCGTCTCGGTGGCGACATCGTCGCCCTCGATCGTGATCTCGTTGCCGCGCAGATTGACCTGCGCGCCAGCGGTTCGCTCGACGAGCTTGAGCCGGCTGTTGTTGCTCCCACAGAGCGCCTGGAGCGCCTCGGGATCGTCGAAGGAAAGCTTTTCTTTTCTGATGGTTTTGACCGGAGGCACGTGGGGATTTCCGTCGCCGGGCGATCCTGCGGCCCGGTGAGCGAGAGGCCGATATAGCACGCGATGGCCGTGCTAGAAGGCGCCATGGACGATCGCCCCCCAGCCGGCGCTTCTCTGAGCAAGCTCGTCGAGATCATGGACCGCTTGCTCGCTCCCGACGGCTGCGCGTGGGACCGCGAGCAGACGCTCGAGACGCTGCGCCCGTTCCTGATCGAGGAGACCTACGAGGTGCTCGACGCGATGGGCCGCAACCACCCAGCGGACCACTGCGAGGAGCTCGGCGATCTGATGATGCAGATCGTCTTCCAGTCCGCGATCCGCCAGCGCGAGGGCGCGTTCGGAATCGACGACACGATCACCTCGATCTCCGACAAGCTCGTGCGCCGCCACCCGCACATGTTCGGCGACATCAAGGGCATCGACACGCCCGACCAGGTCCTCGCGCAGTGGGAGGACATCAAGAAGGAGGAGAAAGCGGCCGCCGGGACCAGGACCAACCGCGTGCTCTCCGGGGTCAAGCACGGCCCTGCCCTGACCCGCGCCCAGAAGCTCAGCGCGAAGGCCGGCAAGGTCGGTTTCGATTGGCCGGGCTGGAAGGGCTCGCACGACAAGGTGCAGGAGGAAGTCCACGAGATCGCCGCTGTCGCGGACTCGGAAGACCAGGCGGCGAAGCATCACGAGATCGGCGATCTCTTACTCGCGGTCGTGAACCTGGCTCGCAAGCTGAAAGTCGATGCCGAGGTCGCGTTGATCGACGCGACCAACCGCTTCACCTCGCGGTTCGAGTTCATCGAGGACACGCTCGCAGAACGCGGCAAGACGCCTCCACAATCGTCGCTCGAGGAAATGGACGCGCTGTGGAACGACGCGAAGGTCGTCGAGAAGTCCCGCGCAGGAAACTGACGCTTTTTTTTCAGATCAGCGCCCCGACGCCCAAGTGCTCCGGAAGTTGTCCACAGCGCCCTCTGAACACTCCCGCGAAGCGCTCGATTTTCGACCGGGGTCCGCTTCGTAGGCGAGGCGCACTCGGGAGGCTTGACACCCGGGAGTCCTCCGGGTTACCCAACGTCCCTTCAAGGATTTAGCCGTGGCCAACATCGCGTCAGCACAGAAGCAGAACCGCAAGATGATCAAGCACCGCGTGCGCAACCGCGCCGCGATGGCCGCGCTTCGTACCGCGGTCAAGAAGGCGCGTAGCGCGGTGGACGGCAAGTCCGCCGAGGCAACGAAGCTCGTGAAGAGCGCCGTCTCGATCATCGACAGCGCCGTCTCCAAGGGCATTTTGAAGCGGGGCACCGCATCGCGGTACGTCTCGCGTCTGCAGACCCGCACACCTGCCGCCGTCGTCGCCGAATAGCTCGCGCGGTGACATTCGAGGACGGGCGAACGATCGCGTAGCGGTCGTTTGCGTTCGTCGCGCTGAACTGCGGCGATGCGAGGGGCTCCGATGTCGATCGTCGGATCCGAGATCCGAGGCGATTCACAAGGTCAAACGAAACCCGAGGCGGCGCACTCCTTCGGCGATTCGCTGGGGAGGAGTGCCGGGAACTGCAGGCGTGCCTCAGTTGTCGTCTTCGTCACCGACGGTGATGCCGTACTTGCGGAGGAGCTTGTGCAAGTACTTACGGTCCATGTCCGCATCGCGAGCGGCCTTGGAGATGTTGCCGTCGGCGCGCTTGATCAGCCACGCCAGGTAGCGGCGCTCGAACAGCTCGTTCCATTTCTCCTTGGTGTCCCGGAACGATACCCCAGGCTCGAACTCGATCTTGTCGTGCAACTGGGCCGTCTTTGATTCGCCCTGCCCGAGCGGCGCCACCAGCATGCCGGGATCGGCGCCGAGAGCGAGCGCTCGCTCGATCACGTTGCGGAGCTCGCGCACGTTGCCGGGCCAGTCGTGTGCCATCAGAGCTGCGCGCGTCTGCTCGGTCAGCGTCGCCTTGTTCTCAGGCCCGCCGAGCTTGCGGAGCATCGAATCGATCAGTAGCGGGATGTCCTCGCGACGCTCGCGCAGGGACGGCGCGGTGATCGGGACGACGTTGAGTCGGAAGTAGAGATCCTCGCGGAACTTGCCCTTCTCGACCTCGGACCGGAGGTCTTTTCGCGTCGCTGCGATCACCCGGAGGTTGACCTTGATCGTCTTGGTGCCGCCGACCCGGCGAAGCTCGCGCTGCTCGAGCACGCGCAGCAGCTTGGGCTGCAGATCGAGCGACAGCTCGCCGAGCTCGTCGAGGAACACGGTGCCGCCCGACGCGAGCTCGAACGCACCCTGTCTCGAGGTCACCGCACCGGTGAACGCACCCTTCTCGTGGCCGAACAGCTCGGACTCGATCAGCGTCCCGGCGACCGCGCCGCAATCGACGACGATGAACGGCGCGTCGGTGCGCGGCGAGAGCAGGTGCAGCGTGCGCGCGATCATGTCCTTGCCGGTGCCGGTCTCGCCCTCGATCAGGACGGTCGCGTCGGTCGGTGCGATCCGCTCGATCAGGCCGAAGATCTCCCGCATCGCGGGCGACTTGCCGACCATCTCGCCGAGCTGTTCCTTCTCGCTCGGCAGGATCTCGATGCGCTCCTCGAACGGCGTGAACTTGAGCTCGCACGCTCCGAGGCCGATCACCGAGCCGGCGCGGAGGTACGCCTCCTTGACCTCGGCACCGTCGAGGAACGTGCCGTTGGTGCTCTTCATGTCGCGCACCAGGTAGCCCTTGGCATCGCGCGCGATCTCGAAGTGGACGCGCGACACCGTCTCGTCCGCGAGCACCAGATCGTTCTCCGGCGCCTTGCCGACCTTGAACGTGTCACCCGAGACGACGAACTCGGTCCCGCGCTGGGAGCCCTTGATGACGACCAGCTTGCACCGTCGGAGGTTGACGGTGGCCGGCGTCGCCTCGCGCCGGATCCGTGTCCCCGTCAAGTGATCCATCGGGAAAATGGTACCCCGATCGCAGGCCGACCATCGACCGCTGTCGTCGAGTTGTTTGGTCGACTCAAGGGGAGTAACGTTTTTGACAGTGCTGCGTTCGTGGGGAATCGCACTGACGGCGCTCGTGCTCTGTGCGCGCGTTGCCAGTGCAGAAGAAGATCGCGAGCCTGCGCCAGCGGGGCCCGATAAATCACCAAGCAAACCATCGGACGCGCCGCTGCCGTCGTGTCTCGATCAAACCATCCGAGATCAGCTCGGCGAGCAGCTGAAGCCCCGCGGCGTCCAGAAGCGCGACTTCAAGAAGACCAAGAAGATCGTGCTCGGAGCGCAGGGTGGCCTGTTTGGCGGAGATCTGACGTCTTCGAGCTGGATCGCCGGCGGCTCCCTGGCGTTCTTCTTCACCGAGGATCTAGGGATCCAGGCTGAGTTCGCGATGACTCCGCTGACGCTCGACCTCGATGCGCCGCTCAACAAGTTCTTCGGCGACAACCGCTTCGATCCCGGGATGGCGTACGTCGCGCTCGGCAACCTCGTATGGTCGCCGGTGCACGCCAAGCTCAAGCTCGGCGGCGGCATCGTCCACGCTGACATCATGGTCTTCGCCGGCGGTGGGCGGATGTTCCACGACGCCGTGCAGGGCCTGTCCTTCGACGTTGGCATGGCGCTCGATCTGTTCGTCACCCGCGCGCTGACGATCCGGTTCGACCTTCGCGACCTGATGGCCGTCCAGGAGATCGCCGGAGAGACCCGCTACACCAACAACTTCATCACCACCGTGGGCCTCGCGTTGTGGATCCCGTCGGGCCTATGAGACTTGCCGTCATCCTACTGGTCTGGCTGTCCGGCACCGCTGTTGCCGACGACGGCGACGACGGCGATCGAATGATGGACAGGAAGGCGTCGAAGAAGCCGTCGAAGAAGCCGAAGCCGGACGACAAGCTCGGCTTCCTCGATCGTACGACCACGATGTGCGTCGATCAGGAGATCGCGGACCGGCTCGCGATCAAGCGCAAGCGTCGCGGCGCCGTCGACCGCCTGTTCGTCAAGGCGGGGCGTCACGAGCTCACCGTGGGTGGCGGGTACTACGCGAGCGACTTGCTCAGCGGCACGTACCTGATCGGCGGCTCGTACACCTATCACATGACCGACGAGACCGCGGTCGAGTTCGGCGGAGCGTTCACGCACGCGAACGCCGACGTGATCCGCGCGCTCGAGGATGGTCGCGCGACGGTGCTCGAGGACACCTATGCACGGATGATCTTCGGCGAGTCACTGCTGGTCTGGAGCCCGGTGTACGGCAAGCTGCGACTCGGCGGCTCGATCGTCCACTTCGACCTTCACGCCGACATCGGTGTCGGGGTGATCGACTCGAAGACCAGCAGAGGTGCCGCCGGGGTCCTCGGCTTCGGGATTAAGCTCTTCCTCGGGCAGATGGCGGCGTTCCGCATCGACGCGCGTAATCGCACGTTCCGCCAGGAGCTGCTCGACGAGAATTTCCTCGTCAACGACAGCGCGATCACCGCCTCGCTCTCGCTCTTTTTACCATTTCACAACTGATTCGATCTCGAGGGCACGGCCCTCGCGTCACGCTGGAGAACCGATCATGCGCTTGCGACTCGCACTGCCCGTCTTGCTCGTCCCGCTGATCGCGGTCGCTGCACCCAAGGCCAAGCCGAAGGCGAAACCGAAGACGCCGGTCGCCGAGCCGGCACCCGATCCCAGGCCCGCCCCGCCCGAGGCGCCGGGTGACAAGGACAAGGACAAGGACAAGCCCGCGGGTGGTGCAGCCGGCGGTGGCGGGGGCGCAGGTGCGGGTGGAGGCAGCGCGGATCCGGCGCAGGCCAAGCCCGAAGATCCGCCCGCGAAGCCCGCGACCAACGAGCCCGACGTCGATACGCTGCGGCAGGAGTATCTGTCGCTACGTGACGAGCTGTTCAAGTCGCGCGCGCGTGCGAACGCGGTCGCCAGCCAGCTGTACTCGACGCGCCTCCAGATCAAGCTGACGTACACCACGGCCCGCTACTACAACCCGGCGAAGGCGACGATCCGGCTCGACGGCGCGAGCGTCTACGAGAACGCCACCGGCGCGATCGGCAGCGACGACGGCATCCGGTTCGAAGGCTTCGTCGCACCCGGCAAGCACCTGATCACGTTCCGCGTCGAGGCGGCGGGCAAGGATGACGACTCGTTCACCTCGGTCACCGAGAATCAGATCGTGGTGAAGGCGGTCGCTGGAAAAGACCTGATCGTCGCCGCGAAGGCCCGCGACGGTGGCGACATCGCCTACGAGTGGAAGCGCAAGGAGCGCGGTAGCTACGGGCTCGGCCTCGACGTCTCGGTGAAGACGATCGCGCGCCCGGGCGAACCGGCACCGAAGGGCAAGAAGTGAAGCTCGCGGGGATCGCGGTGCTG
>Ga0105049_10005084_pt1 | contig 15348 bp, 10 predicted proteins | sample MAT06_FD_78087 | JGI IMG/M metagenome (GOLD analysis project Ga0105049, IMG submission 78087) | Freshwater microbial communities from Lake Fryxell liftoff mats and glacier meltwater in Antarctica - MAT-06 | ecosystem: Environmental > Aquatic > Freshwater > Ice > Liftoff microbial mat | place... | reverse complement strand
TGCAATTTCAGAGTCTGTAACAGTAACAGTTGGAGGCGGAGGAACGATCTTCGCAGGAAACGACACAACTGTTTGTGCAGGTCAACCGGTTCAGCTTCAAGCTGTTGGTGGAGGTCCTGATTATATTTGGAGTCCTTCTATTTACCTTTCTGGAACGATCATTTCAAATCCACTTGCGATTCCTTTTGAAACCACGACATACACAGTCACAAGTGATGGAGTATGTGGGTCAGCAACTGGTACTATCACGATAACGGTTCTTCCTGTTATTGATGCTACGCTTGGTCCGGATCAGGATGTGTGTTTCGGTTCCGAAGTTACGCTCACTGTGCCTAATGTTGCCGGCGGAATTTATAACTGGAGTCCTTCTTCGGCGATTGTTGGTAACGCCACTGGAAATTCTGTCGTAGTAAACACTACAGCTAATTCACAGATAACACTTCAGACTCAGAATACTAATGGCTGTATCGACACCGATACTATTAACATAAATATTGTTGTTCCAACGGATGTACTTACTATTCAGGCTGAAGGCCCAACAACTTTCTGTGAAGGAAGTAGTGTGATTCTATCAGCTTCAACCGGTAATCTTGTTTTGTGGAGTAATGGCCTGGCTAACTTTGATTCGATTGAAATTACCGAGTCCGGGTTCTACTCCGCTATTCTTCAAACAGGCGTTTGTCCTGCATTGTCCGACACAATTGAAGTAGTTGTAACCCCTGCGCCACAGGCAATCATTACTATTGATGGATCTACGGTGCTTTGCCCGGGATCGTGCCGGACGCTTTCTGCTGTTCAGGCCAACAATATTAGCTGGATACTGCCAGATGGATCTACTACAAACAATGCGGTTCAGGATGCATGTCTTCCCGGAATTTATATCCTTATTGTAACAGAAGGCGGTTGTGAAGGAAGAGATACAATTACTCTTACTCCTGCTCCTGCTATTTTACAACCTACTATTACGCCTGATGGTCTTGTTACTATCTGCGATAATGAAACTGTTGTTTTACTTAGCAACTACCAGGGCGCTAACGTTAATCAGTGGACATTAAACGGGGTTCCGATTACTGGAGGCACTTCAACAGCATACGAAACTAACCTTTCTGGAATTTATACGGTTATCGTTACTACGCCAGAAGGCTGCACTGATACAAGTGAGGCAACGACAGTTACCGTTAAGCCGGTAACTCTTATTGAGATTTTGACGCCGTCCGGAACACTTGTCTGCAACGGACAGGTTGCAAATCTTCCGTTAAATGCGACATCAGGTTTTGCTTCTTATTCCTGGGAGCCAACTGATGAAACAACTCAAAACATTATAGCAACGTCAGGCGGTACTTATACTGTCACGGGAGTTAATGCAGAAGGGTGTATCTCAGATACGAGTGTTACTATCCTGGAGAGCGAGCCATTTACAGTAGACCTTACAAGCACCGTTTATTTTGATGACTTTAATATTTCGGTGAAGGGAGGATCTGACGGTCTTATTTTCTTAGGAACTGAGGGAGGAAGCGGAAACTTCACTTATTTATGGTCGAATGGGTCAACGTCTCAGAACCTGACTGGTTTGCCTGCTGGAACTTACAATGTGGTTGTGTCCGACGAGCTTGGTTGCCAGGTTGAAGAGTCAATAACATTAAAAGAGCCTTCACAGATTGTTCTTCCGAACGGATTTACTCCCAATGGCGATGGATTTAATGATTTTTATGTGATCAAAGGAATCCAGGGCTACCCTGATAACAAAGTTCAGATCTTCAACCGCTGGGGTAATCTTGTCTTTGCAAAAGACTCGTACACTAATGATTGGAGTGGACTCAGCAGCGATGGCAATTTGCTTCCTGATGGAACTTACTTTATCATTTTAGATCTCAAAACGGAAGGAACTGAGAATCTACAAGGATTTATTGACTTGAGAAGAAAATAATTAACCCCTTAAATTGAACCCGAACCAAACACTATTAAAATGAAGAGAATAGCGACATTGATAGGTATGCTGGTCTTTTCCTTGCTGGGGAAAGCTCAGCAGGAATTGCAGATTAGTCAGTACATGTTCAACGGACTCTTTCTGAACCCGGCCTATGCAGGAACGCACCCTTACTGGAGTGCTACGGCCTTGCATCGCACCCAGTGGGTGAGTTTTCCCGGGGCGCCCCGTACTAATCTTATTGCGGCGGATGGTCAACTTGGAGATAAGGGATTCGGGATTGGGTTTGTTGCTGTGAATGATAATATTGGGCTGTACCAGTTCAACGATATATCAGCAGCGATATCCTATAAATTCAGGGTTTCTACAAATAGCCAGTTGTCTCTTGGTCTAAGGGCTGGGGTGCGTAACTCGGCATTTAACGTTAACGGCCTCGAGAACATTCCTGATCCTGGCGATCCGCTCTATGCAAATGCAGGTCAGAGCATCTGGACCCCCAAATTTGATTTCGGTGCTTACTGGTACAGCGATCGCGGCTACCTTGGGTTATCAATACCGAATGTGCTTGCCATTGATTCGCGCACAGCAGACAATCAGGACGCTGGTCTAAAAAGGCACTTCTTCTTTAACGGAGGCTATGTTTGGGACGTTAATCAAAGCGGTTCAGTAAAATTCAAGCCTTCTTTTCTGGTCAAATATGCAGCCGGTGCACCTGTGTCCGCTGACTTAAATGCACATTTTCTTTTCAATGACCGTTTATGGCTAGGCGTTTCATATCGCCATAAATCTGCTGTTGTTGCAATGATTGAATTCCAGATGTTTGACAAGCTGAGAATTGGATACGCTTTTGACGCGACAACAACTGCAATCCGGACTTATCAGAATGGATCTCATGAAATAATGCTTGCATACGACTTTGTATCCAAGCAGGTTAAAACTATCCACCCCCGTTATTTTTAATGCTTAATCAAGCGAACGTTATCATGAAAAAAACATACACCATTTTTCTGCTGGGCCTTGGATTAATACTGGGCGGATGTGGCGCCAATTACTACGTAAAAAAGGGTAATAAGAAGTTCGATGCTCTTGCTTTTTCTGAGGCAATTCCACAATATAAAAAGGCGATTGACAAAAATCCTTCGTCATACCAGGCAAAATTGAAACTCGCAGATTCTTACCGTCTTACGAACAACCCTGCTGCAGCTGAAGAGCTTTACCGGGAAGTTGTTGCAATGCCGGAATCTAAACCGCTAGATCAGTTTTTCTTCGGTAAAACGTTGATGCAAAACCAGAAGTACGGTGAAGCAAAAACTGCATTTGAGGTTTATGCGAAATCCGTTCCTGACGATCCCATCGTAAAGAGCCTGATCGAAGCGGCGGCAAATCCAGGAAGCTTTGATGGACATCTCGATACCTGTGCATATTCTCTGGAGAAAATTGAGACAAGCGGCCTTATGAATGCCCAAGGAGCTTCTCCTTACAATTTCGGATACGTATTCTCTGGTGAAACTCCCCCGGAAGGAGTTAAGGTTGACCCTTACGACGGGTTGTCCTACACTGATCTTTACTTCACCAAAAAAGATAAGTCTTCCGGTAAATGGTCAGCACCTGAGCAACTCAAAGGTGGCGTAAACAGTGAATATCACGACGCGTTCTCCTGCTTTTCTGCAGATGGGCAGACGATGTATTTCACAAGGACCCGTTCTGTTAAAGGAAAAATTGCACCAAACAAAGCAGGAGTTGCAAATCTTGAGATTCTAAAAGCTGTGTTCCTTGAAGGGGAGTGGACAAACGTTGAATCACTTTCGATTAACTCTCCAGACTTTTCGAATGCACATCCTGCCTTAAGCGCTGATGGGAAAAGTCTCTACTTTAGCTCGGACCGGGAAGGTGGTTATGGACAGTCTGATCTTTATGTTTCCAATTGGAATGGGTCTGCATGGGATGCTCCTGTGAATCTTGGTCCGATGATCAATACTGCAGGACGTGAAGTTATGCCGCAGATCGGGTTTGATGAAAAGCTTTATTTTTCTTCAGACGGACAGGCTGGGCTTGGTGGTCTTGATATCTTCTCGACTACAAAGAATGGAAGCAGCTGGACACGGCCGGTGAATCTTAAATCACCAATTAACTCTTCCCGTGATGATTTCAGTTTTACCATCGACAGTGAAGGAAAAGTAGGTAACCTTACCTCTTCACGTTCTGGCACTGACCAGATGTACGAAGTTATTTACAAAGACGTGATCGTTCCAGTTGAGATTTGTGTGCAGGATAAAGAGTCGAAAAAGCCTGTTTCCGGAGCCAATGTTTATGCCCTGAATAAGGCGACCGGCTCTATTGACAGCACAACGTCTGATGGTCAGGGTAAAGCATATTTGCGTCTCGCAGGAAATGCTGATTTCACAGTAAGCGCACGAAGTAATCAAACACTTACCAATTCATTCGAATTAACAACGCGTGAAAAAAGCTGTTCATCAACTATCAAAACATGTGATGAAGGCAAAGTGATTGAAGTTGTTCCAGCAATTGCTGGTGGAGGAACTCAAATTGATCTTAAGAACTTTGCAGGTGAAATTCTTTATGACTACAACAAATTCAACATTCGTCCCGATGCTGCATTAGTTCTGGATAAATTGGTAACCCTGATGAATGATAATCCTTCATACAAATTCCAATTGGGGTCTCATACCGATTGCCGCGGAGATAATGCTTATAATCAGCGTCTTTCTGAAAGTCGCGCGAAAGCTGTAGTGAAGTACTGTACTATCCGTGATATTGATGCAAAGCGTTTAAGTTTCAAGGGTTACGGCGAAACTCAATTGAAAGAAAATTGCGACTGTAAATCGTGTACAGAAGAGCAACATCAGGCTAATCGCCGAACTACTTTTGAACTTATTAAGTAAGCGTTTCTGAAACGTTTATAAACGTCTATACACGTTTAAAAAGCCCCGTTATTCGGGGCTTTTTTCGTTTTTAGCGGGAAGAAAATTATGGCACTTCCTGTCCCTTCAATAGTATCGTGGCCGCAGCAACCAATGGTGCGAATACTTCTCCTCTTTTTTGCGGGGATTTTAATCACTGAGTTTTATGCACGTGCATATGCAGGAGTTCAGATTGCCTGTTGCTGGGTAACAATCACATTAGTTTTCTCAAGGCTAACCAAACGAAGAAAGTTGTCCGGAAGCCGAACCATTTTAAACGGTATCTTCATTTCGGTTTTAGTTTTTCTTTCGGGAAGTATTTGTGCAACATTAAGAAATCCTGTTTCATGGAATGATCATTATAGCTTGCCATTTCAGAAAACCAATCAGACTTTCCTGATAAGGATTTTGCCCGAGCCGGCTCTAAAAAACGGGGCTTTAAAGTTCAATTCAGAAATTATCGCTGTAAATGAAAGTGGAAGAATCAAAAGAACTAGCGGCGGATTAAGGGTTATCGTAAAGCAGCCGGGAATTACACCACTAAAAACCGGTGATCAAGTGTGGGTTTATGGTGTGCCGGGTGTTTCAGATGAGGCATTTCTGCCGGGCACCTTTGATATGCGGAAGTGGATGGCGCGGGAAGGAGTGGAGCAGTTGATGACGATCACCGGCGCTAACCTTAAGGCAAACGACAAGCAAAGCCTAAACCTTCGGCGCCTTGCCATTGTATGGCGGAAGTCATTAATTGCAAAGCTCTCAGACAACGGACTCAAGGGCAATGAGCTTGCGGTTGCATCTGCATTGATTCTTGGTGAACGAAGCGAAATTGACCGGGAGACTCTTACCGATTATTCATCAAGTGGTATCGTGCATATTCTTGCTGTTTCCGGGTTGCATGTTGGGCTCATCTATGCAGGATTGCTGCTGATCCTTGGAAGGTGGCGGAAGCTAAAGAATTCCTGGACTGGAGCGTTGATCTGTTTATCTGCTCTTTGGTTGTATGCCATGATGACCGGACTTTCAGCCTCCGTTTTGCGGGCCGCAGTCATGTACAGTTTTATCGCTATTTCATCTGTGCGGAAGGTTAGTCTTTCTCCATTTAACGCTCTTTCTGCGTCGGCATTCATCCTTCTCGTTTTTAATCCATGGATATTCAAAAACACAGGCTTTCAACTGTCCTATGCTGCCGTCTGGGGAATTATCAGTTTCCAAAAAACACTCTCAACGCTTTTCACCCCGTCCCGAAAACTCTTTAGGTATCTTCAGGAATCCATTTCGATTTCGGTTGCTGCCCAGGCAACGACCAGTCCATTGACTTTTTTTGTTTTCGGCAGCTTTCCTTCTTACTTTCTCGCGGCAAATTTAATTGCAATTCCTTTTTCTACGTTATTAACATACGCCGGGATTGCAGCGATCATCTTCGCCGATGTTCCCTTCCTCGGGAAATTTCTCGCCGCATGCCTGGGGCTGGGTATCAGGTTTCTGAACGGAATAGCCGAAGTCGTTAGCTCATTACCCGGCGCTTCAGCGACCAATCTTTTTATTTCTTTCACGGCAATGCTATTTTCAACCATGTTCCTTCTACAGCTGTCATTGTTGCTACAGCATTTTACAGTGCGAAGAATGGCTGTCGGTTTCACGTTTCTTCTTCTTCTTGCAGGCGAATCGGTTTACCGCAAAGTAGAGTCCGATCAAAAAAATGATATCGTTCTTTTTTGCAAAAACGGCAACCTTAACCTTCTTCTTATAAAGGATGGGCAGGCGAGACATTACATTGCCGGAAATTATCCGGTTTCTACTCAGGTTGAAGCCGACATACACTTGTTCCTGAGAAGCACTTATGGAATTAAAAATCTCTCGGGAAGGGTTACAGCTTCATCAGGGAAGTGGAGCGCGCCCCATATTTTTAAGGTCAACGGTATTCAGCTCCTGATAGTCGATGATCACGTTTGGTTAAATGCTAATAGACGACCAGAGCAGCATCGGAGCAAGCAGGATCATTTAAATTTGATGCTGATTTCGAGGAAGTGCACTGAAGCGGACAAAGAGTTTGTCGTTAAAACATGCCCCGATCTTATTCTACTGACTCCGTTTCTAAAGAAGGCCGAACATCAGGCATGGAAGGATATTGCATCATTGTCGCACATAAAATTCCTTGATTTTCCCTTTAAAGGAAGGTTACACGTTTCATTTTCTCAATGAAGTTTTATAATTTTCTGAAGTGCGTAGCGATCATTTTCCGATATCAGTCAAAATATGTTCTTGAACCAGCCTGAATTAGAACTTACTTTTGATAAACATCTACCTTTAAGGGAAATTGTCTTTTCGTTATACGGATTGCCAATATTTTCTTAATCTTGTGGCGGTGTTTGAAAATCACACCTTAATTCTTAAAAATGAAGAAATTTACTTTCCTTTTATTGGCTGGACTTCTAACGGCTGCATTCAGTAGTGTTTCGGCTCAGCAGCAACCAGCAAAATGCGCTTCGGATATTATCTTGCAGAAGAATCTTCGCAATAATCCACAGTTAAAGGCCGACCATGAGGCCTTCTTAGCTCAGTTGCGTGAGTACGTTGCAGCTTATCCTTCTATGGGAAGCCGTGAGGGAGAAGTAAAGATCATTCCTGTTGTATTTCACGTAGTCCATGAGTGCGGCCCGGAGAATATTTCAAGGGCGCAAATCCTCGACCAGATGCGCGTGCTTAATGAGGATTTTTCAAGAAATAGTCCAACGCTGACTCAAACACCTCCTTGCTTCCGGGATATTGCAGCCGATGTAAGAGTTGAGTTTCGTCTTGCTACAAAAGATGATATGGGTAATTGCTCTGACGGTATTGTGAGGGTCTATTCTCCGAAAACAAACGATGCTTCTAATGAAAATGGCGTGAAAGGTCTAAGTCATTGGAATTCTTACAAGTATCTGAACATTTGGGTAGTAAAATCGATTGCAACGAACGCTGGAGGTATCGGTGGTGAAACGCTGGGTTATGCACAATTTCCGGTTGGGGGCCTTATGTCAACCGATGGACTTGTAATCAGACATGATAATATCGGCAGCATCGGAACTTCAAATCGCGTAGGAAGAACAGCAACACATGAAGTAGGACATTGGTTAGGACTTCGTCACATTTGGGGCGATGCTCTTTGCGGCAGCGACGGAATTGACGATACTCCAATTGCGCGGGAGGCAAATTTTGGGATATGTTTTGATGATTTCCCTTACCATATTGGCAGCCAGGCCTGCACTCCAGACACTGCAGACACCTGCGGCGAAATGTTCATGAACTTCATGGATTATGTGAATGACGAATGCATGAGCATGTTTTCGATCGGGCAATCTGCCGTTATGAACGGAGTCCTTGATCTTTTACGTGGTAATCTCTGGTCAGCATCAAACCTTGCTGCTACTGGGACGCGCGATGAAGATATCGCCAATGCGATTACTTGTTTGCCGGCTGTTGATTTTTGCGATAACCGCCGTGGAACAGGAACGCTAACGACTGCGGGGATCATGATTTGCGAAGGCGGAACGGTCACTTTTGACGATGTTACTTCCAGCATCCCGAATGTAACGAGAAGCTGGGCATTTGAAGGCGGGTCGCCGGCAACTTCCACCGACCTTACTGAATTGGTTACTTATGATGCTCCAGGACTTTATGACGTAAGCATAACTTCGACCAATAGTGCTGGATCTGGCACGGCTGTACGTCCTGATTTTGTTCGTGTAAGCCCAGACAATGCAGGAAGCGGCTCCGGACCGTTTTACGAATTTTTGGATAACGAGGCTGATCTAAATGATTTCGTGATCTTTAACTCAGACAATAGCCTCGCAAAATGGGAATACAGTGCCTGGACAGGGTTTGGTTCGTTCGGAAGCTGTGTGAGAATGCGTAATTTCTATAGTGTGTCACAGGAAATTGATGATTTCATTACTCCAGCTTATGATATTTCTTCCGTTTCTTCTCCTGCAATGACTTTCCGCATTTCAGGTGCAGAACGAGGCTCTACCGTCGAAGATCAGCTTCGTGTGTATACTTCAACAAATTGCGGACAGAGCTGGATTCTTAGAAAAACCGTAAGTGGAAGCGAACTTGTTACAGCCGGTCAATACCTTAACGAATATGTGCCTGCAGATGATAATCCAAGCCAGTGGGAAACAATTGCTCTTTCGCTTAACGGCGTTGCCAGCCAGGACAATGTGCGTTTCCGTTTCCAGTTTGTTGCCGGCGTTCAGAATGATGATCTTGCAATTCGCGCAAACAATAACCTTTACCTTGACGATATTAATATAGGTTCTGCTTTAAGCATTGGCGACATGGCCGGGAATATCGGACTGAATATCTTCCCTAACCCCGGCAGTTCCTCAACTAATGTGAGCTTCAGCACATTTGAAACCTCTGATGTTACCATTCGGTTATATGATATTCTTGGGAAGGAAGTGTCTGCCAGCTACAAAGGAAAAGTTGCTGCGGGTGAGCAATTATTCAATATTGACCTTTCTTCTTTTGCAACCGGCCTTTACACTGTGAGGGTCGATGTTGGAGGAAGTTCAGTCTATAGAAAGTTTGTAAAAAACTGATTTTTTTAATAAATCTGAGCCCTGCCCTTTTTGGCAGGGCTTTCTTTTATAATAAAGATTGATCATATTCGTTTTCACCAAAAAATATTCAATGCTCAAAGCCTTCCCGGTTCTTCTTTTATTTGTGTTTTTTACTACGAAGTCGTTTTCTCAGGACACAATTGTTTTACGTACAGGAGAGTTGATGATGGTAAAGGTTACAGAAGTTGGTCAGAAGGAAGTTTCGTATAAAAAACAAACTAACCTCAACGGCCCAAATTACAAACTCGATATTTACGATATAGGCAGGATCAGGTATGAAAGCGGGGCAGTGGATGAATTTAATCCAGTTGACACAGAAGAGAAATCCGGGAAGGCAAAATCGTTCGATGAGTCGAAGCTAGGAAATAATATTATTTCGCTGAGTATCTTTGAAATGGTCTTTCAAAAATTCACCATTTCATATGAACGAAAAGTAGGAAAGCAGCAACGCGTAGGTTTGCGTGTGCCGGTTTGCATAAGACTGGGAGATGTTGGGGATGAGATTCTGAACCCCTACAAAGTACTTTATTATACAGGCGTCGACCTCAATTATTACCCTACAGGCCAAGGAAGAATTAAAGGGTTTCTTGGCCCGACTGTTCGTTTCGGAATGGCCCGCTATCACGGTGACATACAAACAGAATATGGCTATTCTTCTGTTGCTGCTAGTTTCCGTTTTGTTAGTTTTATGGTTCAGGGTGGTTTTTTATTTGCGGCGACAAAGGAAATTGGGATTAACATGTCCCTTGGACTTGGGATGCGTCGATACCTGAAGCCGGTTGATGTTTACAGCAACGTTACGATTGGTGCTGTAAACTTTAATTTTGGGATAGCCTACCGCTTCTGAGCTTCAGTAGTCATTTTTGCTGTGCTTGCTCTTTTTACACCCCTTATTCAGTTACTTTGTTTCGCAGAATCCGTGTAAACTTCCACCAGAAAATAGCTGCGTTTCGCCAGCCAGTTCAAGGAGCAGTGCTAATGCAATACTTTGGGTTTGTCGGTGGGCTACGTTTTTAGCTCAACCGTTTCGTGCTCTTCAAATCTGATCGCGTAACGACTTCCGAGCTCCTTTAAAACCGGCTCATAAAACTCAGGAACGACCGGAAGTATTAATCCTGGCCGCGTATATTTCTTTTCCAAAAGCATCTTAACACCAATTGCAAGCGGAATTCCAACCGTTTTTGCCATTGCTGTATGCGAGCTGTTAATTCCTTCAACCTGCAAAGAACTGGTTATATGTTTAGTAGTGGATACTGAAACGGCATCGAACTGATGCTGCATCACCACGAGATCTTTGTCCTCAGGCAGCAGCTTCCATTTCGTTTCGAGAAGGTTCTGAAGGATAATAGCAGGTGTGCCTTCCTTCAAGGGAATTTCTTCATCACTTAGTAAGCCGGTCCAAAAGAAGAGCTCAAGTGCATGCGTATCCGGCTTAGGATTTACAGCATGTCGGATCGCATCTTTTTCATCGCCAGCAATAGTCGGCAAGAATGCAGTGGTAAACTCTCTGTAAGTCATACCTTTTTTAAGCGGAAAAGCATAAGAATCATCCGTAAGGCCAAGCTGCACCATAATGTTCCATGCTCGGCAATACCCGCTTTCCCGCAGGGTTCCTCTTATCATCGTATCGATATTTTGAAGGCCGTAAATTGCCTGGTAGCCAACAGAGTCGCGGTTGGGATAGCCGTCGTAAACGTCGCCGTTTATGAACGAAACTGACAAAGGATCTGAAAAAAGCCGACTGTATGGTGTGAATTTCAGCTTACCGTTTTCAAGGAAGCGTGCAGTTCCGCTTCCTGCAAGAATAACATTCCTTGGATTCCAGCTGAACTTGTAGCCCCAGGGATTGTCGTTGCTGCCTTTTGCTATAAGGCCGCCACAAAACGACTTGAACCCTGTGATCGTATAGCCATCATTCTCTAGGCGGTGGATCACTTGCATTGCCGACATATGGTCGATTCCCGGATCCAGCCCACATTCATTGAGAAACTGAAGTCCTTTTGCTTCAATCTCAGGCCTTAAATTACGCAGATCATCGGATTCATAAGAGGCAGTAGCCATTGAAACACCTTCTGCAAGGCAATCTTCCGCAACAAGGATGTGCATAAATGCTGGAAGCATTGAAATAACTATAGTACAACCTCGAATTACCGAACGACGCTGTTCTGGATTGTTTATATCACAGTTTAACGCTCTTGCTGAGGGGTGATTTTTTAAAAGTGGCAGAATCTGGTCTGTAAAACGATCTGCAATATCAAGCTCGTAGCCATTACTGGAAGACCATTCGAGCAAATATTCGATAAGGTAACCTGAGGAACGTCCGGCTCCGAGGATCAAAATGCGGTTCATGCGAATTAGCTAAATAAAGCTGGTAAAGAAAGGATCAATTCTCCTAACTTCAAGCAAAGGCCTGTGACCATAAAATGACGGAAGCGGAAAATCTTAGTTGTTGGAGATATTCACGAATCCTCCGCTCTTAACATCAACGCGCAGAGGTTTGGTGGGATCTATGGCATTCGGATAATAACCAACGAATTCAAACCCACCTGAAATCATAAAATTACCATCCCGAATCATAAAGGTGGAAATGATTATTTTCCCTGTGTCCGATTCGTAATAACGTTCGCTTGGATCCACATACCTACAAATGACAGTTGTGTCAGTAAGGCTGTTGAAAATACCTAATTCGGTGCCAGGAAATGATAAAATGATTCTTGAGTTGTCTGAACGTGAGAACTTAACGATATTGATAAGTCTGTCCTGAGCATCTTGCTCGATATCGTAAGTGGATGTTGAAAAAGTATAGTAGGAATCGTTCACAGTTGCGCTGGCTTTCACGATTGCAGGTGGAACAACAGGCTCTTTTTCGTCACACGAAGAGACGAGCGCAACGCAACTCAAAAAGAAAAAGCAGGAAAATGAAATTCGGCTAAACCACAATACTTTCATCAGAAGGCAACTGTAATGGAATTATTTTGGTGTAAATATAATAAAATGAAAAGGAAAACAGAACGACTAAAAAGCAAAGTACACTCTGATTTTTTCGAGGACCTATGTTTCTAAATTGCTACGTTTGCAAATGTTTGGAGTTGAAGTGTTGAATGAATTAAAGTTCTTGCTAACACAAGGAAAATCAGCGGCTATCGTAAGTCATCGGGGGCCTGATGGCGATTCGCTTGGCTCGTCTCTTGGATTAAAGCTATTCCTTGAAAAACAATTCGGCGTGAGCGCTACAGTAATTGTTCCCGATGCTTTTCCTGGTGATATGTCGTGGTTGCCTGGTGCCGGTAAGATTAAAATTTTTGAGAATTCCGTGGAAGAATGTTCGACGTTTTTAAAAAACACTGAAGTGATCTTCTGCCTAGATTTCAACCAGGCGGCGAGGGTATTCGATATGGAGCAGCCTTTACGGGATAGTCCAGCCACCAAGATCATGCTTGACCATCATCAGCAACCGGAAGCCTTTGTGAAATGGACCTGGTCGGACGTCACTGCTTCTTCAACCTGCGAAATCGTGTACCAGCTTATTGCTGCCTGGGGAATGGAAGCAGCCGTGGATCGCGACATTGCGACCTGTTTGTATACTGGAATAATGACCGATACAGGCTCATTCCGGTATTCCGTAACCAGCGCGTCAACCCATAGAGTGGTAGCTGCATTGCTTGATACTGGTATTGAGCAGTGGAAGATTCACGAAACAATCTTTAATCAGAATTCACAACGAAAGCTTCGTCTTTGGGGGTATGCCCTTGCTGAAAAGCTTGTTGTGGTTGATCAGTACCGCACTGCTTATATAAGCCTCGATATGGATGAACTTGAGCGTTTTGGCTACGAGGATGGAGATCTGGAAGGTCTTGTTAATTATGCCTTGAGCATTCGTTCGATGGTTGTGGGAATTCTGATAACGAGGCGAAAAAATAAAATCCGCATCTCTTTCAGGTCTGTAGGGGACTTTAGCGTAAACAAGTTCGCCAGGAGTCATTTTTCCGGCGGAGGACATGAGAATGCCGCAGGTGGCACATTTGAAGGAACGCTTGCTGAAACGTTGGAACATATAACTTCGGTTCTTCCGTTATACAAAGATCAATTGGCTCCTAATGCTTAGATTCTTGCCGACTCTTGCTGTTTTGATTTCTGTCGCTACTGGCTGCCACCAGCAAACTTCTCCACCGGAGACGGCTGGTGATACGACTCCTGTAAATGAGCCCCTAATTCGAGCAAACCAGCGTATGGCTAGGGAAGAGGCGAGCAGTATCGATAATTATATCCAGCATCACGGACTTGCAATGGATAGAACTGGAACTGGACTTCGGTATATGATTCTTCAAAAAGGAAACGGCCCGCCAGCGCAAGCGGGAATGAAGGCAAAAGTGAACTTTACCCTTAGTCTTTTGGATGGAACTATTTGTTACTCATCGGATTCCACTGGTTCCGAAACGTTTGTTATTGACCAGGATCAGGTAGAAAGTGGCCTTCACGAAGGCGTTAAACTGCTACATCAGGGTGATAGAGCCAAATTTATTTTACCTTCGCACCTTGCTCATGGGCTGCTTGGCGATGATAATAAAATTCCTCCCCGATCTCCTGTGATCTATGATATTCAGCTACTCCAACTAAACTAAATGCAAAAACGGATTTCCTTTTTCTTCTTATTGAGCACCATCAGTGCAATCTTTTTCACGTTAAATTCCTGTAAACAATCAAAACATAAAGGTTTTGAGCAAACTGATTCGGGACTTTTTATTGCAAATCACCGGGAAAATGAATCCGGTAAACAACCTAAAGTAAAAGACATTCTTTATTGCCATATGAAGTTGTTTTTAAAGGCAGAGGGAGATAAAAAAGATTCCATGCTTTTTGATTCAGAATCATTTCCTGATTTTCCTGGCGGAGTAAAATTCATCCAGATCTCAGAACCAGCGTTCAAAGGAGATATTATGGAGGGCTTGAAGCTGATGCACATTGGCGATAGCTCATCATTCATCGTTTCTGCAGATTCATTTTTTCTGGTTTCCAATAAGATGAAGGAATTGCCACCCGGTATGAAACCAGGATCTGAATTGCTGTTTCATATCGGCTTAAAAGATATTCAAACAGAGGAAGAAACAGTAAAACGTTTGTCTGAACTGCGCGGGAAAGCGAGCGGCGAGCAGAAAGCAGAAATGAACAAGCTTGAGGCCGAAGAAGCACAGGCAATGCTGTCTTACCTTGAACGTAAGAAGATAGCTGAGAAGCCGACTCCGAGTGGACTGGTATACGTAGAAACACAGAAGGGAAACGGACCTAAACCAAAGGTTGGTCAGAAAGTAACCGTCCATTATACAGGTTACCTCACAAACGGGAAGAAATTTGATTCAAGCTTTGATCACGATGCCCCGTTCACCTTTACTCTCGGAAAAGGAGAAGTAATCGGAGGCTGGGATGAAGGAATTGGTATGATGAACGTGGGCACCTCGGCCACTTTTGTTATTCCTTCGGTTTTAGGATATGGGTCAAATGGTTCAGGTGATATTCCTCCTTTTGCCCCTTTGGTATTTGAAGTTCAATTGTTAAAAGCAGAATGATGCGCAAATTATTAGCACTTATAATCGTTGTTTCGATGACCAGCTCTCTGTATGCTCAGGGGCAGCCATCTGAGAATCACGGAAAATTCAAAAAAGCAAAGACCGGTCTTCAGTACAGGATTGACAGAGCTTCAGGGTCAAAAAAGAAACCACTGGTCAATGACATTCTTTCCCTGAATCTTAGTTATTACCTAATAGGAGTGCACGATTCTCTCATTATGGATTCACGCACCACGCCTCAGAAGATGATGAATCTTCAGCTTACAGAACCCGTTTACAAAGGCGACATAATGGACGCTATTGCCTTGCTTGAAACTGGCGATAGTGCAACATTC
>Ga0105049_10005082_pt1 | contig 15351 bp, 10 predicted proteins | sample MAT06_FD_78087 | JGI IMG/M metagenome (GOLD analysis project Ga0105049, IMG submission 78087) | Freshwater microbial communities from Lake Fryxell liftoff mats and glacier meltwater in Antarctica - MAT-06 | ecosystem: Environmental > Aquatic > Freshwater > Ice > Liftoff microbial mat | place... | reverse complement strand
TTCGCAGGCTGCGTCGGCTCGTCTGCTTGGCCGGCTTCGCAGGCTGCGTCAGCTCGTCTGCTTGACCGACTTCCCAGGCTGCGTCGGCTCGTCTACTTGTACGGCTTCGCAGGCTGCGTCGGCTCGAGCTCCGCCGGCTCGACCTGGACGCTGTACTCGATCCGGCCTTCGCGCGTCGAGCTCATCCTCATCGTCGAGCCGTCGCGCTCGGATTCGCGGAGAGACTCCTCCTTCAGCGTGCCCTCGAGTTCGAGCAGCATCGGGCGCTTCGCCGCGAGGTCGAACCACATCTTGCCCTCGAGCTTCGCCGACCACGTGCTGCGGTTTTCGAGCGGCAGGCTCAGCGCGCGCGGCGCGCGACCACCGAACGCCTCGAGCTCGCGCTCGCCCGACGTTTCGAGCTCGAGCTCGATGATCGCGCACAGCGCGCCGTCCTTCTCCTCCTGGCCGACGAGCTTGCCCGTGCCCTTCCACTCCGACTGCGCGAGGAACGACGCGTCGCCCCCGCTCGAGCGACCGCCGCGACGACCGCCCGCGCCGCGACCCTCGCCCTCGGCGCGAACCGGCGGCGGGTAGAGCTTGCGCTGAACGTCGAGGCGCAAACCGCGCAGGATCGCCTCGTTGCTGATCTCCCACTCGCCGCCTTCCTCGACCGCCTTCGACGGCAGGAATCCGTCGAGGAATAGGCCGATCGCGTGCCCTTCGAGCGCGCCTTCCCCGTCCGGTTCCGTGCCGTCGAGGACTTTCGCGTCGACCTGGCCGTCGTCTTCCGAGAGCTCGAGCGTGACGCCCGCCCACGGGCTCTCGATCTCGCTCTCGTTGGACATCTCGCCCATCTCCATCGCGGACTTGCCGCCCAGCTCGAGGAAATGGCGTCGCACCTTGGTGGCCTTGCCGTCTTCCGCCTCGACGACGTGGTCGATGTGGACCTCGGTGCGCTCGAGATCGCTCGTCCCGGTTCGCGCGGGCGACGATTCGCCGTCGCGCTCCATCTCGGTCGTGGACTCGCTCTGGATCGACGACTCGATCGTGATCTTGCGGCCGACGCCGGCCTTGTACTCGGTGGCCATGTCCTTCGCGGGCGCGAGGGCGAAGCCGAGAGCAGACATCAGGAGGAGCGTGCGCATCGTGGGGATCCTGCGGCCGCGTGAGCCGCTCGTGGGAGTAGGTGCGCGGCGCGGTCGCCGCGGATCAGGTCAATCAGAATCGCGGTCGACCACGTGGGTCGCCTCGAGGAGGCGGCCGCGCGTGTCGAAGAGCAGAGACACGGAGTTCGCGCGCCGCGGAGCGACACGCTCCGGTTCGAGCGCGAAGTGCAGCACGGAACGCTCGGGGAACGACTGCGCGTCCACGAGGGTCCAGACGGTATCGCGCCGCGCCGTGAACAGCTCGGCGTTGACGTCGAGGACGCGCAGCGCGAACTCGACGAGCTGTTCACGATCGGCGTCGGGCGCGAACTCGAGCGACGGCCCGACCGCGATCGCGAGGCTGCGCACGAATCGATCGTCGTCTGCGGCGAGCACGCGCGATTCGTGGGCGAGGATGCGCAGACCCTGCTCGCCCGCTACGGGGTTCTGGCAGATGCTGGAGCACTTGCAGGCTTGGAAGCAGGGATCGCACTCCTCGTAGCAGGCCGCCACCGTGCACGATCCGCTGGCCAGCCAGCCCGCGAGAGCGAGCGTCGCCACGTTGCGCGCCGCGTTCCGAATCGTAGTCAGTGAGCTCGATGCCGGGCGCGGAGTCGTGCCGGCCCTGGTCACGCGCGCCGGCGGCGCGCTGCGCGTCGTCGCGGCGTGTCGAGTCCGGCCGATGCGATCTGGGGCGTGGTCCAAGCGGCGATCTCCAGGGAAAGCGAGAGGACCGTAGCGACAGCGGCTGAAAGCGGCAAGTCGGCCCGCGGACCGGTCGCACACAGCCCGGCCCGGCGTCGGATGGAGTCGCGCGTCGGTGCTGCAACCGTCGCCGAGAGCCGTGCTTCCGCGGCGATCGCGCCGCCGCTACGCGCAAGGTCGTAGCGCGCACCCCTGGACTCGCGCGCACGCAAGGCTTGCAATGGCTCGATGGGAAACGTCCAGATCCGCGTCGAGCACGCGCTCGGTCGCGCCGAAGCGCTCGGTCGCATCCGCAAGGCAGCCGAGAGCATGGGCTCGAGCGCGGCGAAGTACATGAAGTCCGTCGAGTGGTCCGACTCGGGCGCCGTCGTCGTCGGTGACGGCTTCGACGGACGCTTCGTGGTCACCGACTCCGACGTGACGGCCGAGGTCGAGCTGGGCTGGAAGCTGGCGTTCTTCCCGCTCAAGGTTCAGCGCGACGGCGAAGCTTGGTTGAGGGACCTGTTGCGTTGAGCCCAGGACGGTACATCCCGCCGATTCCAGAATTCCCCGCGGTCCTCTCGCGCCTCGGATGGAGCTTGCGCGAGGCGCTGCGCGAGGGCTACGGCGCGCGCGACTTGCAGCGCGACGTGCTCGCCGGCCTGGTGGTCGGGATCGTCGCCTTGCCGCTCGCGATGGCGCTCGCGATCGCGTCGGGTTTGCCGCCGCAGCACGGCCTCTACACCGCGATCGTGGCCGGCGCCGTGATCGCCGTCGCGGGCGGGTCGCGCGTGAACGTGTCCGGACCGACCGCTGCGTTCGTCGTGTTGCTCGCGCCGATCAGCCAAGCTCACGGACTCGGCGGCTTGATGACGGCGTCGCTGATGGCGGGCGTGATCCTGCTCGGTTTCGGCCTGTTTCGCTTGGGGCGGCTCATCCAGTTCATCCCGCATCCTGTGACGACCGGCTTCACGGCGGGGATCGCGGTCGTGATCGCCGGACTACAGCTCAAGGACTTCCTGGGGCTGAGTCCGGGCGCGCTGCCCGAGCACTTCCCCGAGAAGATGCTCGCGCTGGCGAGAGCACTGGAAACCTTCCGCTGGCCGGAGGCGGTCATCGGCGCGTTCACTCTGGGCGTGCTGATCGTGTGGCCGCGCGTGACGCGCAAGGTGCCCGGTCCGCTCGTCGCATTGGCACTCGCCGGCGTCGTCGCCTGGTTGCTGACGGAGTACGTCGCCGGCTTCCGCGTGGACACGATCGGCAGCCGATTCGAAGGTGGGATCCCGCGCCTGCCGCCGCATTTCGATTGGCCTTGGAACTTTCCCGGACCCGACGGTGAGCCGCTCGGTCTGTCGCTCTCGGTCGTGCGACAGCTGCTCGGTCCGGCGTTGGCCATCGCCGCGTTGGGTGCCATCGAGTCGTTGCTGTGCGCGGTCGTCTCGGACGGGATGACCGGCACGAAGCACGACTCGGACGTCGAGCTCGCCGCGCAAGGCCTCGGGAACATCGTGGCGCCCTTCTTCGGCGGTTTCGTGGCCACGGGAGCGCTGGCGCGCACAGCGACCAGCGTTCGCGCCGGAGCGCGATCACCGATCGCGGCGCTGTCACACTCCGTCTTCGTGCTCCTGGCCGTCGTCGTGCTGGCTCCGCTCCTGTCGCACTTGCCCATGGCGGCGCTGGCCGCACTGCTCGTGCTGGTCGCGTGGAACATGAGCGAACTCCGGCATTTCAGCCACATCCTGAAGGTCGCGCCGCGCAGTGACGTGATCGTGTTGCTCACCTGCTTCGGATTGACCGTCGCGTTCGACATGGTCATCGCGGTCAGCGTGGGCATCGTGCTGGCGGCCCTGCTCTTCATGCGCCGCATGTCCGAGATGTTCCACGCGCGCCTCGACGAATCGGCCGGTAAGCACATCGTCGATCCGAAGATGGCCGGAGTCCTCGTCTACCAGATCGGTGGGCCGCTCTTCTTCGGGGCGGCCGAGAAGGCGGCCAGCACGCTGGCGCGGATCTCGGGTACGACGCGCGCGGTCATCCTGCAGATGGACGACGTGCCGGTGATGGACGTGACCGGGCTCGTCGCGCTGGAGTCGGCGATCGCGCGACTGCGCGGGATGAAGGTATTCGTCGTGCTCGTCGGCGTTCAATCACAGCCGCGCGAGATCCTGAAGAAGTCCGGGCTCATCGACGGAGCCGAAGGGATCGCGCTGTGCGAAACGCCCGACTCGGCGCTCGCGGCCGTGCGGACGGCGCTCGCCGCGCGAGCTTGAACGAGGCTCACGGACGTGCGCTGCCGCCCGCCGACACGAGCGGCGCGCGCAGTCTGCGCACTCCGATCGCGACGAGGTAGGCGGCCAGCGAGAGCAACACGAGCGCCGCGACGCCGTTGGCCAGCTTGACGTCGAAGCCCGTGCTCTCGACGAGGTTGACGCGCGCGACCTCCACGAGTGCCCACAGCGTGATCGTCAGCACGAACGCGGCCGGGACGAGCACGAACGCATTCGACTTGCCTTCCTGACGCAGCCACACCGCGATCGAGATCAACGAGAGCGCGGCGAGCAGTTGGTTGCTCGCGCCGAACAGCGTCCAGAAGCGCAGGTAACTGCCCTCACCGCCGTACACGAGGAACCCCGCCGCGGGCACGATCGTCGCGAGCGTGCCGAAGACCGCGCCGCCGATGTGCTTCCAGCCCGTGAGTTCCTGGATCAAGTAGCGGCCGAGCCTCGTCGCCACGTCCAGCGTGTCGAAGACGAACGTCGAGAACGCCATCGCTCCGAAGGTGATCGCGAACGCGAGGTTCTCGCGCCCGACGACGAGCGTCATGAACTCGCCAATGCCGTTGCCGTAGATCGTGCCCGGTTTCAGCGGCTTTCCGGCGACGTCCACCAGCCGGTCCTGCGTGAAGATGACGACCGTGACGAGCGCGATCAGCGCCACGAACGCCTCCGCCAGCATCGCGCCGTATCCGACGGCGCGCGTGTGCGATTCGCGGTCGATCTGCTTGCTCGTGGTGCCGCTGCACACGAGGCCGTGGAATCCCGAGCACGCGCCACACGCGATCGTCACGAACAGGAACGGGAACAACGTGCCCGCGGCCTTGCCAGTGTCCCAGCCCTTGAACGCCGGCTGCTCGATCTCGTACCCGCCGAACAGGATGCCCAGGACGCCTACAGCGAGCGCCGTGTAGAGCACGAATCCGCCCAGATATCCGCGCGGTTGCAACAGAGCCCACACGGGCAGGACCGATGCGGCGCAGCAGTAGGCGAGGATCAGGAGCCCCCATTCGACCGGCCCGAAGACGAGCCAGTCGGAGATGTGTGTGCCGAACCACGACGCCGCGAAGGTCGCCGGGACGAAGACGACGGTCACGAGCCACAGCGGCGGCTTCGCGAACCTTTGGACGAGCCCGAGCACGATGGACAGCAGCAGGTACAGCACGCTGGCCGCGGCCACGGCGCCGCCGGGGTTGAAGCGGATGCCGCCGCCCTCGAGCTCTTCCGTCCCGCGCGCGAAGCTGCCGGCCGTGATGTCCGTGAACGCGACGATCACGTAGACGAGCGCGATCCAGATGAACGCCATCATCGCGCGCCCCGCCGGCGAACCGAGGCGCTCGCGCGCGATCTCGGCGATGGAGCAGCCGCCGTGGCGCACGCTGCCGATCAGCGTCGTGAAGTCGTGCACCGCGCCGATGAACACGACGCCGACTCCGATCCAGAGGAGGCACGGCAACCAACCGAAACCCTGGCAGGCCAGGATGGGTCCGGCGATCGGCCCCGCGGCCGCGATGGCCGAGAAATGCTGAGCGAACAGGTAGAAAGGCTTCGTCGGCTCGTAGTCGATGCCGTCGCGCTTCGCGTGCGCGGGCGTGCGCCGCGCGTCGTCGAGGCCGATGTGACGCGCGACGAATCCTCCGTAGAGGCGGTAGCCGACCCACAAGAGCGTCAGGAACGCGAGCGCCAGAAACGTCAGTTGCATGCGACGTGGAGGATGGACTGCGCTCTACGCGGGGGGGGGCGTCGCGAGCCGATCCGACCGATCGACGTCTCGGCGGAACCCGATGATCCGTGGACCGTCCACGTGGGCCTAACGTAGCATCCGCCGCACACCCCGATGTCCGAGACAAAACTTGGCGTCCCCCTCCACCGCAAGGTGCTCATTGGTCTCGTGCTGGGCGGCATCGTCGGCGCGATCGCGAACGTGTGGGCGGGCGAAGACTCCGATCGACGATCGATGGTCGGGTTCGCTGCGGACGCCGTGGCGCATCCGATCGGGCAGGTTTTCCTGCGGATCCTCTTCCTCGTCGTCGTGCCGCTCGTGTTCGCGTCGCTCGCGGTCGGCGTCGCGAACCTGGGCGACCTGCGCAAGCTGGGACGGCTCGGCGGCCGCACTCTGCTGATCTTCCTCGTGACGACGGTGTTCTCGGCCGTGCTGGGCATCACGTTGATGCACACGGTCCAGCCGGGCACGGGTTTCGACGACGCGACGCGCCAGAGCTTGATGGCGCAGTTCTCGTCCAGCGCCGCGGAGGTCCAATCGAAGATCGAGTTCACGCCGGACCTCACGACGATCGACCGCGTGAACAAGGTGCTCGACTGGTTCCTGCCGCGGAACGTGCTCGGCGCGATCACGCGGATGGAGATGCTGCCGCTGATCGTGCTCGCGCTCTTCTTCGGCGCAGCGCTGACGCAGATCGCCGAAGCGCGGCGGCAGCAGATGGTCGCCTGGCTCGAGACGGTCGCGGAGGCGATGGTCGGCGTCGTGGGCTTCGCGATGAAGCTCGCGCCGTACGCGGTTTTCTGCCTCGTCTACTCGGTCGTGTCCAAGTTCGGCCTGGATCTGCTGCAGAAGCTGGCGCTGTACGTCGTCGTCGTCCTGGTCGGCTACGTGATCGTGCTGTTCGTCTTCTATCCGATCCTCATTGCGACGCTCGCGCGTCGCAGTCCGGTCGATTTCATGCGGCGTGCGATCCCGATCATGGTCACGGCGTTCTCGACCAGCTCGAGCAGCGCGACGCTCCCGACGAGCCTGCGTGTCACCCAGCAAGACCTCGGCATCCGTCCTCAGGTCTCCGGGTTCGTGCTGCCGCTCGGCGCGACGATGAACATGAACGGGACGGCGCTCTTCGAGGGCTGCGTGGTCCTGTTCGTTGCCCAGGTCTTCGGCATCGACCTGTCTCTCGGCCAACAGGCGCTGGTGATCGTCCTGTGCGTCTTCAGCGCCATCGGCGCGGCCGGCGTGCCCGGCGGTGCGCTGCCTCTGATCATGACGGTCATGGCGCAGGTCGGTGTACCGCCCGACGGCATCGCGATCGTCCTCGGGGTGGACCGATTGCTCGACATGGGCCGCACCGTCGTGAACGTGATGGGCGACGTCGTGTGCTGCGGCTACGTGGAACGCAGCGAGTCCATGCGCGAACGCGCCTGAACCGGACCTGCCCGTACCCGTGTCTGCCAGCGATCCGCTGCGGGGGCGACTTCACGGAGAGGACCGTGAAGGAATCGGAGAGCGCGTGGGCTCGATTCCTTCACGCGCCCTCGCAGGCGCTCAGTCCGTTCCCCTGCTCGCGAGGACGCGCGAGCGGAGCATGGACGCGATGACCGCCAGCAAGAGGATCCCGCCCACGACGCCCAGGGCGACGCCGATCGAGATCTTGCGCTCCGCGGGCAGCACCATCTTCACGCCGACGAAGACGAGGATCAGCGAGAGACCGTACTTCAGGTAGTGCAGGTATTTCAGGAGCCCGCCGACGGCGAAAAACAAGCTGCGCAGGCCCAGGATCGCGAAGACGTTCGACGTGTAGACGACGAACAGATTCTGCGAGATGCCGAGGGCCGCGGGCACGGAGTCGATCGCGAACAGGACGTCCGTCGTCTCGACCACGAGCAGCGCCATGAAGAGCGGCGTGGCCACGTTCCTTCCGTCGATCTTCACGAAGAACTTCGAGCCGCGGAACTGATCCGTGACCGGCAACACATTCTTCGCCAGCCGCAGGACGATGTTCTTGGAAGGGTCGAGATCGGAGTCCTCCTTCTGAAAGAACAGCTTCACGCCCGTGACGATCAGGAGGCCGCCGAGCACCCAGATCACCCAGTGGAAGCGCTCGATGGCGCCGATGCCGATCCACAGGAAGAGGGCGCGCATCGCCATCGCGCCGAGGATGCCCCAGAAGAGCACGCGGTGCTGGCTCTCCGCGGGGATCCTGAAGTACGAGAAGATGATGAGGAAGACGAAGATGTTGTCGACCGAGAGCGCGTACTCGGTCAGGTAGCACGTCAAATACTCGAGCGATGGTCGATGCTCGCTCGTTCGCGCCGGATCGGCCATGTACCCCGGGTCGATCCAGAGGCGAATCGCCAGGGCGAAGCCGAGGCTGATCATGATCCACACGCCGGTCCAGATCAGTGCTTCGCGCACGGTTACGACGTGCGCCTCCTTGTGAAAGACGCCCAGGTCGAGCGCCATCATCACGAGTACGATCACGCCGAAGCCGATCCACAGGAGTTCGTTCTCGAGAGCCAACCGTTGCCGTCAACCGTAGATCAGGAGTCGGATGCCGGGCGGCAGCCGCTTGGTGAGCCCCGCGAGCACATGCCCGCGCAAGAGGTGGTAGATCGCAGTGCGTTGCGTCGCCCCGATCATGATCGCCGTGACGCCGAGGTTCTCGGCCGCGCGCAGAATGCCCTCGACCGCGTTGTAGGACACCGTCCAAACCGGGATGAGCGTCATGCCTTCGCTCTCGGCGGCCTGAGCGGCGGATCGGAGAGCTTCCACGCCCTCCGCCTTCGGATGCCAGGCCCAATCGCGCACGAAGAGGCCCGTGCGTTCCTCGACGTAGAGCGCGTAGAGCGTCTTCCCGCCCCGGCCCTTCTCGCGCGCGATAGCTTCCGAGATGAGACCCGGATTCGCGGTGCGCATCGCGATCATGGTGCTGGACGGGTAGAGCTGCGCGATCGACTCGGCCTGGGCCAGACTCAGGATCTCGAGCTGCTCGATGTGCTCGAGGTTCTCCTCCGCGCGCTCGACGCGCCGTGGGAAGATCCTTGCGAGGAGCGGCAGGTGGTAGAGCCACTCCGCGAACCATTTCCGCCGCGTTCCGGCCGCGAAGACCATGCCGATGCCGACGAGGATCGACCCGTACAGCGTCGCGTCGCCCTCGATGCGCAGGGTGACCACCCACGCGACGAGGACCAAGAGCGTGGTGAGCACGCCGATCCAGAACTTGAAGCCGCGCTGCGAGTCGCGCCAGCGCAGGACGTCGAGGCCCGCGGACGAGAGCAGGAACGCTCCGAGCAGGCCGAACGCGTACAGACCGGCCAGTGTCTGAATGTTCCCAGCGGCCAGGTACATGATCCCGATCGGCGTCAGCGTCGCGACGAGGATCGCGATCTGCGGCGTGCCGAAGTAGCGGTTACGCGAGGCGATCGCGGAAGGCATGAAGCCCTTTTCGGCCAGCGATAGGAAGACGTGGTAGCAGCCGATGATGGCCGTGTTCGACGCGAACAGGAGCAGTGACGATCCGGTCAGGACGACCGCAAGTTTCAGCGGAAAGCCGCCGTACAAGTTGCCGATCTCGGAGATGAAGCGCTCCGAGTTCAGCTCCTTGAGCTCGGTCGGCAGGAGCGCGATCGCGAGCAGCGTCAACATCGGCGACGTCAAGAGCATCGAACCGACGACGAGCTTCATCCCCTTGCGCGCCGTTTCCTTGATAGGCGAGCGCATGGCCGGGCTGAGCTGGCTGATGCTTTCGAGGCCGGAGAACGCGAGCCAGGCCGTCGAGAAGCCGATCAGGAACGTCGATCCGTCCAGGTGCTTCGCCAGCGTCATCGTCGACTGGACCAGCTCCAGCTCGGGGTCGCCCATGCGGTACAGGACCACGACGACGAGCGCGAGGTTCACCGTGAACGCCGCGATGGCCATGACGAGCGCCATGGTCGCGCTCTCGCGGATGCCGATCGTGTTGACGATCGCGAGGATCAGGAGCGTGGCCGACGCCAACGCCACGACGTGATCGTCGAAGAAGGGCCACAAAGAAGCCAGATAGTGGATGCCCGACACGGACGAGATCGCCGAGGTCAGGAAGTACCCGATCGAAATGAGGAGCCCGCCGACCGCGCCCACCATCGGCGTGAAGGCCTGCCCAGCGACGTTGACGACGCCACCACCGTCGGGGGTGCGCCAGCAGATCTCGATGTACTTGATCGCCAGCAGGACGAAGCCCGCCAGCCCGAGCCAAACGAAGAACGGCGCGACGTTGCCGACGCGCTCGTAGAGGATGCCCGGGACGTAATAGACGGACGTCCCGATATCGCAGAACACGACCGCCCACACGAGGAGCGGTGTGAGCTGGCGCAGACTGCCGTCGGTGATCTGCGCGCCGGGGAGCTTCGCACCGGCCGCGGCAGGGCTCGGAGTGGCGCTCACGCGGTTCGGCGCTTGGAGCCGGGGGCGGAGACGCGGGGCGAGTCCTGCTCGGGCGGGCGGAGGGACATGGCTGGAAACGGGGACGATAGCATCCGGACGAGACGGGGGCGGGAGCGAGGGCCGGGCCGGTGGACCTCGCAGGGCTCGAACCCGGGAGCGAGCGGCCAAGTGTGACCGGGACGCGAGGCGGGCGGGAGAGAAGGCGAGCTGATGGGAGCGCCCAGGAAGCGATGACTGCCCCGGTTGCGTCTCTCGACCGGGCGACGGCCAGCACGCTACTCACGACCGGAAAGGAGTGACGTCATGTCCCTGAAGCCAACCTGGAATGGTGGGCGGGGCAGAGCCTGCTCGTGAGCTCATGCTGACCAAGCGGTTTCGGCGCTACCGGCGACGGTTGCGAAGGCCGACGGTCATGCACTGTGCCTCATACTCGAACGGCGGGCGGTAACCGAGCGCCGAGTGCAGGCTAGCCGTCGCCATCACGGCCGTATCGATCGTCACGACCGTTTCTGAATGCTCGCCGAATGGAACGCGATACGCGGCCACGAGCGCGTTGCGGGCAGGACGGATTCGCAGGCGCAATGAGGGCGCGCAGAACGCTCCAACGTGCTCGTCGGGATGACAACTGCGTCACTTGTGCAGCCAGTCCTTCAGCTCGTCGGCGTGCTCTTCCTCGTCGGCGAGCACCTGTTCCAGCATGCACTTCGTCGTCGGATCCTTGTCGCCGATCAGTCGGATCATCTGACGGTAGGTCTCGATGGCGACGCGTTCGGCAATCAGGTTCGACTCGATCATCGCGCCGAGGGAACTCGACTCGTCGTAGTCAGCATGGCTGCGCTCACCGAGCGTCGCAGGGTTCAGGTCCGGCTCACCGCCGAGCTGGACGATGCGCTCGGCGATCGCGTCCGCGTGCGCGAGCTCCTCGTTGGCGTGCACGAGGAACTCTTCCTTGATCGCTGGTGACGCGACGCCGTCGACCGTGAAGTAGTGCCGGCGGTAGCGCAGTACGCAGGTGATCTCGGTCGCGAGCGCGTCGTTCAGCAGGCGCACCACGTCATCGCGCCAGGGACCGTACGTCGGCGTCACCACGCCGTCTGCTAGGGACTTCTTCGCCGCTTCGATGGCTTTCTCGTCGAGCTCCATGCGGCCCTCGGACTTCGAGGCGCCGTCTCGCGCGCTGGACGTATTCGTGGTCGGAGTCGAGGCAGGACGGGTGTGTGTCATGAGAGTGCTTCCGTTGGGACGGATGAACTCCGTCCGAGGAGGGGGCGCACGTCCGTGACCGAGCGAGAGCTCGAGGATCGCGGACCAGGCGGTAACGGCTCAGGGCAGGATGCGTGCCATGCGGCCGCGCCAGTCCGAAGGCGGGTCGCAACGTTCCCCACGGGGTCGCTCGGCCGGCCCGGGTTCGGCGCCCGTTGCAAGAGGAACAAAACTCCACGCCGGCGGCGTAGCAGCCCCGATCCACGCGGGAGAGGGGCTCGTCCACGACGAGGACTTCCAGCTCGATCTCGGGCTTGCACATCGAGGCCAAGCTTCCATTCGCGGTCGCCCGAGTTCGTGATGCGAAGCCGCGGGTCGCGGTCACCGGACTGATCGCGCCGCGCGACTGCACACATCGCCCTGCCCGCTCCGTGCCCGCTCCGTGCCCGCTCGGGAACCCGCAGCACGCCTGCCTCCGCGCGCTTTCCATGGGACATTCTTGGAACGCGCGCTGATGACACGTCGAGTGCATCGCACGCTCTCGCTGCAGCCGCAGCGGCGAAGCGAGTTGTGCTAGGTGGGCCCCGCAGGACTCGAACCTGCGACCGAGCGATTATGAGTCGCCTGCTCTAACCGACTGAGCTAGGGGCCCCGATCGAGCGGATCGTAACAGGACGCACGGGTCGAAAACCCCCGCCGGGAGCTGGGACGTCCGCCGGCAGAACGAGAGAGTCGGGATAGACTGCGCGGCGAGATCCGCCCGGTCCCCCTCACGCGCATGCAACGAAACGCTGTCCTCGCCATCCCGCTCGTTCTCTTTTGCGCTTGCTCCACCCCGCCCGAGCGCGCGGGCGCCGGCGAGGTAGCGAGGTCCGCGCCAGCTCCGCTCGCTTTCGAAGCGCCGACCGCGCCCGTCGTCGCCGTGCCCGTGAGTGCGCCCGAGGGCGGCATCGCGTTCGGTGACGCGCGTGGGCAGAGTGCTCCGCCGGCCTTCTTTCCGGGGACGACTTACGACGCGCGCGTCCCGCATCCCGACACGTTGCTGCGCCAGCCGCTGGGCACGTTCACCGCGCACCACGCGGAAGTGCTGGCCGCGTTGCGCGCCATCGACGCGGCGAGCGACCGCGTCCGCATCGCGCCGTTCGGGAGCACGCATGAAGGGCGCGAGCTCGTGCAGGTCGTCATCGCCAGCACCGAGAACATGGCGCGGCTCGACGACATCCGCGCGCGCATCGGAAAGCTCGCCGATCCGCGCGGCGTCGATGCGGGCGAGCTCGACCGGATCGTGAAGGACACGCCCGCGATCGCGTGGCTCGCGTACAGCATCCACGGTGACGAGACGTCGGGCACGGATGCGTCGGTCGCGGTCGCGTACCACCTCGCGGCGGGGACGAGCGCGGGCGTCACGGACATCCTGCGCGATGTCGTCGTCGTCATCGATCCGTGCCAGAACCCCGACGGGCGCGAGCGTGTGCTCGCGATGTTCGAGCAGTCGAGCGGTTACGTCCCCGACCTCGACACGAGGAGCATGCGCCGCGGACGCTGGCCGTACGGGCGCGAGAACCACTACTTGTTCGACATGAACCGCGACTGGCTGTGGGGCACGCAGCCGGAGACGCGCGCGCGCTGGAAGGCGATCCACGCCTGGCACCCGCAACTGCTCGTCGATGCGCACGAGATGGGCTCGCAGGACACATTTCTCTTCTATCCCGCGACGGATCCGCTCACGCCGCACTTTCCCGCGTTCACGCGGACTTGGTGGCAGCGCTACGGCGAAGATCAAGCGGCGGCGTTCGACGCGCACGGCTGGAGCTACTACACGCGGGAGTGGGCCGACTCGTGGTATCCGGGCTACACGGACTCCTGGGCGACTTTCCAGGGCGCGTGCGGGATCCTGTACGAGCAAGCGCGCTACTCGGGCGGCTCGATACTGCGCCGCTCGGGCGAGGTCGCGACGTACCGCGAGGCCGTGATGCGCCAGGCCGTCGGCAGCATCGCGAACGTGACGACGCTGGCGAAGAACCGCGAGGCCGTCTTGCGCGACTACCTGACCGAGAAGCAGCGCAACGTCGCGGCCGACACGGAGGGCAACGATCGCGTGTTCGTGATCGTGCGCGGGCGTGAAGCCTTGCGCGAGGAGCACCTCGTCGACTCGCTCTTGCAGCAGGGCGTCGAAGTGTTCCTAAACGACGAGGCGTTCCAAGTCGCGGACGCCGAGGGCGTGCACGGCACGACCGTCGCGCGCGAGATCCCGGCGAACTCGTTCGTCGTGCCCGCGCGCCAGCCGTTGGCGCCGCTCGTGAAGGCCGCGCTGGCGTTCGATCCGCGCTACGACCAGGCGTCGCTCGAGCGCGAGCGCAAGGAACTCGAGCGCAAGGGTCGATCGAAGGCCTACGACGTGACGGGCTGGTCGCCGGCGCACGCGTACGACCTGGATGCGCTGTGGTGCGCGACGCCGGGCGTCGAGTTGAGTCCTTACGGCGAGCTCGATCGGGTCGTGCGCGGCGGAGGCGTCGCGATCCTTCCGGGCGACCCTGCGCGCGTGTACGGCTGGGTCGTCGACGGCGGGCCCGACGCGTCCGTCGCGTTCGCGGCGCGCGCGCTGGAAGCCGGGCTCGCCGTGCAGATCTCGGATGAGCCGTTTCGCGCCGGTGGTCGCGAGTTCGCGCGCGGATCGCTGCTCGTGCGCCGCGTCGAGAACGGAGCCGACGTGCACGAGCTCGTCGCGCGCGCGGCGGCCGAGTCCGACGTCCACGTCCTGCCGGTCACTTCGGCGCGCAGCCGCGACGAAGGCCCTGACCTCGGCGGCCAGCACTTCGATCTGCTCGCGCGCCCGCGCGTCGCGTTGCTCTCGAACGCGCCCGTGTCCTCGGACTACTTCGGTCACGCGTGGCATGCGCTCGACGTGCTCTACGGCGTCCCGGTGTCGCTGATCGACGCGCAGAACTTCGGCTACGCCGACATGCGCCGCTACAACGTGCTCGTCGTGCCCGACGGCGGCGGATCCGTGCTGAGCGATCACGCCGAGGACTTGCGCACTTGGGTGCGCGCCGGCGGAACGCTGATCGCGCTCGGCGGCGACGCGGCGAGCGCGCTGGCCGACGAGAAGATGGGCCTGTCTTCCGTGCGCCGGCGCTCGGACGTGCTCGACGACCTCGGCCCCTACCGCCGCGCCGTGCAGCGCGAGCGCGAGGCCGGCAAGACCACGATCGACCTCGAGGCGCTGTGGGATGGCAAACCGGTGCAGGCCGTCGAACCCGCGCCGGACGAGGCGAAGGACCTGAAAGGCGACGAAGCGAAAGAACTCGATCGCTGGGCGTCGACGTACTCGCCACAAGGCGTGATCTTGCGCGGCGAAGTGAACCCGGACGCGTGGATCACGGCGGGCTGTCGCGAGGAGTTGCCCGTCTTCTTCGAGGGCGCGAACGTCCTCATGTCGCGCCCTCCGACGCGGACGGCTGTGCGGCTCGCGGCTCCGGAGCGCGTGCGGCATTCGGGACTCTTGTGGCCCGAAGCGCGCGCGCGCATCGCCGACTCCGCGTGGCTCACGGTCGAGCGCCAGGGCGCGGGGCAGGTGATTCTCTTCGCATCGTCTCCCGTCTTTCGCGGCTGGTTCCGCGGCACTGCGCGCATCTTCGCCAATGCGGTGGTGTACGGACCGGGTCTCGGCACCGATCAGCCGGCGCCACGCTAGCAGCGTGAGCGACGTGCGCTCGATCGCCGCGACAGGCGGCGGAGCCGACGAGCGTCGACTCGACAGATCGTGCGCTCGCGCTCGTTCAGCGCACTCGCACGCGAGACGCACACGTCTGCGCGAAGACCGGAGAGCGCGTGGAGGAATCGCACATGCGCGCTCCGAGGTTCCCGTGGCGGCGCTTCCGCTGCGCGTCGCCCTTGAACCCCGCACGGACCCTGA
>Ga0105049_10005078_pt1 | contig 15359 bp, 13 predicted proteins | sample MAT06_FD_78087 | JGI IMG/M metagenome (GOLD analysis project Ga0105049, IMG submission 78087) | Freshwater microbial communities from Lake Fryxell liftoff mats and glacier meltwater in Antarctica - MAT-06 | ecosystem: Environmental > Aquatic > Freshwater > Ice > Liftoff microbial mat | place... | reverse complement strand
GATCGGCATCAGGGGTATCCAAACGGTCCTGAAGTCGTCATTCGGCCCTACAAAGAAGCGGTCCTGATGCGGGGGTGGTATGCACCTCGTCACGCAGAGGGCGTTCTGGTCGACCAGAACGATTCCGGTTGCCAACGGCTCAGCGGCTCCGCGCAGCACCACGTGGGCTCCGGGTGATCGAGTACCTCAAAGGCGCAGCTCGCCGATGCCGCGAGCCCGGCGACCAGGGCGCACCGGACCGGAGTAACGACCCCTCAGGCGTGAGCGAGTAACTCGACGTCGCGCCGGCTTGACGCCTGACGCGCCGATGTTTCCATCGCGAAGACCGCGAGCGTGGCGGTTATGCTGATCGACGACGCGATGAGCACCGGCAGGTCTGCGGTGATCGTTGCATAGGACAGCCAGCAGAGCGTGGCGGCGATCTTAATCGACCAAGTGGTCAGTGACAGGCCAGACTCGACCCTCGTCCGCCAGTTTCCGTAGGAATCGACAAGTTGCGGCCAGACGGCCGTCAGACTGATGCCGAAGGCGAGGTAGCCGACCATGGTCGGTGATACCAGCATCGCTATCGACACGATCAGCGCCGCAGCCATGACAAGGGACACGGCGCGACGAGGGCGCGACCATGCGCTGGGCACGAGCAGGGCAACCGCGACTGCGCCCGCGATGAGCAGCACGTTGCCAGGAACCTGGGGCAGGACATCTGCTCGAAAGCCGTAGATGAGCCAGGCGAGGCAAGCCAGCGACGTGAGCGCCCAGCTGGTCGGGGAGACTCCGGCCAGCGCAGGATTGCGGATAGTTCGTGTGAGCTGGGGTAGGACCATGCAAACGCTGAGGAGGGCGCCGATGTACGCCAGCGGCAGGGCGACAGAGTTTAACTCCACAACGGTCCTTGATTGTTTTTGTACGGATAAAGACTGTAAGGATACAGAAGCGCTATGCTGGAGTTGAGCTTGGGGTCATGATCGGAGGGGTCGTGTCTGCCGAACGACCGACGCTTGACACGGTTGCGAAGGCCGCCGGGGTCTCCAGGATGACCGTCTCCAACGCCTATAACCGGCCAGACCAGTTGTCTGCAGCAACGCGCAAACGCGTGCTGGCGGCGGCGGAGACGCTCGGTTATGGCGGGCCGGACCCCGCAGGGCGATCGCTTCGCCGGCGTCGAGCCGGCGCGGTCGGGGTCCTGATGTCCGAGGATCTCGCTTACGCCTTCACCGATCCCGGCCTCGTGGCGTTCATGAGCGGACTCGCACAGGAACTGGGGTCTGCAGGGCAGGCCATACTGCTCGTTCCTCCCGAAGCAGACCATGACGGGTCTCTGGTGCGCAACGCGATAGTCGACGCGTTCATTATGTGCGCCGTCGACGACCACGATTCGGCAGTGGCAGCCGTGCTGGCTCGCCGGCTTCCGATCGTTGCCGCAGGGAGTCCACGACTGAGCGGTGTCCCCTTCGTCGGCATCGACAACAGTGCAGGCGGAGCCCTCGCCGCGCAGCATCTGCTCGACCTCGGCCACACCCGCTTCGGGATCGTGACGCGGCCGGTGAAGCAGGACTTGGCCGGCACATGGCGTGGTGGAGCGCCCCGCCGGGGCATTCGGCAGCGAGTTGAGGGCTTCACCCAGGCCATCCGCGAGGCAGGGATCGACGAGTCGGCGATAACCGTCGTCACCGCCAAAGCGAACACCGAAGAATCGGGTGCTCGCTCCTCGATGGCCCTGCTCGACGGACCGCCGGAGTCCAGGCCGACCGCCATCTTCGCTGTGACCGACGTCCTCGCCCTCGGCGTGCTGGCAGCGGCGAAGGCGATTGGCCGAAAGGTGCCGGACTCGCTGTCAGTGGTCGGATTCGATGACATCCGCGCGGCCGGGAGCAGCGTGCCCCCACTGACAACCGTCGCTCAGTCCTTGTACGAGCAGGGCCGACAGGCCGCACGCATGGCCCTGGCGTTGATGGCCGGTGAGACGGTGTGCCCTACGCGGATAAGCGCAGAACTCGTCATTCGCGAGTCCACGGCTCCGCCGGGTTCAGTCAGGCGCTGGAGATCTCAGGACAGTTAGTGGCTCGAGCAAGTCGAGGACCGAGTCGGGATCGGTTGGTACCCACGTCGCCAAGGACGATTCCTCGCCTACTTTCACGCTCTGATCACCGGTGCCGTGAATCGCAGCCTTTATAGACCGTATCGCGACGACGGCTCCGGGCGCGAACTCGGTGCTATGACGCCACCCCGCTTAAGTGCGAAGACCACGATTACTTCCTGATAGCAAGGCACGGCTGGAGCTGGCGGCCGGTGGTAGAAACGCCGGGTTTCGACGTCTGCAGCCTCAGTTTCCTACGAAGTTAGGAAGTAATGTCTTTGCGGTCAAAACGTAGGTAGGCAATTGTGATGAAGATTATGAAACTCACGACGGAGTAGGCAACGCCTCGGGACATACCGGACCAGTCGATTTCCCGGTTGAGTGCACCGATCCAGGCAGCGCCGTAATCGGTTGGTAGCCACTGACGTAAATCACCGAGGGCATCAATTGCGTCGAGAATGTTGAGGACGATCACGATGACAACCGCGCTACCAACGGCTCCTAGGGGAACGTCGGTGAGGACACTCATCAAGAATGCGATACCGGCGGCGAAGAGCAGGGTGATGAAGATGTAGACCGAGATAATCGACATGCGCCAGAGCGCTTCGGTGTTGCTGAACTCACCCGCGGTTGGGGTGGACAGGTTCCCGCTGCCAAAAGCGATGATTCCAACGAGGTAGGAGAACCCAACCAGGACCACGATCGACACAAATGACAGTAGCAATGCCACGGCCAACTTGATGGTGAGCAATCGCCGTCGTGGGACTGGCGCAATCAACAGATAGCGCAAGGTTGACCAGGACGCTTCGCTGGCGACCGTGTCACCGGCGAACATCGCGACCAAAATGAGCAGCAGGAAGCCGGATGCGAAAAACATCATGGTCAGAGCGAAGTTCCACCCACCAGAGGTCGCCAAGCCCACCAGATCAAGGTCACCGCCACCGAACTCACCGCCGCCACTGTCGTTGGAGGAAGGACCAAATTTCACGGCCGTAACCACGATCAGAGGTAGTGCGAGAAGGAGAATAAAGGCCACCAGGGTGCGCTTGCGTTTGATCTGACGGATCAGTTCAATGCGGAAAGGAAGTGCTTTTGTATTTTTCATGATTGACCCACCGTCAAGTCTTCACCGATCATGTCGAGGAAAACGTCTTCAAGGCTGCCGCCGGTGCGACCGGCGAGCAGGTCGGCGACCTTTCCGGTCGCAATGAGTTGACCTCGATGCATGACCACAACGTGTGAACACGTCTGCTCGACTTCGCTGAGCATGTGACTGGAAACAATAACGGTGCCGCCGGCGTCCGCGTAACTCTTCATGACCTCGCGCATCGCTTTAATCTGGGGTGGATCAAGCCCGTTGGTGGGTTCGTCAAGTACGAGCAAATCGGGCTTACCCAACATGGCTTGCGCGATCCCTAAGCGTTGGCGCATGCCTTGGCTGTAAGCCTTCACCTTGCGGTCAATTGCGGTACCAAGGTCGGCGATCTCCAAAACTTCGTCGAAGTAGGGCTCACCAACGCGACCCGATGCTTTCCAGTACAACTCGAGGTTTTCGCGCCCACTGAGGTGCGGGAGGAATCCGGCGCCTTCAACGAGAGCACCCACGCGGGAGAGAATCGGCGAACCGAAATACACCGGGTGTCCGAAGAGGGTGATCTCACCTTGGGTTGGTGCGATCAGGCCCATCATCATCCGCATGGTGGTTGTCTTGCCGGCCCCGTTGGGTCCGAGCAGACCTAGTACGACACCACGTGGAACTTCGAAGCTGACTCCCTTGACCGCTTGGTAGCCACCTTTGTACGTTTTGTAAAGATCTTCGATGATCACCGGTGCATCGTGAATTGAGTCCGCAAATTCCGTGGCGTGCAACGGTTTTGGTTCGCGTGGTCGCAGAATAAAGAGAATCGCGCCAGCAATCGCGAGCGCCGGAATAATCAACAGGAGCCAGGCGAAAGTTGCATCCTCGCCTCCAACGGGGGTCAAACCGGTAACGAGCGGAACGCTGATTTCACCCTGGGTCATGGCAACCGTGTACAGGCGTTCGTCAAGGGGCATCCGGAATGCGAGGTCGGTGGTGCTCACAACCAGGCGGATCGAGTCACCGGCGTTTGCGGTTAAGGCAACGGCTGGAAGATCAACGGTGACAACCCGGGGCGTAGTTCCCAGCGAATCGAACCGAATAGGCGCGACGAGTCCTTGGGGCAAACTTGCGCGACCGTTAGCGCCAACGACTTGCAAACTCAGGAAAAAGACAGCGTCGGTGACCGCTTCCTCGGAGGAAAACGCGATGTCAACTTGGCTAGAACCAATTATTTCGGTGACGGACTCAAGTGGTTGCGACTGGAAAAATGCACTTTGACCAGGGAAAGAATTTGAGACGAGGGAGCCGAGGTTCCCCGCCAAGGAGCCACCGAATCCAGGGATCGAACTAATCGCGGCTGGGCTCGCACCTGCTGGGGAAAGGATTTGCTGCGGAGGCCCGAGCACCGGTATTAATTGTTGTTCACTACCGAAAAGTCCCGGGTAATTAGCACCGGCAACAACGGTGGGCTGTGGCTGGTTGTTTTGAATTGAGATTTCGCCGGAGGTCAGTGTCACTTCAAAGGGTTCGGTGACTTGAGGACTCTCAGGTTTGTCCAGCAAATATTTCGTGAACCAATTAATTATCGATGTCTCTAGCCGTTCGCGTTCATTAACGCCACCGTCGTGACCCATGCCGTGCCAGAGAACTGACACGGGGGTTTGCGGGGACGCCGCCATGATTTGCTGGGCATTGGCGTTCGTTTGCGCGAGTGGGAAAAGTGAATCTGCCTGTCCACCGCTAATGAGCGCCGGTGCGGTGATCCGGTTGGTAATGCTGATCGGTGAGGATTCCCCCATCAGTGCGCGGATTGCGTCAGTGACCCGGGCCGTAGTCGCCGACTCGGTGTACGCGGTGCACCATTGGGGGCTGAACCGTCCGCATCGCGTGACTTTCCCGTCGGCGTTGCGCAGACCTACACTGAAAAAGAAGCCGGTCCACAGGTTTTTATACACCCCGAGTTGCGTTGAGCCGGCAATGCTTTGCCCAAAGAGTGAAGATTCCAAATCGTTCCACGTAATGTCGGAGGCCAACGCATCCACCCGGTCGTCGTAGCCGGCAATGAGCAGCGCGAGCGCGCCACCGTAGGAACCACCCGCGAACCCAACGCGGGGATCACCCTCGTCGTCTTGGGTGACCTCGGATCGTTGCGCCAAAAAGTCAATCAACCGTGACGCGTCCGCAACTTCAAAGTCCGGCGAGTTCATCGAGATCAGGCCGGTTGATTCACCGAATCCGCGGGCCGAATAGGTCAGGACAACAAACCCAGCTTCGGCCAGTTTCGCGGCTTGATCGGCGCTGCCACTTTTGTCGCCACCGAATCCGTGGGCGAGAACTACGGCTGGAGCGGGTAATTGCTCGGGCAGATACAGATCCGCGTCGAGGTCAACAGGTGTTCGGTCCGTGGCCGAGGCCGGTCCACCCGCAAGTGTGAGGGTTTCTGGTTTGCTTGCGGCCTGGGCGACGGGGCTAATGACCAATCCAGAGAGAACGAGCGCTGAAAGCAATGCGATCAGGTGCCTGGCAAATGTCACTGACACACCCTAAGTCGGATCAACGATCGTTGCGAGTTCTGCACGTTCTTCTAGGTAATTTAGTACTACCGGGTCAAGGAGGCCAGCGACCATGCGTTCCTCAAGGTTTTCTACCCCGGAACACTCGATTAATGCTGTTTCAAGGTCAGGGTTGGTCCAACCTAGAGTGTCCAATGCGATACGAAGGCGCTCCGCCGGCTCACCGCTAAATGGAATGAGCTCTTCAACTACTGGAGAGTCAAATAGTAAATGGTGAATGTGAAGCAATCGGCTCAACTCGGGGACCGGATTGACGTGGTCGTCGACGCGAAGGTCCACTTCAATGTCGGAAAGCCCGCCATACCCGCCCGCTTTCTTGCCAACGAGAAGTGCCGAACTCTGCCGTCCGCGTTTATCCCCGCCAGCATTGTCTCCGGCAGCGAGTGCGAGAAGGAGCCGATCCGAGAATTTAACATCGGGATTTTGCAGCCAGACGTTCTCCATCGCAATGACGACTTCGGGTCCGGCCAAAATATTTCCAGCGATCGCATACCCCGGCCCGGTTCGCCCGCCCGCCCAGTCGTAGCAACGATTCCCGGTAAACGAGGCAGAACCACCATGGCGATCCACAACACTTGCTTGCCGGTCTTCTGCCTGTTCATCGGAGGCAAGAAGTTGGTCTAATGCGCTCTGCGCGTCACACCCCTCCCGTAACAGCGACAATCCTCGAGGGACATAGGAAAGATTCGCCCACGCCTGGGTTGCTATTGCCCCAGCAGTGACATCAACACCGGGAACGGCTGATCCAACAGCCAGAAATTTACTTGCAACGGCAACACCGAATCGGTCTCCGTCTTCAGTGCGCGCCACGATGGAAAAAGTCATGCGCTAACCGTAATGGGCGAGGTTTCGGTGATCTGCGAAGATGGCTTAGTGGAATTAGTTAATTCAGTGTTAAGCCCAAGCCAGCGTCAACATGCGTTGGTCACATTGGCTGATCAAGAATTTGATGTATTGGTGATTGGTGGGGGAGTTACCGGTGCTGGGACTGCACTTGATGCCGCATCTCGCGGATTACGTGTCGCGCTCGTTGAAATGCGAGACTGGGCAGCGGGAACATCGAGTCGTTCGGGGAAGCTTTTCCACGGCGGCCTGCGTTACTTGGAGCAATTCAACTTTGGTCTCGTCCGCGAAGCATTAAAAGAGCGTGGCCTCATGCTGGAAAAACTTTGCCCGCACCTCGTTCGCCCCATTGAGTTCATATACCCGATTGAGCATCGCATGTGGGAGCGGGCATACATGGGCGCCGGACTCTTCCTGTACGACACAATCGGTGGGGCAGGCGCGGTTCCACGTCACAAGCATTTGAGTCGCAAACGAGTTTTAGCTCGCGCACCAGGACTGTCGCAAAAAAGTCTGGTCGGAGGCATTTCGTTTTTCGATGCCCAAGTGGACGACTCACGTCACACGCTGGAACTCGTTCGCACCGCCGCAGCACACGGCGCCGTAGCCGCGACAGCATTAAAAGTCATTGGCATCTCCCACGACGAATCCGGTGTCGTCACTGGCGCTGATGTGAAAGACCTTGAAAGCGGCAGTGAATTCCACATCGCAGCCAAAACGGTCATTAACGCAACCGGAGTGTGGACTGACTCACTTCAAAAAATGGCCGGTGGTAACTCCGACTTCTCGGTGCAGGCTTCTAAAGGTGTTCATATTTTGGTGCCACGCGACCGGATCGACTCGGAAGTTTCCGTATTTGTCAGAGCCGAGGACAGTGTCTTGTTTATTCGCACGTGGGGAGCGCATTGGCTCATTGGAACAACGGACACTCCATGGGAGCAAGGCCTTGATCACCCGGCCGCGAGCGCAACCGATATCGAGTACCTATTGCGCAACGTGAATAGAGTCCTCAATGTTGAATTGACCGTTGACGACATTGATGGTGTTTACGCCGGACTGCGTCCACTCATCAAAGGTAAAGCAGGTGCTACTAGTGACCTGAGCCGGGAGCACGCCGTTGAAACGAGCGTCCCTGGTTTCACCACAATCGCCGGCGGAAAATACACGACCTATCGGGTGATGGCCGAAGACGTGGTCAACGCGGCCATCGTTGATCTGCAAAGTCGCGGACTGGTCGCGAACATTCCAGAGTCTGACACGCAAAACATCCTGTTGATCGGTGCCGAAAATCTGAATGACGCCCAAACCCAACTGCGTGCTAACGGAAAAAAATTTGGTCTGAACGCTGAGGGAATTGATCATCTACTCGGCCGCTACGGATCAATGGTCGGGGACCTGACGTCGATCCTGAAGTACCGACCGGAACTCGCCCAACCGATTGCAGGTGGGGCTGGTTACTTGCGCGTTGAGGCCGTCTACGCCGTAACCCATGAAGGCGCACTCCACATCGACGACATCCTGACTAGGCGCACCCACCTCTCAATTGAAACCCCAGACCAAGGGTTGGAAGCTGCGGTAGAAGTGGCCAAGATCATGGGCGCCGAGCTCGGCTGGGATCAAGACCGGGTTGAGCGCGAGCTCACTCACTACCAAGATCGGGTTGCCGCCGAACTGCAAGCACATGCGGCGCGAACCGATTTAGCTGCCATGGCAGCCCGCAATCGGGTACAAGATATTCGTCTTACTACAGTCTGACACTCAAGGAATCCAGAACAATGAAAGTGGGAATCGTGGAAAACGAAATTGTGGACGGAAGCGAAATTGAAGTAGGCGATGACCTCACCGTAAATATCCTGCTCGACGAAAATGGCGAAGTTATCGGTGCGGTGTCAGACGAGGTAATCGTCGCAACCGGCGCCGAAGGTTCACTTGTGGACGAAATCATCGACGTACTCGATGCTGACGGCGAATTGGTATTGGAAGACGAGATCATCACGGTTTACGACGCCGACGGAAACGCTGTTGCTCGTGAAGAGGAAATCCGGATTCCCATAGAAAATTAACGTTTTTCACTCCCCCCTTGTTATAGTTTGGATCAAGGGGGTGTGGCATGTTCCGTCAGCGGGTAGGTAAGTCATTCATCCGGCGGGCACTCGTGGCAGTTATTTTTGCCGCAGTATCAATCGGATTCGTACCGACCGCTACCGGCGCCACAAAAGTTGACCCAGTCCGCATTCTTAATGCCCTCCCGGTGTCCAATGAAGTAACGTCCGGTTACAACCGCGACCTGTTTAAACATTGGTCTGATCTTGACTCTGACGGGTGCGATACCCGTGAAGAAGTTCTCGTTGTCGAACGGGTGTCCGGGACTATCTCGGGCTGCAGGGTGGTGAACGGTACGTGGGTTTCTCAATACGACGGTGTTAGCACGACGAACGCGAGTAACTTTGACATTGATCATTTCGTTCCCCTGAAAGAAGCGTGGGACTCTGGGGCCTGGCGCTGGGATAGCTCCACTCGGCAGCGTTACGCAAATGACCAGGGTTACGCCTTGTCGTTGATCGCGGTGAGCGCCAGTTCCAACCGCTCCAAGGGTGACCGCGATCCAACCGACTGGTTACCGGGTAAAAATCTTTGTTTGTATGCAAAGAGCTGGATCGGCGTCAAGTTCCGCTGGCGATTCTCAGTAGACAGTCAAGAGAAAAGCACGTTACGTCAACTGTTATCCGATTGCAAAGGAACGATGGCAGTTCCACCACGAGCATCAACCACGATTGCTACCAGTACGAAGCCAAGCAGCGGGTCGGGTTCATCCAGTTCTTCAAGCGGAGCGGGATCAAACGCCGCGAGCGACCCGCGCTTTGGGACCTGCGGTGAAGCAATGTCAGCCGGCTTCGGCCCTTATTCAAAGGGCAGCGACGCGGAGTACTCCTGGTATGTCGATCGTGACAAAGACGGGGTCGTTTGCGAGTAGTCGCTAACTTGGAAGTGGCAGGAAATCAACCCGGTCACCTGCGTTAACCGCGTCGGTAACTACGGCAAACCCGGTGGAAGCACTCAGTCCGCGCAACATTGCCGAGCTACTGAATTCTTCTGGAGTAAACCCTGCCCTAACTATTGAACCCGGTACGAGTCGGGTTCCTGATGCGCCGCCCTTGAGCGGTGTAGAAGTCGTATGGGAATCAAAGGGTTGAAGCTGTTGCCCCAGTAGTTTGTTGATTAATGGTTGAACGAAAGTCGCAAGAGCAACAATCGCAGCAAGGGGATTGCCGGGGAGTCCAACGACCGGGACCTTCCTGCCAGCGGAATCATTCAGGACCGCTAATTTCATCGGGTGCCCAGGTCGCACGGCAACTCCATTAATCACAACGTGACCATGTGCGAGTTCTATTGCGGAAAAAAAGTGGTCTTTTGCACTCGCCGCCGTTCCACCCGTCGATACCACAATGTCAGCTTCCGAATCAATCATTGCCTGAGAAATTTCATCGGGATCGTCCGTGATGTAAAGCACCGGCAGAACCCGCGCACCCATGCGTTGCAACCACATCGGTATTTGTGGACCGAGCGAGTCGCGCACCTGTTGCCGTGTGGGTAAGCCACTCGTGAGCAGTTCTTCGCCGGTAATAATTATTTGAACGCGGGGCCGTGCGAAAACATTGATCCGATCATGCCCAGTCGCGGCCAGCAGTCCGATCAATGCGGGATTGAGAGTTACTCCAGGAACACACAGAAGCTCGCCCATGGCGCATTCTTCGCCCGCCGTGCGGATGTCGTTGGCACTCGCATTGTCGGAGGTGAGGGCATTACCGGTCAGAGTTCCTAGTTCAGTCCTGACAATTGATTGCGTTCCTAGGGGGAGTGCCGCGCCCGTCGTCACCACGTGGGCTTGATTCACCTCAAGTTGATCCGCGTCGGTCAGGGTCCATGGCCCGTTGCCTTTAACCGCCCAGCCGTCCATTGAACTTGAATCAGCAAATGGCAGATCCGTTAACGCGACAAGATTCTCCGCGCACACTCGTTTGTCACAAGAATGAACGGGTATGGCTTCGAGGTGACCCACCGCAACAAGTGAATAGGCGAGTTCGCGGGCTTGGCCCCAAGAATGTTCGGTGTGACTGTCGCTCTGATCTGGTGCCACGCGCTTAACCGTTCTTTTCCGCCCAGGCTTTCGCGAGGCCCTCAACTGTGCGTGAAATTTCTTGAAGGTCGCCTCCGCGGGCAACCGCCATTCCCATCAGATAAGTGGTGACGGGGGCTGCGGGGCGCTCGACCTCGTGGGCTGCATGTCGGGCACCGTCAAGAATTGCGGTCAGGTCAGACTCGCTAACGCTCGGTGCAATCTCGCCGAGGTCCAGTGCGCCGATTACTTCCTGCAACCATTCATTCATGGCCCTACTGTAGGCCGATTGCGAAGTGTTTCACGCGCATGAGTCACATCTTCAAGGGTATCCAGGTCAACAAAGTCGTGGGCATTGTCAGAATTTAATTCAATGAATTCAACAGCGGGCAGATGGCTGATCAGCTCCCGCATACTTCTATTTTTGGGGGAGCCGAGTTTTTCCAGTGCATGTCGCAGCGAATCGCTGCGATAAAGACCCGCCAAGTATTGCGCTTTCCCGTTCAGATCTTTCGGGACTATCGCATCGTGACCGGGCGTCAGATTCAAAGTGAGGACGTGCGGCGCAGCAAATGGCGCATCAACGGCGAGCAGCAGAACCCCAGCGGTTGTCACCAGCTCCAGCCCAGCCGCGATAGCAGCCACCGGCCCCGAACCGGGCGGATTCTCGCGAGTAAACAACACGTCAGACCCAGCGTCGGCGACGTCCCCCACCACAATGATCGGAATGTTGTTGGGAATCTGATTCAGTTGAAATTGCAGCAATGTGCCAGGCCCAAAATTCAGGCTGGCCTTGTCACTCCCCATCCGGCGGCTTGACCCACCCGTGAGCACAATGACACTCAGATCGGACTTATTCACAGGCTCAAGACTAGTCCGGCCACCATCCACAACGTCCGCCAAAAGGATGACACAACGCCGGTCAATCGGACAGACTACGACTATCGCTTGAGTCTCTCAAGTTGATCGAAAGCCCGCGTGACACCCCCCGTTGCGCGGGTTTTCCTATACCGTCATTGAGGTTCTTAAGGTCCAAACTTTTCACTCCAGCCGGAAGATTGTCCGTGACCGTGCTTATCACCTTGGCTGGTTTTGCTAGTAACGATTTTTTAACTGTACTTTTCACATGGAAAATAGTGAAAGAAGGAGTCCCTCGAGAAACAGCGAGATAAAATTTGCATCAGCGTTCGGATATCCGTTATGGATGTCGCTGGTGTAAGTGCCCCAGTCAAAGCGGCGTTTACCGGTCCCGCGAATTTCAAAATCCTGGACAGCAAAAGACATACTCTCTGTTTGGAAATAACACCTCGCAGATTGTTAAGCGCGCGACTCAAACATGCCCAGTAGCGCAGCAACGCCGAGAACCGAGCGCGGCGCATAAGCCGAGCGCCAAAGACCACCGTGATTAGCACCGACAACAAAAAGATCCATTGGGTTGTTCAGCATGGTGCTGGGGTTAGCCGCTGAGAGTGGATTGCGTAGATCGTGGACGAGTAGCGCTGCCATGAGTGCAGTTGACGTCGCTGGTTCAAAGACTTCGATACCAAATCTGCCGGCACCGGAGTAGGCGGCCGCTAAAGCGCGATTCTTGAGAACGGATTGGGTGCGTGTTGCCGGAGCGAGATTGAGTGAAACGGGAACACCGTCGGCGCGGGCGGCGAGCGCGCGCCAGCGCTGGATTCTTTTTGCCAATAAATAGTTTGGTCCTTGCTGTGGAACCAGGGAGTCGTTGAGCCCGACTTCCATTCCGGTCTTTGTGCGGTAGGTCCGGGGGTAGTTCCGTTCGAATTGTCCGAAGGCGCGTAACGGAGTTTGGAAAAAACCGCTCACCCCCCGGGCATCCCAACGCTTACGTGACTCGTCGACACAGGCCATGGGGACCATGAAAACATCTGTTGGAGTGGCAAGAAATGCGAGAGTGATGTCTTTGCGTTGTGAATCTAGTTGGGTGAAAATCGCATCAGCGCTCATGCTCAACGTTGCATGGGTGGCGCCGTCGGCGTAGGTGTAGTTGCCGAGGACAAATGGGCTGGCAATTTCATTGAGCCAGTTGGCGATCTCACCGGGTTGTTGGAGTAGATCAACGCCACTCGCGGCTGCGATAACGTGGTCATCTTCAGTGTGAACTGTCCCACCGGTGACGAACGGCATGTGTCCCGAGGCGTTGTGACAAATGGGAATCCGGATTGTTCCCGATGTGTTGCGGGCAATGTCGATCAGTCGTTGCCAAATTTCTGGCCGTGGCAGGTCCAAAGCGTGGATCCGCGCGCCCCAACGTAAAAGTGATCGAGTTGGCGCCATCTCCGCACCGGCACCGAGGACTGCAATATCGGTTCCGGAAAGGTCAAGCCAATCTGGATTGTCCATAAGTAAATGAAGGGCTGCGGCAAAACTGGGTTCTGCGATCCCGTTTGCGACCCATGTATCAATCTGTCTCCGGAGATCACTGCCAAAAATCCGGCGACCGCGGTAAGGAATCGAAAGATCCTCTTCGCGCGAAGACCGCCCGGTAACGATGACCGACTCAATTGGACGGAACGTTTGATTCATCGCCGAGTTGAGTGAAATGTCTCCGTCGGCCTGGGCAAAAACAAAACGCCGGTGGGCTGATTCCAGGCCAGCACGTGAAATCTCAATAGCTGCACTGGGGGTTTGGGACGCGGCGATCACAATTTCGCGCAGGGGCTCAATGTAGCCTTTTCGCCAGTCCTTGGTGTGTTCGATTCGAGCTGAGAGCGCTGGATCGACGGTCCGAACGGAGTCGGCAAAGATCGCCCGACCAGTTGCCGTCGTGCTGCGCTTATGGTCTGCACCTTGTGGAAAATTCACACCCATTGGAGCATTATGGTCTAGTTGTTGACGAGTGAATTACTTACTTCCCTAATGACATCAAACGTCACCCGTACATCTTCATTGGTCGTTCGAAAATTAGTGAAACATGGCCGTAACCACGTGTTGCCATCTATCTGTGCCGGTGAAATGTAGATTCGTCCGTCAGCGACGAGAGCGAGTTGTAATTGTGCAGTGTGTTCGTTGATTTGGGAATCGCTTGCTTGGGTCAGGATCCCCGGAATGTGTCGAAGTGGGACAGTTGAAAGTTGGGGTGGTGATGTCAAAACCTGGAAGTCGCTCGCCTCGTTGGCCATCGAATACAGCATGCGAGCTTGAGCGAGGTTTCCTTCAAGTGCATCGCGGACACTTTGAGCGCCATGCACTTTGAATGCCAACCACAACTTGAGTGCTCGGAGCGGGCGCGAGTATTCCAGCGTGATGTCCACAGCATTGGTGTCACCGTGTTCATGGGGGATATAGGCCTCATTGTGCGAAAAGGCTTGGGCCAGGAGCCCGGTGTTTTTCACCAAAAGTGCACTGCATGCCTTAGGAACAAAGAGCCACTTGTGGGCGTCGATACTTATTGAGTCAGCGCGGTTGAGCCCGGTGAAAAGTGGTCCTGCACTTTTCGTTGCCGCCGCCGGTAGTCCATAGGCACCATCAACATGGAGCCAAATGTCACCGCAAACATCGGCGATCTGATCTACCGCGTCAACCGCCCCGGTAAGTGTGGTGCCAGCGGTAGCAACAACCGCCATGGGAATAATCCCGGCTGTGCGGTCTGTATCAATTGATTGTGCTAACGCTGCCGGGTTCATGCGACGCTGGGAATCGATGTCGATTGAGCGAACGTTGTTCCCACCGATTCCGAGTACTTCCGCTGCACGTTTAACCGAGTAGTGGGCTTCGGCTGAGCAATACAGCGCAAGCGTGTTGCTACCCATTCCAGTACTCCGGCTATTGGGTAGTGCTTGTTCACGCGCGGCAACGAGCGCCGTGAGGTTGCTGATTGTTCCACCCGAGGTGAAGAATCCTTGTGCATTGTTGTATCCGAGGAATTCACCAAGCCATGCGATCGCCTGGCGTTCGATGTCGGTAGCGGCACCAGCGTCAAGGGCAAGGTTTGGATCGTGGGAATGGGCGAGTAGATCACCGAGGGCGCCGATCTCCAGCCCGCTTGATCCGATGTATGCGAGATAGCGTGGCCGTGCTTGAGCCAAACTTGAATCAAGTGCTTCTGCCGCAATGTCAAGGGCGGCAATGGGATCGGAGGGATCCTGGGGGAGTCCTTGTGCGAGAAGTTTCTTTAATTCAGGTGAGGTTTGCGGTTGCGTATCACGAGCAACATCAAACTCAGCCCAGGTACGAGACACGATCTGCGCTGCGTGGCTAAGGACTCTATCCCGATCAGAACCAAGTGAAAGTGAACTCATGTGCTACTTATTTTCCATGAATTGCTTGCGGTAAGGGGTGAGTTCCTTCACGGTGTCAATTCCGATTACTCCGCAGAGAACGCCGTCGCTGTTGAAGTATTCAACGATGCATGCGCCGTCAACGTCACCGCTCACAACCTGATGACTTGTTGCGGCCCCTGGCAGGCCGTAGGACTGTAGTTGATATTCGTATTGATCCGACCAAAAGGCTGGGAGTGCAAAGAAATCATCAGTCAGGAGATCGCCCCCAGCAAGTTCGGCAGCGAGAGCAGCACCGGCTCGTTTTCCAGTTTCTGTCGGCATATTCCAATGCTCAATACGTAACGTTTGTTCACCATAAAACGTATTGGGGTGGTTGGCGATGTCTCCAACGGCGTAAACGGGGACCGTGGCGCCTACCGCG